>Ga0137365_10001069_pt1 | contig 20583 bp, 16 predicted proteins | sample SagtaG_9_FD_104799 | JGI IMG/M metagenome (GOLD analysis project Ga0137365, IMG submission 104799) | Vadose zone soil microbial communities from Sagehorn Ranch, Mendocino, California, USA - Sage1_L_40_16 metaG | ecosystem: Environmental > Terrestrial > Soil > Vadose zone | place: USA...
ACGAGGACAACGAGTCGCGGCGGATCTGGGTGGCGGGCTACGTGGTGCGCGAACCGGCGCGGATCGCGTCAAGCTGGCGCGCGCGCCGCAGCCTGGACGACGAGCTTCGCGCCCAGGGCATCCCCGGCATCGCGATCACCGGCACCCGCGCCCTCACCAGGCACCTGCGTGACAAGGGAGCGATGCGAGCGGCCATCTCGGCGGCGCCTGGCGACGTCGCCGAGCCCGGCGCCTTGCTGGAAAGAGTCATCGCCAGCCCGTCCATGACGGGCGCGGATCTCGCCCGTGAGGTCACCACGCCCGCGCCGTATGTGGTGCGCCCGCCGCATGGGACCGCCACCAGGTACCGCGTCGCCGCGGTGGATCTGGGCATCAAGACGGCGACACCTCGCCGGATGGCCGAACGTGGCTGTGAGGTGCACGTGCTCCCGGCCACCAGCACCGCCGCTGACATCATGGCCAGCCAGCCCGACGGGGTCTTTTTCAGCAACGGCCCCGGCGATCCGGCCGCGGCGGGATACGCCGTCGAGGCGATGCGCGGCCTGCTCGCGCAGCGAGTCCCGTTGTTCGGCATCTGCCTGGGCAGCCAGATCCTCGGCCGCGCGCTCGGGCTCGGCACCTACAAGCTCCTGTTCGGGCATCGCGGTGTGAACCAGCCCGTGGCCGACCTCGCGACCGCCCGCGTCCAGATCACCAGCCACAACCACGGCTTCGCGGTGGCGCCACCCGGCGGCCAAGGCTCGCCCACGGCGAACGGCGAACCCCATGAATGTGGCAGCGATGGGGTTATAGCAACATCGCTGCCACATTCATGGGGTTCTCACGGCTCATCGAGCACCGGCACGATCCTGATGCCGCCAGCGCAGCCGTTTAGTACCGCCTATGGACTCGCCCAGGTGAGCCACGTGTGCCTGAACGATGGCGTCGTGGAGGGTCTGCGCCTGCTCGACCGCCCGGCGTTCAGCGTCCAGTACCATCCGGAGGCCGCGCCCGGGCCGCACGACGCGACCGGCCTGTTCGACCGCTTCACCGAGCTGATGAGCGGAGCGGCCTGATGCCCCGCGACCCGCAGGTGCGCTCCGTCCTCGTCATCGGCTCCGGCCCGATCGTGATCGGCCAGGCGTGCGAATTCGACTACTCGGGCACGCAGGCCTGCCGCGTCCTGCGCCAGGAGGGCGTCCGGGTCAGCCTGGTCAACTCCAACCCGGCGACGATCATGACCGATCCGGAGTTTGCCGACGCCACGTACGTCGAGCCCATCACACCGGACGTCCTGGCCAAGGTGATCGAACGCGAACGGCCCGACGCGCTGCTGCCCACGCTGGGCGGCCAGACGGCCCTGAACTGCGCCGTCGCGCTGCACGATTCCGGGGTGCTGCGCGAGAACGGGGTGAAGCTGATCGGCGCGAACATCGACGCGATCAGGGCGGGCGAGGACCGCGAGCGGTTCAAACAGGTAGCGACCGGCGTCGGCGCCGCCGTTCCGCGCAGCCGGATCTGCCACACGCTGGACGACTGCATGCAGGCCGCGGCCGCGCTCGCCTACCCGGTTGTCGTGCGGCCCTCGTACACCCTCGGCGGGTCAGGCGCGGGGATCGCGCGCGACGCCGACGAACTGCGCCTGATCGCCGGCGGGGGCCTGGACGCGAGCCCCGTCACCGAGGTCCTGCTCGAGGAAGCGATCCTGGGCTGGAAGGAGTTCGAGCTCGAGCTGATGCGTGACCGCCACGACAACGTGGTTGTGGTCTGCTCGATCGAGAACGTCGACCCGATGGGCGTGCACACGGGTGACTCCATCACCGTGGCGCCGGCCATGACGCTCACCGACCGCGAATACCAGCACATGCGCGACATCGCGATCGCGGTCATGCGGGCGGTCGGCGTGGACACCGGCGGCTGCAACATCCAGTTCGCGGTGGAGCCGCGGACCGGCCGGCTGGTGGTGATCGAGATGAACCCGCGGGTGTCGCGTTCCTCGGCGCTCGCGTCCAAGGCGACCGGCTTCCCGATCGCCAAGATCGCGGCGAAGCTCGCCATCGGCTACACCCTCGACGAGATACGCAACGACATCACCGGCGAGACTCCGGCCAGCTTCGAGCCGAGCCTGGACTACGTGGTCGTGAAGGTGCCGCGGTTCGCGTTCGAGAAGTTCCCCGGTGCGGACCCGGCGCTGACGACGCACATGAAGTCGGTCGGGGAGGCGATGGCGATCGGGCGGTCGTTCCCCGAGGCACTGCAGAAGGCCCTCAGATCGCTTGAGCGGCCCGGCGCGTCGCTGTCCTGGGCGGAGCCCCCGGGCGAGGCTGCTGAGCTGCTTGAGCGCTGCAGGACGCCGCACGACGGCCGGCTGGGGGCTGTGCACCAGGCCTTGCGCGCCGGGGCGAGCGTCGCCGAGCTTGGCCAGGCGACAGGAATCGACCCGTGGTTTCTTGATCAGATCGCGGCGATCGAAGAAGAAGCAGAACGGCTTACGCGGGCTGACACCCTCACCGCCGATGTGCTCGCCGCGGCCAAGCGGCTCGGCTTCGCCGATTCGCAGATCGGCGAGCTGCGGCGGCTGCCGGTAGCGGTGGTGCGTGAGGTGCGGCACGCGCTCGGGATCCGGCCGGTGTACCTGACGGTGGACACGTGCGCGGCCGAATTCGCCGCCCGTACGCCGTACCTGTACTCGACCTATGACGAGCACACGGAGGTGCCCGCTGGTTCGGTGCCGAAGGTGATCATCCTGGGCAGCGGCCCGAACCGCATCGGGCAGGGCATCGAGTTCGACTACGCGTGCGTGCACGCCTCGTTCGCGCTCGCCGCCGCGGGCTACGAGACCGTGATGGTCAACTGCAACCCCGAGACCGTCTCCACCGACTACGACACCTCGCACCGGTTGTACTTCGAGCCGCTCACACTCGAGGACGTGCTCGAAGTGGTGGCCGCCGAGCAGGCGGCGGGGCCGGTGGCCGGGGTCATCGTGCAGCTCGGCGGGCAGACGCCGCTCGGGCTGGCGCGCGCTCTGGCGGAGGCCGGGGTGCCCATCGCCGGCACCAGCCCGGAGGCCATCCACCTGGCCGAGGAACGAGGCGCGTTCGGCCGGCTGCTCGGCGCCGCGGGACTGCCCGCGCCGCGGCACGGCACCGCCTTCTCGTACGCCGACGCCAAGTCGATCGCGGATACGGTCGGCTACCCGGTGCTTGTCCGGCCGTCCTACGTGCTCGGCGGGCGCGGCATGGAGATCGTTTACGACGATGCCACGCTGCGCGCGTATATCGACCGCGCCACCCAGATCAGCCCCGAGCACCCGGTGCTGGTGGACAAATTCCTCGATGACGCGATCGAGCTTGACGTGGACGCGCTGTTCGACGGCGAGGAACTGTACCTCGGCGGCGTGATGGAGCACATCGAGGAGGCAGGCATCCACTCCGGTGACTCCGCCTGCGCGCTGCCGCCTATCACGCTCGGGCGCGAGGACATCGCGCGGGTCCGGACGTCGACCGAGGCGATCGCCCGCGGCGTCGGGGTGCGGGGCCTGCTGAACGTGCAGTACGCGCTCACCTCCGGCGTCCTCTACGTGCTCGAGGCCAACCCGCGCGCGTCGCGCACCGTGCCGTTCGTGTCGAAGGCCACCGCGGTCCCGCTGGCCAAGGCGGCAGCGCGGATCATGCTCGGCACCACGATCGCGGCGCTGCGCGCCGAAGGGATGCTGCCCGCATCGGGGGACGGCGGCACGCTGCCGCTCGACGCGCCGATCGCGGTCAAGGAGGCGGTGCTGCCGTTCAACCGCTTCCGTGACGCCGCCGGGCATGGCGTGGATACCGTGCTCGGTCCCGAGATGCGCTCCACCGGCGAGGTGATGGGCATCGACGAGGTGTTCGGCACCGCGTATGCCAAGTCCCAGGCGGCCGCCTATGGATCGCTGCCGGTCAAAGGGCGAGCCTTCGTCTCGGTCGCCAACACCGACAAACGATCCATGGTCTTCCCCGTGAAGCGGCTCGCCGACCTGGGATTCGAGATATTGGCCACCGTTGGAACCGGGGAGGTCCTGCGCCGCAACGGCGTGCGTGCCACGATCGTGCGTAAGCACAGCGACGGCCAGGGACCGGACGGCGAGCCGACCATCGTGGCCCGCATCCTGGCCGGCGAGGTCGATCTCATCGTGAACACGCCGTTTGGCAGCCCTGGCCAGTCCGGCCCGCGCCTCGACGGCTATGAGATCCGCACCGCCGCGGTGCGGCGCGGCATCCCGTGCGTGACGACCGTGGCCGGGCTGGCCGCGGCCGTGCAAGGGATCGAGGCGATCGGCCGGGGCGAGGTCGGCGTGCGCTCACTGCAGGAGCACGCCACTCGCATCCGCGGCAGCGGCAGCGGTGGTACACCCGATGGCCCATAGGGGTGCGGATGAGACAGGCGACGGGCCATTGCGCCGCCGACCTGGGAACACCGATGTCCCATCGGTGTTCATATGGGACCACCGATGTCCCATCGGTGTTCATGTGCGGCGGCACGGGGTCGTGACAGCTGAGGACGGTGAGACAGGCGTGGCACCTGTTCAGGTCCGCGGAACGGTGCTGACCGTCCGCAGGGTCGACGCCTACTACGCGATGACCGTGGTCGCGCCGCCCGTCGCCGAGCGGTTCAGGCCCGGCCAGTTCATCGCCATCGCCGTCGGCGGGCCGCACACCGCCATGCTGCTGCGCCGTGCGTTCTCCATCTATGACGTCCGCCCGGATCACGGCGGAACGGTCGAGTTCGTCTTCGCCGAGGTGGGCCGGGGCACGCAATGGCTCGCGCGGCGGCGCGCGCGCGACATGCTCGACCTGGCCGGGCCCCTCGGCCGGCCATTCCCGATCCCGCGCGACCCCGCCAACTGCCTGCTGATCGGGGGCGGTTACGGCAGCGCGCCGTTGTTCTCCCTCGCCGACCGCTTGCGCGCGCGTGACTGCCGGGTGGACTTTCTGCTCGGGGCGGCGAGCGCGGACCGCGTGTTCGGCGCGCTGACCGCGCGGCGGACCGGCCGGACCGCGGTCATTACCACCGATGATGGATCTCTCGGCGCACGGGGCATGGTCACAGACGTGCTCAGCCAGGTCATTCATGACGCCCGTACCGACGTGATCTACGCCTGCGGGCCGATGCCGATGCTGGCCGAGGTCACCGCCGTGGCAGGCAAGTACGACATCCCCGTGCTCGCCGCGGTCGAGGAGGTCATGGCGTGCGGGATCGGTGTCTGCATGACCTGCGTGCTGCCCGTGCGCGGCAGCGACGGCGTGACCCGCATGGTGCGGTCCTGCGTGGACGGGCCGGTGTTCCGCGGCGACCAGGTCCGGTGGGACGACGTCGGCACGATCCCGTTCGATGCGCTCGGTGCGCCGGGCTGGAAGGCCAGGGCGGGCAGTGCCGGTTGACCTGCGCACGGGGCTCGGCCACATCGAGCTGCCGAATCCGATCCTCACCGCGTCTGGCTGCGCCGCGTCGGGCCGCGAGCTCGCGCAGTTCTTCGACATCTCAAAGATCGGCGCCGTGGTGACCAAATCCGTCATGCTGGCGCCGCGTGCGGGCCGCCCGACACCGCGCATGGTGGAGACGGACAGCGGCATGCTCAACTCGATCGGCCTGCAGGGACCGGGCATCGACGCGTTCCTCCAGCGCGACCTGCCCTGGCTGCTGTCCCGCGGCGCGCGGGCGATCGTGTCCATCGCCGGTGGGAGCGTGGACGAGTACGCCGAGCTCGCCGGCCGCCTGTCGGAGGCCGCCGGGGTCACCGCGATCGAGGTGAACATCTCGTGCCCGAACGTGGCGGACCGGGGGCAGGTGTTCGCGTGCGACCCTGACGCGTCCGCGTCGGTCATCGAGGCGGTCCGCGGGCGTGCGAGGTACGACATTCCCGTGTTCGCCAAGCTGTCCCCGGACGTGACCGATATCGTGACCGTGGCCCGCTCATGTGTCGCCGCCGGCGCCGACGGCCTCGCGATGATCAATACATTGCTCGGTATGGCGATCGACCCGGACACCATGCGGCCCGTACTCGCAGGGATCACGGGCGGCTTGTCCGGCCCGGGAATCCGGCCGGTGGCAGTCCGGTGTATCTGGCAGGTCCGCGAAGCCCTGCCAGATATTCCAATTATCGGGATGGGCGGGGTGCGGACCGGGCGGGACGCGCTCGAGTTCATCCTGGCCGGAGCCGACATGGTCAGTGTGGGGACGGCGATCTTCCACGATCCGTTGGCGTGCCCGCGTATCCTGCGCGAGCTTGAAGAGGAACTGGCCACGCGTGGCGTAGGGCGGCTGCGCGACGTCGTCGGGCTCGCCCACGAGCCGGTCGGCGCCGCGAGGCTGCGTGGCAGCGCCCACAGCGCCCACAGCGGCCAGAGTGGCCAGGGTAGCCACAGTGGCCAGAATGTCCGCAGTGCCCGTTATAGAAAGCCGTGATTCAGGTTTGGGAGGTTTGCCCATGAGCATCCCGCCGCGCCCCGCACCCATCGCCGTGGCGCTGGACGCACCTGACCTTGAGACCGCGGCGATGTGGGCGAGCCTGGTCACTCCGCACGTGAGCACGGTCAAGATCGGGCTGGAGCTTTATCTGCGCTACGGGCCAGGCGTGGTGGCGTCCGTGCGCGGTGCGAGCGGTGTCCGGGTGTTCCTCGACCTGAAGTTGTATGACATCCCTGCGACGGTCGCGGGTGCGGCCAAGGTCGTGGCCCGCCTGCGGCCCGCGCTGCTCACCGTGCACGCCGCCGGCGGGCGGGCGATGATCCGCGCGGCCGTGGAGGCCGCGCCGCAGACGCAGATCGCCGCGGTCACCGTTCTCACGTCGCTCAACGAGGCCGAGCTGGCGGAGACCGGGGTGGCCGGTCCCGTGCCTGACGTCGCACGGCGGCTCGCCGCGGTCGCGGTGGGCGCGGGCGCGACCGCGCTGGTCTGCTCGCCGCGAGAGGTGGCGGCGGTGCGCGCGGAGGTCGGGCCGGATATCATGCTGATCACCCCGGGCGTGCGTCTCGCGGGGTCGGACACGCAGGATCAGGCTCGGGTGGCCACGCCTGCCGAAGCGCTGGGAGCAGGAGCCGACCTGCTCGTGATCGGGCGCCCGATCACGCGAGCGCCCGACCCCGGGGCGGCCGCGGCGGCCATCGCCGCGTCCCTGCGCCGCGGCGCGCCAAGCGTCGGCTGAGGCATCGCGGGGGACACCGCGCCGCCGCGCGATCCCCGGAGCGGAGCGATCATGACATGCGCGGGCATGTTCGGCCGGTATTCGGGCCTCACGTCGCGTAGGCTCGCGCCTGTGAACCGAGCGTTATCGTGCCTGCGCCAGGACGTAATGATCTTTATTTTGACTACGCTGAGTATTCGGTCCTGCCCAGGTAGTAGTTTCAGCCAATTTGTGACGTGACGAACACGGGTTTGCGTTGCCTGAAGGGGTACGTAGTCGCTAGGTTCCCCTCCCGACCGCAGTTTTTCTTAGACGAAACCCGAGGTGAACCGGCGTGGCTCTTCCTCCCCTCACACCCGAGCAGCGCGCCGCGGCCCTGGAAAAGGCTGCCCAGGCCCGCAAGGAACGTGCCGAGGTCAAGAACAGGCTCAAGCGCGGTGGCACGACACTGGCCCAGATCCTGAAAGAGGGCACAACCGACGACGTGATCGGCAAGATGAAGGTCTCGTCACTGCTTGAGTCGCTCCCCGGCGTCGGCAAGGTCCGTGCCAAGCAGATCATGGAGAGGCTCAACATCGCCGACTCGCGGCGCGTGCGGGGTCTCGGCACGAACCAGCGAGCGGCACTCGAGAACGAGTTCGGAGCGGATGATCTCTGACCGAACCTGAAGTCTCAGGAGGCGGGCGAGGGGGCACGGCCGCTTCGCCCGGCGGTCGCGCACGCGGCCAGCCAGGCATGGGCCGGGCCGGCCGCGTGGCGCGGCTGACCGTCCTTTCCGGCCCTTCCGGCGTCGGCAAGAGCACGGTCGTCGCCCGGCTACGTGAGGACTATCCGCAGATCTGGCTGTCGGTGTCGGTGACGACGCGGCCGCCACGGCCGGGCGAGGTGGACGGCATCCACTACCACTTCGTGGACGACGCCGAGTTCGACCGGCTCGTCGCGCGCGGCGAGCTCCTGGAATGGGCCAGGTTCGTCGACCACAGGCACGGCACGCCGCGCGCACCAGTCGAGCGCAAGCTCGCGGCGGGCATTCCTGTCCTGCTGGAAATCGATCTGGCAGGCGCCCGCCAGGTGCGCCGTGAGATGCCCGACGCGCTGCTCGTCTTCCTGGCTCCGCCGTCGTGGGAGGAACTTACCCGGCGGCTGGCCGGCCGTGGCACCGAGCGGCCCGAGATCATCGACCAGCGGCTGGCGGAGGCGCGCAACGAGCTCGCGGCGCAGCGTGAGTTCGATGTCACCCTGGTCAACACCTCGGTCGATGAGGTCTGCGAGCAGCTGGTAACCTTGATGATCGCTGCAATGATTCGATGACACATTCATTACGGAAGGCAGAAGGTGGCAGGGACGCCCGCACCAGAAGGCATTACGAACCCGCCGATTGACGAACTGCTGGAAATCGTGGACAGCAAGTACAGCCTCGTCATCATGGCCGCGAAGCGGGCACGGCAGATCAACGCCTATTACGCTCAGCTTGGCGAGGGCTTGCTCGAGTACGTGGGACCGCTGGTCGAGACCCACGTGCAGGAGAAGCCGCTTTCCGTGGCGCTTCGTGAGATCCGTGAGCAGCTGCTCACCGCGGACGCCATCGAGGCCTGAGCCGCCTGGGTTCTCGCCAGACCTCTCAGTTCACCCCGTATCGGCATGCGAAGCGACTCTCGCCGCGCGCCTGACGAACCGGCCCGGATCATCCTCGGCGTCGGGGCGGGCATCGCCGCGTACAAGGTATGCGAGCTGCTTCGCGACCTGACCGAAGCTGGCCTGCAGGTCCGGGTCATGCCGACACGTGATTCGCTTCATTTTGTGGGCGCGGCGACTTGGGCCGCGCTCTCCGGCCAGCCGGTCGCACCGGACGTGTGGGACGACGCCCACGAGGTGCCGCACGTGCGGCTCGGCCGGGAGGCCGATCTTGTCGTGGTGGCGCCGGCCACCGCCGACCTGCTCGCCAAGGCGGCGCAGGGCCTTGCGGGTGATCTGCTCACCGCCACCCTCCTGACCGCGCGCTGTCCTGTCCTGTTCGCGCCCGCGATGCATACCGAGATGTGGGAGCACCCGGCGACTCAGGCCAACGTCGCACTGCTTCGCGCGCGCGAAGCAGTGGTACTGGAGCCCGCCACCGGGCGGCTCACCGGTGCCGACAGCGGCCCAGGGCGCCTGCCGGACCCCGGGGAGCTGTTCCAGACGGCGGTCAGGCTCTTGGACCGCGGCGTCGCTGGGCTGGGCACTGACCTGGCCGGTCGGCGGGTGGTGGTATCCGCGGGCGGGACACGTGAGGAGCTTGACCCCGTCAGGTTCCTTGGCAACTGGTCGTCGGGCAGGCAGGGATACGCGCTGGCGCGGACGGCGGCGGCACGCGGCGCCGAGGTAACGCTGGTGGCGGCGAACGTGGCACTGCCCGATCCGGCCGGGGTTCGCGTCGTCAGGGTCACGTCCGCCTGCCAGCTGCGCGAAGCGGTGCGCGCGGCGGCGGCCGGTGCTGATGCCGTCGTGATGGCCGCGGCCGTCGCCGATTTCCGCCCCTTGTCGCGGAGCGATGTGAAGATCAAGAAAAGCGGTCAAGCGCCTGAGCCGCTCGCCCTCGCCGAGAACCCTGACATCCTGCGGGAACTTTCCGTCCACCGGATGCGGCGTGGTCAAGTGGTCGTCGGCTTCGGCGCGGAGACGGGCGACGTGCTCGCGGCAGGCCGGGACAAGCTCGCGCGTAAGGGCTGCGATCTGCTCGTCGTCAACCAGGTCGGCAACGGGCTTGCCTTCGGGACGGTTGATAACGCGGCTGTGGTGCTCGCCGCAGGCGGAGTGGTGGCCGACATCCCCCGCGGGCCCAAGGACGTCCTGGCCGACAGGGTCTGGGACCTGGTCGCGGCACGGTTCACGCCGGATAACTGAATTCCCGCCCGGTATGCTTCCGGCTGAACCCCGCGCTGGGCTGGCCGCTCGGCTAGACTCCGGGCGAACCCCACAAGCCGGGATGGAATTCCGCTTCCGACGCACGTGACACGAGCGTGTGACAGGTCGCGGCCGTCGTAGAAGAGGAAATCGCGTGTCCCGCCGCCTTTTTACGTCCGAGTCGGTCACCGGGGGTCACCCCGACAAGATGGCCGACCAGATCAGTGACGCCCTGCTCGACGCGATGATCAAGGATGACTCGCGCAGCCGGGTGGCCGTGGAGACCATGATCACCACTGGCCAGGTCCACGTCGCTGGTGAGGTCACGACGGAAACCTACGTCGACATCCCAGGGATCATCAGGGACAAGATCCTTGAGATCGGGTATGACTCGTCGGCCAAGGGCTACGACGGCGCCTCGTGTGGCGTATCAGTCTCGATCGGGGCGCAATCACCTGACATCGCGCAGGGCGTCAATGACGCCTATGAGCGGCGGGAGGGCGAGGGTACCGACGAACTCGACCGGCAGGGCGCTGGTGACCAGGGCCTGATGTTCGGCTACGCGTGCCGGGAAACGCCACAGCTGATGCCATTGCCGATCACGATCGCGCACCGGTTGGCGCGCAGGCTCGCGGACGTCAGGTGCAACGGGCTCATTCCTTACCTGCGCCCCGACGGCAAGACCCAGGTCACCATCGAATACGACGGCGCCACGCCCGTACGGCTCGACACCGTGGTGGTTTCTTCACAGCACGCGCCGGATATCGACCTGAGGGAACTGCTTACGCCTGACGTGCGCGAGCATGTGGTCGCCCCGGTGCTGGAGGGGATCGAGCTCGACACCCAGAACTACCGCCTGCTCGTCAACCCGACCGGGCGGTTCGAGATCGGCGGCCCGATGGGGGACGCGGGGCTGACCGGCCGGAAGATCATCATCGATACGTATGGCGGGATGGCCAGGCACGGGGGCGGGGCTTTCTCCGGCAAGGATCCCTCGAAGGTCGACAGAAGCGCGGCCTACGCGATGCGGTGGGTGGCCAAGAATGTGGTGGCCGCCGGGCTGGCTGACCGCTGTGAGACGCAGGTCGCTTACGCAATCGGCAAGGCGAAGCCCGTGGGCCTGTTCGTGGAGTGCTTCGGCACCGAGCAGCTGTCAGTGGAGGACATCCAGCGTGCCGTCCTCGAGGTCTTCGACCTTCGCCCGGCTGCGATCATCCGCGATCTCGATCTGTTGCGGCCGATCTACGCGCAGACCGCTGCCTACGGTCACTTCGGCCGTGAGGAGCCAGACTTCTCCTGGGAGCGCACGGACCGCGTCGACGCCCTGCGCGCGGCGGCCCGTCGCTGACGCTTCCCTTTCCCCCTCCCGGCGGTAGCCTGGTAGGCGGCGATGAGGGGATAAAGGACTCGTGGACAACACGGCCGACGTAGCGCAGCGGCTTCGCATCCGGTTTGTCCAGATCGACGACCGGATCCGACAGCTGCGAGAGCGCAACGAGTCGATGCTAGGGCACCGGATGACCAAGGGATCCACGCCTGAGCAGGCTCTTCGTGCGGCCAATTTCGCCACGCTCGCTCATGAGCGGGCCGCCGCGGCGGCCGGGCGGTCCGTCTCCGCCCATATGCACGCCGCCTCCGCGCACGACCACGCTGCCGGGCTGCTGGAGGACCTGGCCGCGGCCGACCGCACTGACGGCACCGTGTACCGCGCCAAGGCGCGCAATCACCGCGCGTGGGCCGAGGCGGAGCGGGATGCCGCCTGGGCGTGCGCAGGACTGGGACCGGTTCCCGCAGCATGAGTTCGGACGTGGGAAGGATGCGAGAACACAAGATCATCGTGATTGCCGCTTCTGCGGGTGGCGTACCGGCCCTCCAGCGGCTGGTGTCCCAGCTTCCTGCGGACTTGCCCGCGACCCTCCTTGTCGTCCTGCACGTCCCCGCGACCGGCGGCGGAGTGCTGCCCAGGATTCTCGCGCGGGCCGGGCCGCTGGCGGCTGCGACGGCCGTCGACGGGGAGAAACTGAGGCCCGGCTGGATCTACACCGCACCGCCCGACCGCCACCTGCTCGTGTCCGGCGACGCGGTCCGGCTCTCGCAGGCGCCGCGCCAGAATGGGCACCGCCCGGCGGCCGATCCCCTCTTCGCCAGCGCCGCCCTCGCGGCCGGGCCTGCCGTGATCGGCGTGGTGCTGAGCGGCACACTCGACGACGGCGCCGCGGGCAGCGTGGCCGTGGAGCGGCGCGGCGGCCTGATCGCCATCCAGGATCCGCGGGAGAGTTCCTACGACGGCATGCCACGTGCCGCCATCGCCGCCACGAGTCGGCCCGCCGTCCTGCCCGTGCGGCAGATCGCGGAGTTCATCCACGGCCGCACCCGCGGTCCCGTGCCGACGGCGCGGCTGCCCCGCGACCATGAGCTCGAACGGTACGTCGGCCCGTTTCTCGATGCCGCGCCGCGCCTGCCGCCCGGGGATGACCGCCACGAAGAGGCCCGCATCTAGTTACCGGTGTGGTTGACCGGGGGGACAGCGGCGTACGCTTACCGACTGTGCCAGGTGACGCCGATCAGGAGTTTGACGAGCTCCTGGTCATGCTCAAAGAGACCCGAGGCTTCGATTTCACGGGTTACAAGCGATCGACGCTGATGCGGCGCATCAGCCGCCGGATGGGTGCCCGCGGCCTGAAGTCGATCGGGGAATATCGTGATCACCTGGAACTCGAGCCAGATGAGCTCGCCCGGCTGTTCGACAGCCTGCTCATCAACGTGACCGGTTTCTTCCGCGATCCGCCCGCATGGGACGGCCTGCGGGACGAGGTGCTCCCTGAGCTGCTGGCCGCCAAAGGACCGGCGCGGCCCATCCGGATCTGGAGCGCGGGCTGCTCCACCGGTGAGGAGGCTTACACGCTCGCGATCCTGTTCGCCGAGGCTCTCGGGACGGATGGATTCAGCAACCGCGTCAAGATCTACGCCACCGACCTCGACGACGACGCCCTGCAGCAGGCGCGGTCGGGTAGCTACAGCGAGCGGCAGATCGGCGACCTTCCCGAAGATCTGCGGAGCGTGTACTTCGAGCCCGCGGGGACGCGCTACTCTTTCCGCCGCGACCTGCGCAGGCAGGTGATATTCGGCCGCAACGACCTCAGCAGGGATGCCCCGATCTCCCGCGTGGATCTGCTTGTCGCCCGCAATACGCTCATGTATTTCACCGCCGACACACAGGCGAGCGTGATCAGGAAATTTCACTTCGCGCTCTCGTCACCGGGCTTTCTCTTTCTCGGCAAGGCCGAGATGCTGCTCAACCACGGCGACCGCTTTGAACCGGTGGACCTGCGCAAGCGCCTGTTCCGCAAGATCCCGAACGCCGCCTTCGGGGGTGATCCGCCTCGCGTGCACGCGGCCGAGCCGGGTGCGGGCGACCAGCCGGGGAACGGCAGGCTCGAGGCGGCCGCGCTAGCCGCCGGCCCGGTCGCCCAGCTCGCGCTGGACCAGGCCGGGAAGCTCGCGGTCGCCAACCTGCGGGCCGAGCGCCTGATCAACCTTCACCCGCGCGACATTGGCCGGTTGTTCCAGGACCTGGAGGTCTCGTATCGCCCGGTCGAGCTGCGTTCGGTCATCGAGCAGGTCAAGACGGACAAACGCGCGGTTGAGCTGACCGACATCAGCTGGCACCGCGCACCGGCGGAGGATCCCAGCTTCCTCGACGTATCGGTCGTCCCGCTGCTCAGCGACTCACAAGAGCTGACCGGAATCGGGATCAGCTTTGTTGACGTCACCCGCTCCCGCAGGCTGCGTGACGAGCTCGAACACACCAATCAGGACCTCGAACGGGCATATGAGGAGCTCCAGTCGCTGAACGAGGAGCTTGAGACCACCAACGAGGAACTGCAGTCCACCAACGAGGAACTCGAGACCACCAACGAGGAACTGCAGTCCACCAACGAGGAACTCGAGACGATGAACGAGGAACTGCAGTCCACCAACGACGAGCTCCAGGCGATCAACGACGTGTTGCGGGTGCGGACCGAGGAGCTTGACGCGGCGAACGGTTTCCTTGGCTCGGTGCTGCGCAGCCTGGGCAGCGCGGTGGTCGTGGTGAACGAGGATCTGCGGGTGCGGGTGTGGAGCCCAGGTGCCGCGGAGCTGTGGGGGGTGCGCTCGGACGAGGCGGAGGGCAGGCACCTGCTGACCCTCGACATCGGCCTGCCGGTCCAGCAGATCGTCCCGGTCCTGCAGCAGATGCTGACCGAGAAGTCGGACGGCAGCAACACGATCGTCGATGCCCTCAACCGGCGCGGCCGCGAGGTCAGGCTGCAGGTCGAGTCCAGCCTGCTGCGCGGCGAGGACGGGACGAGCTACGGCGTGATCCTGGTCATGGACCACGTGGATCATCAGCAGGAATCCTGACCTCCGCGCGCGGCCCGCCGGACGATGCACGCGGCGCGGTCTGGTAGGACGGGACCGTGTCTCAGCATGGCGGGCCTCGATCCGTGCGGCGGGCAGGGCAGCAGCCGCCCGTGCCCGCCGCCGACCTGCCTGTCGCCCGGGTGGCCGTCGACGTGCCGCTCGCACATCTTGACCGGCCCTTCGACTATCTGATTCCCGCGGCGCTCAGTGATGCGGCCACGCCCGGGTGCCGCGTGCGGGTCAGGTTCGCGGGGAAGCTGACCGACGGGTACCTGCTTGAGCGCGCGGCGGCGAGCGGCCACCCGGGCCGGCTCGCGTTCCTTCAGCGTGTCGTCTCGCCCGAGCCCGTGCTGACACCCGAGCTCGCCTGGCTTGCCCGTGCCGTCGCTGACCGCTACGCCGGCACGCTCGCCGACGTGCTGCGGCTCGCGATCCCGCCGCGTCACGCCGCTGCCGAGTCGAAGCCCACCGCCGAGGCGAAGCCATCGCCTCAGCCGTGCCGTCCGGAGCCAGGCCCCTGGAAGCGGTACCGCGCGGGAGCCGCGTTCCTTACCGCGGTGGCGGACGGCCGCGCACCACGGGCGGCATGGTCCGCCCTGCCTGGCAACGACTGGCCGGAGGCGATCGCCGTCGCGGTGGCCACCGCCGCCTCGGCGGGGCGCGGTGCGCTCGTGGTCGTGCCCGAAGCCGGTGACCTGGCGCGGGTCGACTCGGCACTGACCGCACTGCTCGGCCCTGGCCGGCACGTGGCCCTCAGCGCGGACCTGGGCCCGGCGCAGCGTTATTCGCGCTGGCTCGCCGCGGCGCGCGGCGCGGTCCGCGTCGTGGCCGGGACGCGCGCGGCGATGTTCGCGCCGGCCCGCGATCTCGGGCTGGTTGTCCTGTGGGATGACGGCGACGATCTGCATTCCGAGCGGCGCTCACCGTATCCGCACGCGAGGGAGGTACTCGCGCTGCGTGCCCACCACGATGGGGCGGCCGCGCTGATCGGCGGTTTTTCCCGCACCGCAGAAATGACGCAGCTCGTCGCGGCCGGGTGGGCGCGCCCGCTGGGCGCGGACCGGGCCGAGCTGAGCAACCGCGTGCCCGCGGTCCGCGCGGCCGGCGACGACAGCGAGCTGGCCAGAGACGAGGCGGCCAGGGTGGCGCGGCTGCCCAGCCTGGCGTTGCGGGCGGCCAGGGAGGCGCTGGGGCGTGGCCCGGTCCTCGTCCAAGTTCCCCGCCGCGGTTACATCGCGGCGATCGGCTGCTCGCGCTGCCGCCGGCCGTGCCGCTGCACCGAATGCGGCGGCCCGCTGGCCCTGCATGCGGAGCATGGCCCGGTGAATTGCCGCTGGTGTGGCCACCCCGCAGCGGGCTGGCGATGCCCCCGCTGCGGCGGCACGGGTATCCGCGCACTCGTCACGGGCGCCCGGCGAACCGCAGAAGAACTTGGCCGCGCGTTTCCCGCCGCCGCGGTCCGCGTGTCGGGTGGTGGCGAGGTCATCGGCCGGGTACCCGCCGCACCTGCGCTCGTGGTGGCCACCCCCGGTGCCGAGCCGGCCGCGGACGGGGGCTACGCCGCGGCGCTGCTGCTTGACGCCTGGGCTCTGCTCGGCCGCGCCGACCTGCGCGCGGGTGAGGAAGCGCTGCGCCGGTGGATGAACGCTGCCGCGCTGGTGCGCCCCCGCGGCGAGGGCGGCATCGTCGTCGTGCTCGCCGACGCTGGCCTGCCCGCGGTTCAGGCGCTCATCCGCTGGGATCCGGTCACGCAGGCTGAACGTGATCTAGCGGAGCGGGCCGAGCTCGGCTTCCCGCCCGCCGTCCGGATGGCGTCGGTTACCGGGGATGGCTCGGTGGTGCGCGAGTTTCTGCGCGGGCTCGAGCTGCCGGACGGTGCCGAGATCCTCGGGCCCGTTCCTGTCGGCCGTGACGCGCACGGCGACGGCGGCCGTGGCGACGCATCTGACGGCGCACCTGGTGACGACGACACGGCGCAGCGCGCCCTCGTGCGCGTGCCGAGGACGGCGGGCGCCCCGCTCGCGCACGCTCTGGCGAGCGCCAAGGCGACACGTTCGGCCCGTAAGGATCCGCGGCGGCTGCGCGTGCAGATCGACCCGCTCGAGCTGATTTAGCATCCAGGGACACGCCTGGCACGCGTACGTGTGGGTGGCGCCGAGGCCGTAGGGTGCTGGGGTGGGCCGAAGGGCACCGCTCTCGCGCAAGTCACACGCGCCGCCAGCCGGCGGGGTGGGACGTGTGCTGCCCGCGGTGCGGCTCGCGCCCGCGCACGAGCTGGCCGGCGCCGTAGCTGCGGCCCCGCTGCTTCGCGACGCACGGCGGCTCGCCCGCTGGGTCGGCACGGACCGGCTGCTCACCGCGCGCGGCCTGCTCCGGCCGGCCGACGCCGTCGCGGTCATCGCCGATCTGGAGATAACCGGCGACGGCCAGGCTGATCTGCCCGTGACCCGCCACCCGCGCAGCGCCGGCGACATCCGCGAGCTCGATCTGCTTTGGCACGCGGCGGAAGGGGCGGGCCTGATCCTCGTGACCGGCCAGCGCGCCCGCGGGCGTCCCGGCGCGCTGCGGGGCAGCGATGCCGAGCGGCTTGTGGCGGCGTGGAAGGGTGCACTTTACGCCGTATTCAGCTGCGGCCCGCCCGATGTGCGCGAGGAGCTTGAAGGCCTGGCCATCGTGCTGTACGCGGCCGGCGGACCGGTGCGGATGGACGCTCTTGCCGAGGCGTTCGCCATCGCCGCCAGGGAGCGCTGGCGCACGGCGCGCCGCGGCCAGCCTGATGCGGGCGCCCGCATGTCGCGGGCACTTGAGGTGCTGGCCGACCTCGGCGTAGCGGAGCTCGGCGTCGACGAGGAGGATGATCAGCTCACCGTCGCGCTGACCGACCTCGGTGCGGCGGGCATGCGGGACCGGCTGATCGCCGCGGGCTTCTCCGCGCCTGTCACCGGGTCCGTCGCAGGGTCAGGTGCGGCCGGGTTGCTGGCCGGGCTGGCGGGCTGCGACGCGGAGGATGGTGAGCGCGAGATCGCCGTCTGGCTGGCCGACCGCACCCCAGAGCAGGCCGCGACCGAGCTGCTGAGCGCGGCGAGCACATCCTCGCCCGGAGCGCGCGGCGCCGCGTTCGCGATTATCGACCGTCTCGGCGAACGCGTGATCCCGTTGGTGCGCTCGGCCATGGGCGATCCCATGCTGCGGCCGCACGCGGCCATCTGGCTGCGCGAGCAGGGCTTGCCCGCCGACCTGAGCACAGCGGAGAAGGCCTGGCTGCTCGTCGACCTCGGCTCGGGGCTGCTCGAGGATGCCGAGCCTGGAGCCGTAGCGGCCGAGCTGCTCCCCGACCTTCCCACCGCTGAGCAGGCGGAACTGGTCGGCGGGTTGTGGCAAGTCTCCCACCCTGGGCTCATCGGGCTGCTCACGACGCTGACCGACCACCACCCTGACGCCGGAGTCGCCAAGGCGGCACGCAAGGCCGCCTTCAAGGCACGATCGCAGTACCTGGGCAGCGGGTAACCGCCAGGCCACCGCAGCGCCAGCGTGCCCCTAAACTTAACGAGGCGCATCGCGTAAGCCGTTCGGGAGGAAAATTGTGGCGGTCAAGCCGATCCGATTGTTCGGCGATCCGGTGCTTCGCACCCCCGCCGAGCCGGTCCGCGACTTCGACGCCGAGCTGCGCAAGCTGGTCAAGGATCTGACCGAGACCATGCTCGACGCGCCGGGTACCGGGCTCGCCGCACCCCAGATCGGCGTCGGCGTGCGCGTCTTCACCTACCACGTTGACGATCAGCTCGGGCACCTGATCAACCCTTCCCTGGACCTGTCGCCCGAGACGGAGACCGGGGACGAGGGCTGCTTGTCCATTCCCGGGCTCGCCTTCCCGACCTCGCGGGCGCTGCGCGCGGTCGCCAGGGGGTTCAACATGCACGGCGAGCCGGTCACGCTGGAGGGCACGGACCTGCTCGCCCGCTGCACGCAGCACGAGACCGATCATCTGGACGGTGTCCTGTTCATTGACCGGCTCGACCCGGAGCAGCGCAAGCTGGCGATGAAGGCGATCAGGGAAGCCGAATGGTTCGGCGAGCCGGTACCGGCGGTCAAAGCGTCACCGCACCCGACATTGGGTAAGGCGCTGTAGCGCTATGCGCCTGGTCTTCGCGGGCACCCCGCAGGCGGCGGTGCCGGCGCTTGAGGCGCTTCTCGCTTCGCGGCATGACGTGGCCGCGGTGCTGACCCGGCCGGATGCCCCAGCAGGGCGCGGCGGCCACCGCGGCGGCGGGTCCGACGGTGCCTCCCACGGTGCCCCCCACGGACGGCGCCCGGTGGCGCCAGGCCCGGTCGCTGCGCTCGCCCATGAAGCTGGCCTGGAGGTGCTTGCGCCGGCCCGGGTGCGTGACCCAGCCTTCCTCGACCGGCTCCGCGAGATCAGCCCGGACTGCTGCCCGGTGACCGCCTACGGTGCGCTGCTGCCACGGGTGGCGCTCGACATCCCCCGGCGCGGCTGGGTCAACTTGCATTTCTCGGTGCTGCCCGCTTGGCGGGGCGCCGCCCCGGTGCAGCACGCGATACTGCACGGGGATGACATCACCGGCGCCACCACATTCCAGATCGTCGAGGAGCTCGACGCCGGACCGGTGTTTGGCGTGCTGACCGAGCCCATCCGGCCGACCGACACCGCTGGTCAGCTGCTCGGCCGCCTCGCCGTGGCGGGCGCGCGGCTGCTCGTGGATACGCTCGACGGGATCGAGTCCGAGCAGCTGGAGGCGCGGCCACAGCCCGCTACGGGAGTCAGCTTCGCACCTAAGATCACACCAGCGGAGGCCCGGGTGAGCTGGGCTGCCGTCGCGCACGCGGTGGACAGGCTCATCCGCGCCTGTACCCCGCACCCGGGCGCGTGGACCGTGTTCCGCGAGACGCGCGTCAAGATCGGCCCGATCGCGCTGGCCTCCCCCGGAGAGCTCGCGCCAGGCGAGCTTCAGGTCTGCCGCGGCAAGGTTCTCGTCGGCACCGGCTCTCACCCGGTCGTGCTCGGTGAGGTGCAGCCCCAGGGGAAGCGAGCCATGCCCGCCATCGACTGGGTCCGCGGGCTGCGGCTGCCGCCAGGCGAACGGATGAGCTGACATGTCAGGACCCCGAACGCGGCACCTGGCGGACCCGGCCCGCCGGGCTGCCTACGATGTGCTGCGCGCGGTGGCCCAGCGCGACGCTTACGCCAACCTCCTGCTCCCGGCCGTGCTTGCCGCGCGCGGGCTCGCCGGGCGGGACGCCGCGCTCGCAACCGAACTCACCTACGGGACGCTGCGCGGCCAGGGAAGCTACGACGCGGTGGTCGATGTCTGCTCCGACCGGCCGGTCGAGCGTATCGACCCGGCCCTGCGCGATGTGCTCCGGCTCGGCACCCACCAGCTGCTTGCCACTAGGATTCCCGCGCACGCCGCCGTGGCCGCCAGCGTGGACCTGGCGAAGGACGTGGCCGGAGCGCGGCCAGCGGGTTTCGTGAACGCGGTGCTGCGCAAGGTGGCAACACGTGAGCTTGACGCTTGGCTGGAGATCGTGGCACCCGGCCGGGCCGGTGATCCGGCCGGGAACCTGGCGGTCCGCTACAGCCATCCTCGCTGGATGGTTGAGGCGATGGCCGCCGCCCTCGGCGAGGAGCCTGGCGGTGAGCTCACGGAGACCGAAGCGCTGCTCGCCGCGGACAATGCCCGCCCGGCGGTCACGCTGCTGGCCAAGCCCGGCCAGGTGGCGCCGGGTGAACTGGCGGGCTCGGGCGCCACGCCCGCCTTGTGGTCGCCCTACGGCGCGTACCTGAAGGAAGGAAACCCTGCGGACGTGCCCGCGGTCTCTGACGGCCGCGCAGCGGTGCAGGACGAAGCCAGCCAGCTCGCGGCGGTGGCGATCGCCAGCGCTCCCCTGACCGGCGCGGACCGGCTGTGGCTCGACATGTGCGCCGGGCCGGGCGGCAAGGCCAGCCTCCTCGCCGGGCTCGCGGCGGCACGCGGCGCCCGCCTGCTCGCCGCGGACATGCAGCCGCACCGCGCCGCGCTGACCCGTTCCGCGATGGCGCCCCGGCCCGCGGGCGGCGCCTGGCGCCCGGGCGGCGGCACCGGGCGTCCTGCGGGCGGTACCTGGCGGGTCGTTGTCGCGGACGGGACCGCGGCTCCCTGGCG
>Ga0137365_10001081_pt1 | contig 20508 bp, 24 predicted proteins | sample SagtaG_9_FD_104799 | JGI IMG/M metagenome (GOLD analysis project Ga0137365, IMG submission 104799) | Vadose zone soil microbial communities from Sagehorn Ranch, Mendocino, California, USA - Sage1_L_40_16 metaG | ecosystem: Environmental > Terrestrial > Soil > Vadose zone | place: USA...
AGCCTTTCCTACACACGAAATGGCCCCGTCTGCTCTCTTGAGATCCCCGCGCTCTCGCCCTTCGATCTCTCCCTGATACCCCCTCCCCCTTTTCTTACACACCTTTCCCTTAACTGGCGAAGCGCCGTCTCCTCCCTCTAAGGCACCTTACTGCTTAACCGCCTTGAGACGCCCCTGCGTGTCTTCTTCAGGACCAATGAGCGGCCCCGCCTGGGGAATACCTTGCCGCTGCATACTCTCATGCTCTTTATTTAAGAGCCCTTGCAAATGTCCAATACGTTCTTCTATGGTTGGCATAGACGGATCAGGTTCTTCTATACCCAAGGCTCGCATCAGCTCTAATTGATGGAGCAACGTCTCACCCTGCCCAAGCATCCATGCAAATGTATCGGCATCAAGGACACGATCAGCTCGCCAATCATTCCAACCCAACCCATATTTCACGAGAACAGGGAGCCAGAGAAACCAGCCTAATGGAGCCAGTATGAGCACGAAACACCCCTGCCTCGCGTAGAAGGACATAAATGGGCGTATCCAGAGATCCATACGATTATAGGCAAACAGAGCCCGCGCGAGTGCCGGCAACAAACGATGTCCTTTCATCGAGTCTAACAGCGCTTGCGGTATGACAAGGGTTAGCCCTTGCAAGACAACCTGTGTCACCTTTGCAACGTGGCAGAACCTCCGTGGCACCTTGAGACGCTTCACAGGGATGGGGTACAAGCGCTTGAGCGCAGCCTCATATTGTGCAATACAGGCTTGCACAATATGCCATTTCTCCTCATCTGCCCAGATGGGGTTGAGAATAATCGTCTCCTCTTCCCAGTCCTCACTCACCAGGTTACTATCGACAACATGCGCAACCTGACGATTGGGAGGAGTCTTCTTCTGGCGTTCTTGACGCCGCTTCTGTGGCAATACATCTGGAGACTCCCGTAAGAATAGGTGAATAATCCCATAAGGAATGAGCCATACCAAGCCCGCCAAGGAGTTCGGATGTTTGAGGACATACTTGAAATCGAGTGCTGGAAAAACAGGGATATGAGGAACAAATGAGGCCGTGATCTGAAGCTGGAAAAGCACCCGCAAGATAATCCAGAAAGCCACGATGAAGATTGCAGGATAGGCAAACCACTTCAATGCGAGTTCTTTACCTTCCAGCACTCGCACAATGCAGGCAACAATTGCAGCCGCAATGAGAGCGCCAATCCCTAGCGTTGTCAACATATCATGATAAAAGAAGTTAAGAACGCTCGTCCCGCAAAAACGCAGAAAAAAGAGCAGCCAGACAAAAACCGTAGAACCATAGAGATAGGTCAGAAACGCGCCAAGCAAATCCGCAGCAGGCACCAGAAGAAAAAAGGTTAGAGTGCCAGCATGCCGTTTCCTCCGATGATAGTTCGCCATGCATTCTCCCTCACAAAAGACTCGACATATCGCCATCGCCCCAATCCGGCTTTTCCTTCTTCTTTGGGGTTGGAGATGGCCACTCTACAGTTGGCTGAGGTTGCGCCACTAGCGGAGGTGTCTGTCTCGCTCGGTGCGCAGCCTGTTCCTTTAACCACTCATCACGTCTCTGCTCCTCAATCGAGCGCTGATCCTTTGGTTTCTGTTGATCTGATGCTTGAGTAGGTGCAGAAGGCGCTGTCTTGGCCTGACCCTGTGTTGTCGCCTGGAGATCTTCAGTAGATTTTTCCTTGCTCTTACGCCGCTCAACCTCCGCAGCCCGCTGCTGAGCCGCTCGCTCACGGACAAGGCGCTCTTTCTCACGCCGCTTTTCTGCCTGCTTCTCATCATCCGTCTTCACCCGTAAAAAACGGCGAATCGTTCGTGGTCTGCCTTCCTCAATAAGAAAGGTTAATGCCGGCGACCAGATGAGACCTACGATCCACAGGAAAACGAAATTATCACCGACGGGAGATCCCAACACATGCAAAGGAGAACGTACCCAGTAGTGGACGACCTGAGCATGAAAGATGATGTCAGCAAAGTAGAAGAGGCCAGCAGGAATGCCCAAGAGCCAAGCAAAAACACGTATGTTATCCCAGCGATCACGGGAGTCGATCCGGCAGGACGCACACCACCATTGGAAGAGCCAGGCAAGTCCAATGGCGAACGGCCCCGTTATAACCGCGATAAAGATGACACAGATCCCTATACCCAGGGCCTTCATACGCTCGATGAACCCCTCACGCTGATTGAGACCAGTTTGCATACTACTCCTTTTCCTGTTTCCAATCCCACCAGTTGGGGGTCAACCGCCAGATATGGATACGCTCACGTGCAGCAGAGTCCATTTCTGCCCGAATCTGCCCAACTGCATCGTAGGCACCTGGCGTGCAAAAGTACCAAGCTCGATCATACCGTGCTACCAGATCAGGAAGGATCTTCCTAATTTCCTCAAAGTTCTTCCGGCTTCGCTCTGCTTCCACTGCGATCCGCTCGCCACCCTCCAGTTGAATGGTCTGGCCGCCCAGTGACAGTTCACCACCTGTTTCCAACGTCATAATGCCATCTGGCTGATGTGGCAACTCCAACCCTCGCGTCTTTTGCGGCTGCATTATGTCCAGCTCTCGCTCACTCGTCCAGGCATGAGGTGGAATCTTGCGACTACGCAGCAAGAATAACCGCACTTCGTTAATCACATAAATGTGCTCCAATTGGTCTTCGGGAAAGTCAATGGGCTTATATGAGAGTCCAAGCCAGCGTAGGCCAGCCTCCGTTGCCATCACCCACGTGGGCATATCATTGTAGGGACGATACTTCTCTACCAGCCCCAGCTCCTCTGTCCAATAATTCACAAAGGGCAAAGTAGCGGCAACGCGCTGATGACGGCCTTCCGGCCAGGAGTGTTTTCCACCTTTTTGCTTGGCTGGCGGTCTCGGCTCGCCCTTCTTCAACCGCCGGCGAGGCTCATCATCAACAGCAGGTGCAAGGTCAGGTGCTAACAATTGCCCGATTTGATCTACACGCGCTGTCTTCGCATGGGCAATGAAATCTAATGCACGCCGCTCACGCAATTTGAGTGATCGTCGTGAAGAGGTATCAAGAACTGCCATGTGCTCTCCTTTTGTTGCTCATTCCAATAACACACGCTCTCCATTCGAGACTATTCCAAATGCAGGCCGAATTCTCGGTAAATTTCGTGTGTATGTTATGTTTACGCAGGAACACGTGTTCGGGTTAATGCATACAAAAAAGGGGATGCAGATAGTGCATCCCCTTTCACACCTTATACAACCAGGTCACTCGCGAATAAACCACCGATCTCCTTGCTGCTTATCCACGTATACCCGGCCATCCCTCCGATCAAGCCAACCAACGTCAGCATCGCGCTCACGCCCCTTTATGATGATGGCTATCCGGCGCTTTCCAATCTTCCTTCCCGCCTTGTAGATCGCCTCGTCATACAGCCAATTAAAGCCCTGCTGCGCAATGATCACGCTATCAAACGGAACCGTTTCTCCTTGTGCGCCTAATGGCGAGGGCGCATTTGGGTAAGCAACTGCATCAAGGACAGAGAGCAGGCGATGCTCCACATCAACGTGAAGCACATATCCGAACCGCTTGTGTCCATTTGTATCCGTAAAAAGAACGTGCCATCCATGCGTCACCTGCTGCACAATCGGTTTATCATAAACGTCCTGAATAGTAAACATCCCATCATTTCTTATCTCTACTCTTCTATCCATCATATGCCTCAAGCTCCTTTTGCAAATAAAAACTACCATCTACTACATAATCAGTGGCTTTTCCCCATACGCCAGAAGAACTCATTCGACTGCTGAGTCACCGGATGCATTGTATCAAGATCGTGCAGGTCGTACTCGATATTTTCCGCATTTTTGACACATATCCACCCAATGAACCTCTGATAGTCATAGATACTAGCAAATTTGCACTCACGAACATCATGATAGGTAACCGTCAGGCGAGCAAGCACGCCATTATGCTGCGGATCATCAGGAACATAGAGTGGACAGCCATCAATTTCATTCGTACTTTCCACCCGTGTAATACCAGCCTCTTCAGACAGCCTTTGGACTGTCCATCCCAGATTTATTCGTAACTCTCGCAATGTTGGCATGAAAATAACTTACTCCTACGAAATAACATAATTTAACTCAATTATACATTATGCACCACTGATTTACAATGACTAACCTTGATGCTATACTTAATTCACTCAGAGAGCGGTAAAGGGAGCAGAATATAAACAGAACTTTGAACGCTATCAGGAACAACACAAAGGGGAAGCATAACACTTCCCCAACGCAAGCAATGTCCTACCTACTCATCACCGATTTCATCTAGCCCGGCTACTACTACATCTCCATAAACCGTAGTATGGAGGTGATCCCGGCGATGCTGATGCAAAACCTCAGTAGCAACCCGATTTGCTAGCTTGCCCTTCGTGACACTCTGCTCATCGATAAACATATAGAGGCCGCCAGCCTCGTGCCCGGTGAGCGTAATCCCGGTTAAGGAACCATCCACATAGGTATTCAGCTCTGTGCTGTCAAATTCAACACCGTTGCCAGGATGAACTTCCTGCTCAGTCCCATCTACTTTAATCCAACTTGCCATATATGCCTCCTTAGCTGACTTTTCATGACATACCTCTCGCCTGTTTATCTGCTCAATCACAGCTACTCAGTCAGAAGTGAGAGAAATTTTTCTGGATGACGTTGGTAGTCGTCAAGAAAAGAGCGGATATCATCGCTCCAATAGGTGACGATGGAGGGATACGTGTCATCGATAGTTTCATTTCTGTCCAACAGAATCAGCGTGCTGGAAGGAACAAGCGCCCAACTCAGGACTTGAGCCTGTCCAATACCCGTTTGACCCATGACCATATCAAGAGAAGAGGCTGCGTGTAAAGGGCAATTATGGACAATCTCAAACGGCATACTGTCTGCTTTTCGCTGATGTTTCACTGATTTCTCTAGGGCAAGACGGGCAGCATACTCTTGATTTGTCCCCTGTGCTTGTAGTTCCTGAGCAAACATCCTATCATACCAAAGGTCGGCGACGATATCAGCCTCCGCCCCGCAATGACAGGTTCCTAGAGGACCATGCTTATATACAACCATAATACATGGTGACGTTCTTTTCTTCATTTCTCTCTCTTCCTCATGTGGAACATCAATCGCTCACAGGTAATCTCTTCAATGATAAACGCCCGTAACTCCTGGAGCGTTCGCGGTTGCTGTAATCCTCAGACATCCTTTTTCCCCTCAATCACTATGAAACTCGTTTCTTTGGTCGCCCAGCCTTACGCCGCTCCAGATCAGCAGCCCGTAGTTGCTCCTCAGTATAGACCGTTTCGTTATATCCACCCTGGAGACCTTCGACCCGGCCTTTTAAGCGCAACTGGCGGAGATCGCCGGGCGTGATTTTCCTTCCTGCGAGATTCGTGAGAAACGCCGCCGCTTCTTTCGGGGGATAGACCTTCCGGCCATTAATCATGATTGGCAATCTCAAGCTCCTTCTCTTAAATCTATACGATATGGTAAGTTTAAGCAGGGAGACGCGTGCTCTGTGTCTCGCCTATGAGAAATTCTATACGATATGGTAAGTTTAAGTCAAGAGAGGAAAGACACTTCCCACACTGTCTCCAATACTCTCCACCTCAAAGACCGCCCTTTTCTATCGAAGTACGTCTATTCCTGTTCTTACGCTCCACTGGCACGCACACATTTTGATCGTAGAGGGAATAGCGATCAAAGGAGCCATCGACGACGGCAGCCGCCTTCTGACCTTTGGCTGGTTTGAGCTTCAGTTTCAGCAACTGGGTCCGAGTCTTGAGGTGCTGGGGAATGGAAACCCAAGAGCGATATGTCTTTACTTCAGCACAGTAACAGCGGGGCGGCTTGCTCCAGACCGCTTCACATTTGAGGCAGTAGACTTCGGGCCTCCCATATTGATCTTTCCGGCGCTGGAATTGATGACCCTGGTAATGAATGATCTCCTCGACTGGCCGGGCTTTCTTCTGCGGAAGCTCTGACAGTCCCAGTTCTGCCCGGCGGCGATTCTCTTGTTCACGCTCTTTGCGGCGCTGTCGGTACTCGCGTGAAGAGGTACGCCTGCGCTCTTTGCGTTCCTGCTCAAGCTTCGCCTGACGTTCTCGCTCAGCCTCTTCCCACTTGCGCTTCCATTCACGCTGCCGGAGGCACGCTGCGCATGGCTCTTCCAGATCTGGTGTTTCAACAAGGTGATAGGAGTCGTCCGGGCAACGGTGCCAAGCTCCCGTCAGCAACATTTTCTCTTGATGGAGGATCTTCTGGCAATACTGACAAATATCGTCACAGGGAACACTGGTAGCTCTCTCCTCGATCACGTGGTTGCAGCCCGGACAACGATGAAATACGCCTTTCTCCAGGCCACAACGCTGGCAGTACCAGACCTCATCTGGTTCCGCGCACTCGCGCACGATCTGGTGACAGCCTGCACACCGGACAAGGACCGGAGGATGCCAGCCAGGGGGCAGCTCCTGGTCTGCCAGTTCTGCCAATCGCTTAATAATCAGCGCCGTGGCTGCTGCATCATGCTCAGCATTGTGCGCCTGGCCGGGCACTTCGATCCCCAGATGAGGGACAGCAACCTCATTCAACTTCTGCCAGGTAAAGGTGCCGAAATATTCATGCACCTCGCCGTAGAACCTGGCGAACAGATGCATAGCACAAATGTCTTTTACGAAGTCGTATGGAATCTTGATCCCATATGGCTTGGCTGATGACCAGAGCTTACCAATATCAAAGTTCGCGTTGTAGATCACGACCGTCCTACCTGTGAGCAGATCACGGATCGCTGGCCACGCTTCCGCGAATGAGGGTGTATCGGCGAGTTGTTCTTCACGAATGCCGTGTTTCTCGAAAGCGCCTTCACTGATCGGTACCGTCGGCTTGATGTAGCCGCTCCCAAGAATCCCTCCTTCCTGTGAGCAGACAGCCCACTGGATGATCTGGTCTTCCCATTCAAGGCCAGTTGTCTCGCTGTCGTATGTGACGAAGCCATTGCGCCAGATCTGGCGTGCCTCGTACAGGACGCGCTGCCGTGTGGTTGCCAGGATTTTGCTCATAATGCTTCATCCTCCAATTCCCGATTTTATACACACGAAAGAGAAAGGGCAGGCGTGTGCTGCCTGCCCAGTGCTATGCTTTTGCCTTTTTACGCGAAGCTTTTCTGAAGGGGCTTCTGCCTGGCAATTTGATGGGAGAGCCACAAGCTGCACAATCCATCAATTGCGGCAACCGTTGCCAGTCTTCAGCACTAAACAGAAGCGTCCCATCGGGTGCATCAACCCCTTTGCCACAGGCAGGGCAAGCCAATGTTATGACCTCTACTCCTACCTGGACCATCGGTTCTTTTTCTTCCTCATCCCCCTCCTCTGGTGCCTCCTCAACTTCCTCAGCCTGGCTCTGGAGGAACTCAGCGAAGGCTGGATGAGTCTTGATAAACTCCTCTAAGAAATTGGAATAGTCGTCCTGTGTGCGCAGGAAAGCCGCTACATCCAGATCAAACGAGCAATTCATGCGCGTCCTGCCCTTTCCCTTTTTCGGGCGGCCTACTTTCTTTGGTTCTTCCCCTGATGATTCCGTTTTCTTCGCCTTCTTGCCTGTGACTCCTGATTGCTCCACCGGCACGTCAGTCGATCCGGCATCGGACTGCTCAACTACTGGAGCCTCCAATTCAGGAACGAATGCCGGCTCAATCACTCGAAGGTCGGTGTAGCAGCCACATGATAGGCACTTTCTCCAACTGGGACTTACATGCATCGACCGTTTCCCCTCACAATCAAGGCAGTCCACGATATGCCCGGTGAGTTCTGGCCCAAACGCCTCGTGCAGAACTCTGAGAGATGATCCACACAAGCAACTCACCTTCCCATTACGATAATCGAGGATCTGCTGAACAACCTGATCGGTGGCAACTCCATCGATACTCGCGATCTCCTCAATAACTGCGGTTATCCGGGGAAGAGCATCCTGATGAGAAAGCGTGGCCGGCAGAGAGAGCATGACTGGATTGCTCTCAGGATCGCTCCGCCCGCCAAAGACAAGGGGATCATCATCAGGGGCAGAAAGACGTTTCCAACCAGTCCAGCGCAGATAGGCAACCAAGTCAGCAATATCATCAAAGGTAGGAGACGTTACCTGATTGTAGCCAGAGGTATCATCGCGATCTCGCTCTTCCTCGTCTTCAGGCTGCCGATCATATCCGAGGTAGAGAATACCACTGCGCGGATTGTTCTTGTCGAAGAGCACACGCGTGGCCATGACATACATAAGATTGCGCTCTTGCTTCAGCGCTTCCTCAGTGATTGCACGCGAATGGGGCAGACGATTCCAGCTCAGAATGAACACAACAGGGAACTCTAGCCCTTTCGCTTTGTGCCCCGTCGAGAGAATGATCTGCGCCTCTTTGTCCTCTTTAAAAAAATGCTTGATGAAGGCCAGGAAGCCATTAAAGTCCAGGGGAAATGACTCTTTCCGGTCTGGAAAGATGATTTCACGGCGATGACCTTCATACAGTGCTTCGAGCGTCGAGAGGTTATCCTCTAATTGAACCAGGCGCTCTTCATTTTCCTCTTCGTTCTCGCCAAGGATGGCAATCTCTTCGCTCCTGTAGTCGTCAACGCAGGGGATGAGATGCTGATAAAACTGCGCATTGGTAAACCCTGGATCGCGCTTTTTTTGATAAAAGGCCACAATCCGCTCCATCAACCCCTCAAAGCGCTGACCCAGATCCATCCCTCTGACGGTTGCTCGTTTTCCAGCACGTAACAGACTCAGGCACATTTCAACAAGGGGAGCATTCAGGCGGCAAAGAATCAAGTCGCCTGGCTGTGCCAGCTCCATCACCTGGCTATTGTCAATGTGTTCTACACGTCCAGCAGGAGCGCCTGGGGCTGCCTCAATACCGGGACGAATGGTAGCGGCGAACGAGATCACCTCGGTCGGGCAACGATAGCAGATGGAGAGGGGCAACTCACAGATACGAGGCCGCTCCGCCTCGATAATTTCATCCATGCTGCGCAGCGAGGCTCCAGCGAACGCGTAAATGGAGTTGCACGTAACAAGGCCATCAGAAACGTACTTATGATGTTTCTCAATATCAAGAGAATACACAATACCGCTATATAACTCTGTTTTTATGCTAATAGTTTCCCATCGAGCAAGGCGCGAATCGTAAGCAACGTGATCTGGCGCAATAGGAATTGCCATATACCCGGGAATCAGGTTACATGCTTGAGTTTCAAAAAGAGTAGTTCGCCCTTGCCTCTGTTGCATAGAGGTGTAGCTGGTATATCCGCTCATGTTATTCGTCGTGTAGATTGGAAAGGCAAGTTTTCTTCCATGATCTTCTAAACAACGAGCAGCTCTTGCTTCTTGATCTGGCAATGATCTAAATACACCCTCTACCATTTCTTGAGAAAATACCTTTGATTGATACGAATTGAAGCACAATTCGGGTATCCCATAGGAGGCAGATACTATCAGTTCATGCACCAGAGACTCTTCTCGTGTTTTATGAATCTTGAGTATCCAAGCGGCATCAGCATTCTCAGCCCTTGCACGATATGCTAAGCCAAAATCAAAATTTCTGTCTTCGGCATTTCTATGAACAAACATCTGTGTTTGACCAACCCTATAGCTATCTCCCTTCCTCATAAGATAGGTTACCCATGCATCTTCCCCATCAGTCCAGCGCACAAGCCATTTATGCGAGTCAGTGCATTGTGATTGTTTTCCCCCTGCCGTGATGGTGTAAAGCAAACCATCGTAGTGCCTTGATGCAATAGCGTTGACAAGCCCCTTTTTGACGAATGAAGCAGAGCGGCGATCATAAGTAACAACATAATCTCCAGGCTTGAGATCTTCTATATTGCACTCTGTATTATTTTGTAGTAAAACTTTCGTTCCTGCTGGTTGACACTGATCCCGATCTCCAACATAGATTTTCATCCCACCCGGCTTACATGCTTTCATCACCAGCTCTCTCTGGCAAGGGGAGAGATCCTGAGCCTCATCGATCAGTACCACATCGTACTGGTTCGGTACCAGCTTGAGTGCCTGGAAGCTGGGCAGCCAGATCTGGTCCGTGAAGTCAATTTCGGAGACACCCTTCACTTTCGCTAATTGTATCCCCTGCTCAAGGATATATGGCACGGCCTTGAGAATGAGCGGCCAGATCTCTTTTTCTTCGGGGTTGATGTCGATGTCGGTGAAGCGTTGAAGCAATCGGATCAAGTTCTCTTCGGTAGGGTCCGTCAGCGTCACACGCACTTTATCGATGAGCGCCTTGAGCTGCACAGCCAACTGATAGCTGTAGGTGACCATATTGGCCTTGAGATACTCCTGGCAGAGCCGATTGTACTTACGCTTCCCTCGCTCAGGGTTGCCGTGGATATCGATCTTGTGCAGACAGGTCGCGCCCAAGCTGTGAATAGTCATGCAGGATGCTTTGGCAACGGGAAGCTTCTGACTTCTGCGTGCTTTGGTATACACTTTGACTTTCGCCGTCTGATCCTCATTGATGTCATGACCAAACGTCAAAAACACCACCCGCAAATGAGGAGGAATGTGGGCCAGAAGCTCTCGCAGGGTACTGGATTTGCCAGATCCGGCCACTGCACTTATTAAAATGTTGACGAGTCGCTGGGTTGCGAACGCATCATCAACCCTGTCAAAAATCTCTTGTTGGTAGCGGCTAGGAATGAATGTCCCTGGCATGTCTCAAGCTCCTTTTATATACACACGAAATTGTTACCATATAGTAATATATACCATATGGTAACAATTTGCAAGACCTGGAGAGGGCAAATTGAACAAAAAACTGTCACCATCGAGAAAGTGACAGTTTTCAATATTTGAGCTTGTGCTGTAAATGCCAGGGTTTTGCGGGAGAAATCGTACAAGTATCTGGGATAGCAGGGGTCTGAACATACGGGCTAATCGGAAGGGGAACGGCCCGCAGAATTCTACTATTTTCTCCCGCAAAGCCCTGGAATTTACACTTGTGCTAACCTGATATAGTAAGGAGTGTGCCAAGAATTGAGAGAGGTGAACTATGAATAACAACTCGGATATCGATCAAATCCGCGCAAAAATATGGGTTCTCTGCTTTGGGTGTGATAGGAGATCAGGATAACCCTCACTTCACCTACACCATTGGCCTTTCCCCCAACATCATGCCCGAATTAATCCTGTTCGGACTGCGGCCAGACCAGGCAACAGTGCTTTTTCATATCATTGTGAATAAACGGAGGGATAAGGGGATGGTGTTTGAGTCAGGGAAAACCTATGAAGGACTATCGCCAGACTACCCACTTCATTTCCACCAGGTGGATCGCGAGCACTACATCAACTATGTAGTGGCCGCGATCCGCTGGCATAACGATACACGTGAATTTCCGCTCTACCAGGTTGTTTGGCCTGATAGAGCGAGCTGGTTCCCCTGGCAGGCCAGTTTTGAGGAGCGGTTCATCAAAGATCAGCCAGTCAGGTAATGACCGACTTATGAGGACCGATCATCCTGTAAGGACTGCTTGAGCTGGGCGATAGCGGTCTCCCAGACGGCGAGGCTGTTGAGCAAGGCAGGTAAGGTCTTCTCATCTAAGTTGGCGCGATCTTCAGACCATTGAGTAAGACACTCCATTACACGCTCATGGTCTCTCTTGATTCGGCGCTCAATGACAAGCCGCTCTACTCGCTCAGATCCGGCAGGAGCGGGAGTCGGGCGAGACTCAACAGGCCGCTCAACCGCAGAAACGTCAGATGCAGATTGCTCGCCTGGCTCCTCGTTGGTCACTTCCACCTCTTGCTCAGCAGGAGGAATCTGCTTACGCACTGCACGTACATCTTCGATATCGACCTGACCGGCACGCACTGCCTCAATAATGGGGGCGCGATCTTCAGGTGCCTCAATATGCGCTAGCTCGCGCACGATGCGTGCCGGAACGGTAGAGATCTCCTCTGCCAGCGCCTGTACATCTTCGGGCGCACGTGCATACTGAAGCATATCCTCGACGTGGCTCTTATCCTTCCCCAGTTGTTCGGCCAGCTTGCGTATCGAATACTTCGGTTTTCCGTTTTCCTGAAGAGCCAGCAACTTCTGATACATGAGCCCCAGTTCCAGGTTGGTCAAGTTCTCGCGCTGCACATTTTCTAATAAGCCCAGTTCGATCATCTCGTCCTCGGAGTATTCGGAAACTTCACAAGGAATGATAGTAAGTCCCGCCAATTTCGCAGCACGCCAGCGCCGCTCACCAAACACCAATTCATAGATGTTTGCTTCTGTTGAATGGGCACGAACCGGGACACCACCCCCTATCCACCCATGCACTTTCATTCCGTTCGCCAGTTCCTGAAGCTTCACTCCGTCAAAAGAGAGGCGCGCCTGATGCGGGTTAGGCTGGATACGATCAACCGGTAGGTCACGTGCGTATCTGGGCTTGTTCTGGCGCGCAGCAGCACTCGCCACTGCTTCCCCATCGTTCTCTGAAGATGTCTCAGCCCCAGGCTCCTGCTTCGCCTGATCTGCTGATTTCAGCTTAAACTTCTTAGCCAATGTGTACTTCCTCCAGTGTAAACTCCGCTCCGCCATCCTCAACCTGCTCTTCAACGGCTGTCGCAACCTGTAAGAGGCTATCAGCAAAGCCAGCAGGCACATTCAGCGTACTCACCCGTACTTGATGATTGCCAGCCATTATTTCCTCTGCTAACGCTGCATAGGCGATAGCTCCCTTGCCCTTTGGATTGTAGGCTTCCATAGACTTCCCATAGAACTGCGCTTCCGCAATCTGGATAGAGCGTTCAATGCGTGTTTGAAAGAAATGGATATGTGCTCCCAGGTGCTCCTGCGCAATCTCCGCCATATCTCGATGCAGGACCGTTCGCGGGTCCATCATGGTGAGGAGCGCCCCAGCAATCACTGGGTCTTTCTCCAGTACACCACGTTTCCGAATGCGCTGCAAATGTTCCAACATCGCTCCAGCACTGGCAATGCCCAGCGGCTCAACCTGGATAGGGATGATCCCGGCATCCGCCACCACATAGACATTATTCGTCCAGGAATTAATCGCGGTTGGCGTGTCAATCACCACGACATCAAAACGCTCTAGAATGGATGCCAGAAGCTGCTGAAGCACATACTCTCGCCGTTCAACCTTCACAAGTTCAGACTCAAGTTGGTGGAGTGCTGAAGATGCGGGAATGAAGCGCAGCCCCGACGGCAGCGTATAGATAGGCAGATCTGCCTCGAAGTTTTCCATCAATTGCTTCACCGCATTATAGAGAGTGGGACGCCCTTTTCTTGGGAAGAGTCCCTTGAGATGACTCCAGCTCGCCTGGCCGTCCGTATCGATTCCTAGAACCCGCTTGCCCATCTTGACGAAATAATCCGCCAGGTTATCCGCCGTGGTTGTCTTGCCAGCTCCGCCCTTCGGAACCCCTATAAAATACACCTGCACCATAAGCCTCTCCTTTTCGGCCCTCACCTGTCTGTTGCAACAGACACTATTCAGCCATACTATTTGACATTTTCCTGGTACTTGTCAAGGTACCAGGACCCCCACTCTCACGAGTAGGTCTTCCTGCTTCGTCGAGGCATGCCTCTTGGGGACTGTGCCCGCCCAGGTCTTACCGTCTCTCCACCCAAAAATCAATACGATATAGTATGGTTTTTCAAGTAGATTAGGCACGATTATGTTGAGCTTGATACCGCTTAAAGCCCTCTTTATACTCTTCAAGGAGTGGACTTTCTGAAGTCGCTACATCCAGCTTGTAGGGCATATATCTAGGCGTCTTGTTCTCTAATTCTGGCATAAGTTGCATGCGGAGCCGCTGACAGAGGTTGTGCGCTTCCGGTGTCACTGCCAGGGAATAGACCGCACGGATATTAACACCTCTCGCACCCAATTGCCCAACCACATTGATCAGTTCAAAGATCATACGCTGCGCATAGTGGGTCACTTTCTGCGCCTCTCCCTTTTACCGCTCTCTGATTTGGAAAATGGCCCTCTGAGAGGGGCTGCTGTATCCACTCCTGCTTGCGGCGATTCGTATCTTTCCCCCCAATATGCTCTTGCTGCCTAGCATTCGGGTTATTGGTAATTCCAACATAGTTGACAATTTTCGTTCTGGGATCAACAAGCTCATAAACGAAGTGCATGCTCTTCACCTCCTTGTGAATTAAGTATAACACCAAAGTTAATCATTGTAAATCTGTGGTGGATAATGTATAATTAAGACAAATTATGTTGTTTCGTAGGAGTAAGTTATTTTCATGCCAACATTGCGAGAGTTACGAATAAATCTGGGATGGACAGTCCAAAGGCTGGCTGAAGCGGCTGGTATTACACGGCAGGCGGTGTCTGGTGCAGAAAAAGGGACTCCTGTACGTGCCGATACGGCTAAAGCCATTGCTGATGCACTGAGCCGAGGGTACGGACGGGAGATCAAGCCACTAGAGATTGAGGATCTTCATATTCTGTAATAAGGTTTCTGTAAGACGGCTCATTAGTGATTGTGAATGAAAAGGCGGGCCAGGATGCAGAAGAAAGTACAATACTCCAGTAGACTGAGAGCACTTGTCAGAGAAGCAGGATTAACCATACGGGAGGTCCATCGAGAAACAGGGATTCCTGAGAGTACATTACATTATTGGGCTGCTGGACATGGTGTTATTCCGAAAGAGGATCGCATGATACTTGCCCATGTGATAGGCTGCACTCCTCACGATCTGGCACCGAAGTATGATATGCTAAAATTAGCGCATGAGAGTGGTTCTTCTGCATTGGGGAGGGAGATCATCATAAAACGCCGTGAGTTGTTACAATTGCTGAGTGTTGCGGGTAGCGCCCTGCTCTTATCCATCCCAGAAATAGATTGGGACCACATAGGAGCCTCTTTCGCAACGCCTTCCTATCTAGATACAGCGGTCATCAACGACTTAGAGACCATCAATCATCGGTGCTGGAGTCTCTTCCTAGCTGCTCCGTCGAAGTCTTCTGTCCTTGATGGTGTTCTAGGACACTTGAGGATGCAAATTCAGTTCCTCAAGGAGTCACGTGAAGCGCAGACCCACCAACACTTGTGCGCCTTAGCAAGTGAGATGAGCCAGCTCGCCGGAGAGATCTTTTTCGACTTGCACGATCATGCTACAGCCCAATCCTGCTATGTGTTTGCCGCATCTTCAGCCAAAGAAGCCAAAGCAGTTGATCTGTATACCAGTGCTTTAATACGTCATTCCTATCTTCCGCTCTTTGATGAACGTCATGAAGATGCATTGCCCCTGCTCCAACAAGCTGAACGCATGGCACAAAGGGGTAATCCAGCGCTTCCCACAAAATATTGGGCCGCAGCAACCTATGCAGAAGCAAAATCAGGCGTAGGAGGTCTCAAAGCCTGTCAAAGCGCATTAGAGAGAGCACATGGCGTCAATGGTCTCACAGAGAGAAGTCCATCGTGGGTACGCTTTGATGGAGCACGGCTCCCCGCGCTCCAGGGAGCGTGCTATGTTCGATTAGAACAACCTGGTTTGGCAGAGTCGGCGCTACAAGAGGCGTTGCAGCAAAACACAAAGCCTGGCCGCAGGCGTGCTATGATCCTCTCTGACTTGGCGCTTTCTGCACTGCAACAGGTCCAGGTTGAAAAAGCTTGCACTTATGCCGAGGAAGTGGTGACATTAACAGCGCATAGTTCGTCGGGTTTCTTACGTAATAGCGTACAAAAAATACAACAACAACTTGCACCGTTTGCTGATGTTGAAGTGATCAAGACGCTGGAACAACATATAGCATCATTAGCATAAAGGAAGGGATGATCATGGATTTTGAGCAGGGGTATCGTTTAACGCGTCAAGCATGGATTGATGGCGTCAACGAGTTTCATTCAGATCCAAAGGAGTCGTATACGTTGCCTTGGGAGAAGATGTCTTCCTGGGAGCAAGAAGCAGTGAAATCTCTCTATCATGAGGTGCGCAATATTATTCTGCCTAGCCTCCAGCAGGGAATACAAATCCCGCACATACATGGCGGGTATCTTGTCAGTGCCATCTGGAATGTGCTCATGTTCCAACTGTTGCATGACCCGAAACCATCCTACGTGAAGCATTTCAACGAACTGGATGAGTGGCAACAGAAAACAGACATCAAGATGTTTAGCGCCATTGAATCAGCAGTGATTCAAGAAATCTCTCCACAGGCCAGGGCAGGCTAGAGAGTAAGCATCACGTATCCCCCGTCAAGGGGGGTCTTTTTTTATGCCTTTTGATAGCAGGCGAGCAGAATTAGAGACTTTTTAGAGAGTATTTGGAGATTTGTTCAAGAAAAATCCCCTGCTGTCATGGTACAGTTTGCTACACTGCCTTTTAGGCAAACCGTGCAACTTATGCATATTTTGCTGGTGCTGATCCATATACGAAGCTTGAGACAAGGCAATGGCTGCCTCTCTGGACTAGAGAGAGACAAGGCCCAAGAGCCTACCACCATTAACTGTTACCAAGCCCTCGCTGGCAAGTATGTCAGTCGAAGAGGGCGTTGTCAAAGCAAAAGGAGACGTGTATGACCTCCCTTCAATCAAGCTCACTTCTCTGCGCATATGTTCCTCTTGAGTCACGGAGCCAGGACGTTCATATCAGTTGCCCGCATGACTTGGTAGAAACCCTGGTTGCGGAATTTGAGCGCCAGTTTGCCGATACTCCCGATGTGGAGGTCTACGACTATGGGTGGTCCAGCCGCTTCCAGCAAGGCTACGTGGTCCTTGAGTGGAGAAGGTGCGTGCCCGTCGAATTTCTCGCCCAACTTGACGGCGATCCCCGTCTAGAAGGGCACACGGTCTCTGACGTGCCGGAGCAATCCTTTGAACCGCTGTATGCTGTCGCAAGGAAGAGAGCTTGACGCACATGCAAGAAGTCCATATTACCTGCTCAGCTTCGGCAGTTCCCGCATGGGTCAATACTCTACAACAGCAGGTGGTAGATACGCTCTTCAAGGACAACTAAGGATAGTACCTCGCTGGCGATTTACCCTACAGGATTGTCATTCCCCTCACGAAGCCGAAAAAAGCGATCTATTGACCGTTTGCTCTTTTTGGAACTATACTGTGAGACAAAGGTTTTAAACAGAACGTCTCAAGCTCCGTTTAGCCCTAATGTGAGAAGGCCGCCACACGTGAGCGGTCTTCTTTTTTCTCTCAATCCGTTATGCCTGTACCTGTTACGAATGGTGGGTCTGTGGCAGAAATCGTGTTCTTGGCAAATCGGATATCCTTGCCGGATAGTCGGCAAATCAAGAGCCATAATTTTATTGATGTAGAACACAATTTTTGCCGATTCTGCCAGCCGTAGGTTATCGGACGTGGGCATTGCATTGTCTCCATGCACGATCAATGACCAATGTTCGCCCATCGTCCCAAGTTGCTGCTCATAACGCAGTCGAATGGCTGCCTGATCCCACACGTGATTCCATTGACGAAGACTATTCATAAAACGATCCTCCTTCCTTAGTTCAGACTTTGCTCTCATGCGGTACGACGATACCGAATAGATAGAGTATCTATTCGGTATCGGGTTGTCAAGTGTTTTTTTACCCAAAAACAGATTTTCATTCAAAAGAGAAAATACCAGTAAAGCAGCTTATAAAGGCTTGACAAGAGTTTACCTAATAGTTATAATATCTATTAGGTAATACGTGATTACCACACCTGCAAAGTCTGAAATCTGAGGAAGGAACAAACAATGGTTACTGCTACGGCACTACAAGCCGATTTACGCAACAAGCCGTTCCACACTCTGCTTGAACTAGCTCCAGCCATCGAGGATGGTTTCGGCGCTCGCTACAGCGATCCCGCCAACTACGGCGATATTGTGCTCTACAAGCTCACGAACCGCTATGGCGACTACTACGCCTGTTGGTGGGGCGATGATCCAGAGGAAATGCGCCAGTGGTCGAGACTAGAGCACCATTTTGACCGTCTTTCGTATCGCCTGAATGGCGGCTGGGAACTGGTGAGCCGCGATGCCGTCGAGGCGTTGAAGGCGAAGGCAGCGGAAGGGATTGCATGATGAAGTGGGAACTGTACCTAACCCGTAGGGAGTGGCGTGAGCTGCAAGCGGCAGTGCGTGAGCGTGCTACCCCTCCAGGGGAGAAAAAGCCACGATGTGAAAAATGTGGGCTTGTCCACGGAACCCTCAAACGTAACAAACAGGGCTATATGGTTCCGAAATGGTTGGACACGGCCCACAAACACGGCGCGCCACTCAAAAGCAAAGATCCCAACGACTATTATGCCTTCTGCCGCCGGTGTCACACGAAATACGATAGAACACCGGAGGGAATGGAGGGCCTGATTGGTCGTTACAGAGATGGCTATGCAGTGACAACGACGGATGTACTGGTGTCAGCACTCAGTGCCGTTGGCTTGGAAGTGTGGGGAGTCGTCAACGAGGGCTGGTACTGGCAGTTCGAGGGCACAGAAGGCGGGCCAGAAGAAACCCCGGCCCTAGCCGTTGCTGCAGCGGTGGCAAAGATCAAGCGACTGTCGTCTTGCCAGGTGTTGGTATAGCAGCAAACGGGGCGCACTCTTTTGAGAATGCGCCCCATCAAAAAGCAGAGGGATGCTTCGACTGGTTCCTGTACCAGCAACCGTATTTCTTGCATCAACTGCTGCCACAAGTCAGAAATTTTGCACCAGGGCAATCGCTCCTTGATTGGCTTCCAAAACAAACCAAACACTCTCTTAGTCGGAGGAAGGGAATATGGACATCCGTTTACGAAATCTGATGCAAGGGCCTTGCGGGTGGGGCCACATCCAGGGCAGCCAGGTAGGTGAAGCCCTCCAGGCATGCATCAACACACGAACCACGCCGATTATTCGCCTTTCGCTCAAAGGCGTCGAGCAAACAGATATCACCTTTGTACGTTCAGCCGTGATCGAGCTTGCAGCCCGCTTGCGTGGACATCTTGGCTTCTGCCTGACTGATGCTAGTGCTTCAGACGTAGTAGAGAACTGGGATGCAGCCGCTCTCAAATATGAGCAGCCGTTGTTTGCCTGGAGGACTGACCGCACCTACCTGCTCTTAGGTGCGCAACCGAACGTGGGACTGCGCGAGGTACTTGCCTACGTGCTTTCAGTTCCCGTTGCGCGGACCTGTGAGGTTGCGACGGCGCTTCATTTGAAGATACCAAACGCCAGCAACAAGCTCAAACACCTCTGGCAAGAGGGATATATCCTACGAAGAGAGATAAGCGCAAGCAGTGGGGGAGTGGAATACGAATATATCCGCATCGCCTAAACTTGACTTTGTACATTTTGGGAGAAAGAACCAGGCATGAAAGCCTTTTGAGGTAAGATAGAAGCTGACTAAAGCACTATCTCACAAAGGCGGGATATTCATGCCCCTTCCCGACCCCATTATAGAAGTTTTGGCCGTCTTTCGGCCACTATTTACGGCTCCAACATGGAGAAAACTGATGACGTTGTTAACTGGAACCTTGTTAGCTCAGGGACGTCGGACGGTCACAGCAGCGCTGCGCGCCAGTGGCAACGAGCAGGCGGGCAACTGGAGCCTCTTTCATCAGGTGCTTAACCGAGCGCGATGGTCTCCTTTAGCAGTGAGCCGCCAGTTGCTTGTGCTCATCGTCGAGACCTTTGTGAAAGTCGGGAGCCAGCGTGGATCTGGTCATTGATGAAACGTTGGAGCGGCGGTGGGGCAGCAAGATCAGCAAACGAGGGCATTATCGAGACAGTGCTCTCTCCAGTCGAGAACGCTCCGTGAGCAGTCCTGGATTGCGCTGGATCGTGATGGCTGTGGTTGTGAGCCTTCCCTGGACGAAGCAGCGCTGGGCTTTGCCTTTCTTGTGCGTGACTTCCGACGACTCCTGAAGTCAGTGAACGGCTAGGTAAACGGCACAAGACCGTGGGGATGTGGGCACACCAGATGATCAGTCTGGTCCGGCGATGGCTTCCCGACCGCTCCATCAAGCTGATGGGCGATACCGCCTACAGTGTGCTGGAACCAGGTCTGCATGCCAATGAGCAGCGGGTGACCTTAATCACGACTGGCCGGTTGGATGCAGTGCTCCATGAACCGCCTCCAGAACGCACGAAACAGACGATCGGCCGTCCCCGTGTTGTTGGCAAACGCCTGCCTGCTCTGGAACAGGTTTTACTGGACCCAGAAACCGTCTGGCAGAAGCTCACCCTAGACTGGTATGGGCAGGGGAAGCGAACCTTGGAGATCTGCACCGGCACGGCACTCTGGTACCGCTATGGCTCCGCTCCTTTGCCGATTCGTTGGGTCTTGACTCGCGATCCATCGGGTAAGCATCCCCCCAAAGCCATTTTTTCCACCGACCCTACCCAAACGGCAGAACAGGTTATCAAGGATTTCATGAAGCGCTCTCGTCTGGAAGTGACTTTTGAGGAGAGTCGTGCTCATTTGGGCATCGAGACGCAACGCCAATGGTCGGATCGAGCCATTGAGCGCTCGACTCCTCTCCTG
>Ga0137365_10001102_pt1 | contig 20390 bp, 19 predicted proteins | sample SagtaG_9_FD_104799 | JGI IMG/M metagenome (GOLD analysis project Ga0137365, IMG submission 104799) | Vadose zone soil microbial communities from Sagehorn Ranch, Mendocino, California, USA - Sage1_L_40_16 metaG | ecosystem: Environmental > Terrestrial > Soil > Vadose zone | place: USA...
ACAATTCAGGTATCTTTGCTCTTGCACCGCCTCCGGCGGCAGGGTGGGGGAGGAAGGCGGGGACACCCCGCACCCCGCCAAGGGGCCTTGCAGGCCCCTTGGAACCTCCTGCTGAATAGTTACCACATCGGATGAAACTATTTAGGAACTACACGATACTCCAAGGATAGGTGAACGATGCCCATTCTCGATACACCCAATACTACCATGTACTACGATATTTTTGAGCTAAATTTCACCGTTCAACCCAATCCTTCCCGACCGCATACGGTACTCCTGATTCATGGATTCGGGGGTACACCAGAAAGCGACTTTGGTGGGCAATTGCCTGCTTTGCGTAGCCATTATCGCATTATAGCTCCACATCTGCACGGCTACGGACGTTCTACGCAACGCAAAAGTTACGCTCTTTCCTTTTATCGAGATGATGCGGCAGACCTGGCAACTCTACTCGACGCTCTTGACATCGATAAAGTGCTGGTACTGGGTTTCAGCGATGGCGGCATCGTTGGCCTGTTGCTTACAGCTTTACATCCTCAGCGCGTGCTCGCCCTGGCTGTGATGGGCGCTCAACCGGCGATCAATGCGCAGAATGTGGCAGCCATTCGTCACTGGTTACTTGAGGTTCCGTTGGCTGAAGATTGGCAAAAAGAACTGGCGAAGTTGCACGGAGAACCTTACTGGCGTTCGCTGCCTACAATGTATGTTGAGGGACAGGAAGCGCTGGTTGAGGCCGGGGGTGTGATCATCACCGACGAGGAACTGGCATCCATTCGCTGCCCCACCTTGATTATGCATGGCAAACGTGACCGCATTGTCCCTGTTGACTATGCGCGTATCATCTCCGAACGCATCCCAGGCTCGCAAATGCTGTTATTTGACGCTGGGCATGCTGCATACCTGCGCTGCGAAAAGGAATACACGTCAGCCGTTATGAATTTTTTCCTCTCTGCATCTTCCACGCAGGCGCAAGAATAAGAGAAGACCAAGCATCAAGGCTTCAGCAGTTCCCGCGCCCGAAGCTGCCAGGGGGATCGCTATGAGTACGGATTTGCCTGCCAACAGCTTGAGCAGGAGGACTATTAAGCCGAAACGCACCAGCAGACCGAAAATATTGACCAAGAGCGGTGTACGAGCATCCTTGAGCGCGTAGAAACTTCTTGATAACAAATCAGCCGCGATATTCCCTGGCAGACCCACAGCATAGCCTATAAGCGCTAAGAAAGTCAGGTAGGAAGAATGCTGATCGAACGCTCCATGTTGGAAAAGTAAATGGATCATAGGCCTGCCGAGCACGACGAGCAAAATTGCTGTGGGTATACTCAACAGGACAGCTGCGCCGACAACCTTTTGCGTCAGGTGGCGTAAATGTACATACTGACCATCTGTAGCAAGTAATGACATGCGTGGCAGCGCCGCCTGCGCTACCGCTTGCGCGAGTAAGGCCACGGGCAGCGCAAAGAGCATCTGGGCATTATGCAGAGCCGAAAGGCTCGCCTGATCAGCGAGAAAAGAGGTAAAGGCGGTATCCACAATAAAGCCGACAGAGAGAATTGCAACAGAGAGGGCACCTGGACCCAGCAAGCGCAAGACTTCGTGCAGGCCAGGATGCCTCAGATCCCATACAAACATGTAGCGTAACTTTTGCTTCAATAACCCAGGTACTTGCACAAGCAACTGGCATGTAGCGGCAGCCAATACGCCATACGTAGGACCATAGATACCGACACCAGGGATAGCCAGGGTAAACAGCAAGCCTCCTATTAAGCCAAAATTGTAGACCGCAATAGATAGGGCGGGCAACAGGAATTGCCGTTTACTGCTCAAAATGCCTGACGCAATAGTGGCCATACCCAGGATCAGTGGCTGTACCAGTACTATGCGCGTCAGCGATGTAGTCAACGCCTGTTCTGCTGGCGAGTAGCCAGGAACCAGCAGTTTGTTGACAAAAGAAGGGGTCAAAAACTCAGCGACCAGTACAATAGCAGTGAGAGTAACCAGCATCACATTGAAGACAAGGCTTGCGAGTCGCCAGGTCTCAGTTTGTCCGTGATGCTTTTCGTAAGAGACAAAGACAGGAACAAAAGCCTGAATAAGCGCACCACCCGCAATAAGATTGTAAAGGGTCTCGGGTAGTCGGAAAGCGGCGTAGTATGCATTTGCTTCAGGCCCAGTGCCAAAGATAGCGTTGAACATGCTTTGACGTATCACACCAAACCCGCGAGAGGCGATATAGGCCATCATTAGTAAAAGGGCTGCTTCTGCGATGCTAAAGCGTCGTAAAGACAATCCACGCCCTAAGCGAAAACTAGACAGGCTAAAACGAAAACGAAAAATCCCTATTCCCACCAGTTCCTCATTTTCGTCTATATCAAGGAGATCTTCTGTGGGGAAAAGATTAGTTTCTTCTAATTCAAGATCAACGGTGGTGATGGCCGTTGGCGGAATTCTTCGTGGATATTCTCTGTCGTTTGAAATATCCTCTTCTCCTCTCACACATTGCCCATAATGGTAATCACGCCTGGTCTATGCGGTTTATATATACTAGTGAACTGCTCGACAGGCTGGGATTTGTATAGAAAGTACTTTTATCTGTTGCCCAAAAATTTAGCTCTGGATGCTATGATTACAACGATTGTTCGCATATTTCATCACATCTACAGCAAACGGGAGATGAAGGGGCTACAACGATGTCAGAAGTTCGTCCATGAGTACGAGACCTGGGAATAATTAGAGGGGTTTTATCTCCGGGAGCGCTCAATGCGATCACTGATGTCGCAGGAGTTTGACTGCTTCTTTTGTGAGCAAAGCAAATATATTTTGTTGGTTAAGATGCGTCTGATGCACTTAGAGCTACCTTGAAATAAAATGAAAAGCTGGCTAAATAAAGCCAGCTTTCTAAAAGTAATTACTAAACAACTCTGTCCTACGCGTGAGCAACACTCTTAGGGCGACGGCGGCTGATTGAACCGCCTTTCCGTCCGGCGGCTTGCGCCTCTTCGCTTGTCCATTTGTGCGCTGTGCCCATGGCATGAGCAGCTTTCCCGCCCTTGCTGGCAATTTCACGCTTCTTTTCTGGACTCATTGACGCAAAACCACGACCTCGACCTTTGCTGACTTGCATTGTTGATTCTCCTTCTAGTTACTTCTCTTTTTATGAGAGTTAAAAGGGTTAGCGTTAGAACACTTCATCGAGGTGTAACAAATAGCCATTTCCCAAGATTTCTACTACCCAACACTAGAAATCTATTGAAGTGTTCTTCCCCTAAAGCATAACAGCCTCTATACACAAGAACAAGTCAACAATAAAAAGACTCAGCATTTTCTAAGGATTAGTTATCATTTTCTAAGGAAAGGAAGAGCTAACATCAAAAGAACCGCTATCATTGATGTAAATTGATGTCGCCACTTCCAGTAGTGATTGTCACCTTCGCGCTCGGGCCCTGTGAACTTCCGCCTACATCTCCGCTTGCCTTAGCCCCTGAGCCCTGGATATTTTTCTGCACATTCAGGCCCGGGAAATCCCCGATTGAACCTGAATTGGTCGAGGCATCTATATGAAATGCTGAGGTAGGTGCTACAGTGAGGTTGACCGAGCCGATATCAGTTTGAAATTGGTATGTTCCACTTGTGCCAATGGTCCCATCAAAGTTAATATCACCGGAATTGCTATTGATCGTCACCTGATTGTTCAGTGTCGTTTGCCTTACATTCACATCACCGGAGTTGGTCGAGAGCGAAGATGCGCCATTCAATGTGTCATTAGCTGTTTGGATATCACCGCTATTGGTTGCCAACGTCATTTGTCCAGTAACGCCCTCGATATCGACATCACCGGAATCTGTCTTGAGTTGCACATTTGTACCCTGGGGAACCGTGACCTCGAAGTTGACAGAGCCTGGCCCACTGTCTTGTACATTGGCAGTAATGGTGTTGCCTTCTTGAGAGGGGGTTACTTGTATATCTTTCGGATTGCCGAAAAAGTTGCTTTGCTTGATCGCCTGGATGGTCACATCTGAATACGAACTGCCTGCAACGATACGAATTTTCCCGCTCGCATCGTTTATCACAAGCGTTGGTGGCCCGCTCACTGTATAGTGGTAGCTTTGCTCAAACGGACCGCGACCAAAACCAAAACGAGAGCTATTCATAGAACCAAAGCTACCACTCATTAAGCTAATAATTATGATGGCAAGAATAATCCAGAACCAAGGACTGCGACCTCGCCGTCTGTATTGAGGTTGCCTGTAATCCCCACCTTGTATCTGCTGTGGAGCAGTTCCTGCATAGGGTGGGAGACCAGCGTATACTCCTTGCTGGGGAGGTGAGGGCGGAGCTGTTCTCCATTGTGATTGCTCCCGTGGATCGGCATTTATCGGCTGAGGAACATATGCTTTCTGCTCCTGCGAGTTTGCTTCCTCTTCAAGTGGTTGGGAGGGTTTCCAATCGGGATCCGCAAATTGCATCTCCTGATTACTCATATTTCACTCCATTTCTGCACTGCACAGCATACCTTCTGTTTATGATTTACGCATTTATGAGGATAGAGTTGCAAGAAATGCGTTTTTTCCGCACTTGACCATCTAAGCAGAGAACGTTACAATGTGCCTTAAAGCTCAGTGTATCATTTCCCGTAGATCTATATAAAGTAGCTCTTAGGAATCATATTACAATAAAAGGGAAAAAAATAGAATGTCCGAGATTAGACCGGAAGAAACAAGTTATGCTGCACCTAGTGATAATATAGAGCTGGAAGAAACAGATTCTGCGCCCGTCGTGGCACCTGCACCTTCTGCCGAAGTGGTATCAGTACCGGCTGCCGCGCAACAGCGGTCAAACCGCTTAGCCACAATAGAGCATCTCGCGGCACGACGAGCTTCTCCTGAACTTAGCGCCGAGAGCCCTGAAGTGAAACAGAAACTTAGTGAGCTGCGTACAGAACTAACCCTACTTGTAACAGATCTACGCTGGGGTGGGCAACCCACTAAAGAAACCGCTGAGCGTATTATTCCGTTCCTCAATGAAGGCCCTCTTCAGCAATGGATACCACTCCTGGTTCCTACTATCCTGGAGATTGATCGTGCTGGAGACCTTGCTCCTGCCTGGTTGTACATCATTGAGCAAGAGGACCCTACAGATCTGCCTGCCGATAGCAACCCTGCCGAGACGATGATTGGGCGAGCCAGGCGTATAGCGTTACTGATGCTTGGCTACTACAAAACCGCGGAAATCTCTGAACTGCTCGGAAGGTTGGCTCTTGACCCGCGCTCATCACTTTATGCAACACGCTCACTGGTCAAGCAGTCAACGGTACCGGCAATGAAAGCCCTTGCAGCCGCGCTCAAAGATGCCGAGGGGTGGGCAAAAGTCGATGTGATTGATGCTTTTGCGACTCTTAATCAAGCTCGCTTTTATGAGATCATGCTTGCAAGCGGACTGGAGCGAACCAACGGGCTGGAGAGCTACATCGCGGTTCCATTATTTCGTACAGTACCACTAGAAACCTATTTGCGAGGTGGCAATAACGTTGCGCCACGTCTTACCCAGCAAGCCGCGATGGTCGTTAGCCAGGTTTTACAAGATAGTATGAACATCGCGGGTGGTAATTCGCTTCCTCCTATTTTTGAGCGCGACTTACCCACACTGGCTACCGCGCTCTATGAAGGGACGAAGAGGACTCCTAACTGGCAGCTTGCGGTTGCACTTCATCGTCTCGGACTACTTCTTGGTCGCTATTGGGGTGATATATCTCGCGGCACTATACAGGATCAGCGTATTATACAACCGGTGTATGCCTGTTTACCCATGATGCCGGACATCGAGCACTGGATGAACTATACCGGTCGTGACGTGCTATGGGAGGCGCTCACTCAACAAGAAGAGGCTTTCCTACCCACCCTCAAAGTGTTAAGCGAACTGCGTGATCCTCGCACCTCGCAAGTGCTGATAGCTCGCCTCGATGCCACTACCCAGATCACTGACCGCGAGCATGCTATTAGCCTGGGGCAAATTTGCGATACTTTGGTTCAATTAGGTGATCGTAGTGCCGTAAGTACGATTCGCGAGCTTGTAAAGCGCACAATAAATAGTGATGCACGAGCAACACGGGGTAAACGCCGCGATAATCTGGATGTTGGCGATCCCGATATACCTGGAAGTATTGTATATGGAGCAGCCATTCGCACATTTGCACAATTTGGTGAACGTAGCACACTCGATGTTATCTTGCGTGCTGCAAATGACTTTGATCCTTATGTGCGAACTCAAGCGCTTGAAGCTCTGAAGAGCATCGATCCTCAAGGTGAGGACGCACGTACCTGCATGGTCGTACGTGAAGCATTGAACGACCCCCGTGATACAGTTGTGCGTGTTGCATGCCAGCTAATCACACAGTATCATGATATCGAGTCCGTCACTTCACTGCGTATTCTTGCTGAAACACGCCCAGAATTTGCACCATCTGTTCAAGAGACGTTAAGGCAGTTAGTGTAGTTAAAATAGCGTTAACTATCTATCCTGTGGCACAATCGGCAGCTTTATATGCGAGGAGTGCTCACGGTCATGCAAGATTGTCTGATGAGCGACCACCATTTCACTATCAGCGCCAAGTTCATGTCCCGTATTGGGATTGCGATCCCAACGTGGGAAATTGCTGCTCGTCACGTCAAGGCGAATACGGTGCCCAGCCTTGAAAACATTGCTGGTTGCCCAGAGGTCAATCTCGTATTCATAGGCTGACCCCGGCTCAATCAAGGAAGGGGCCTCTCCATGCGCAAAGTTACGATAGCGTGCACGGATGATACCATCGGTCAAATTCTGTGCGTAGCCATCAGGATGAACATCCACCAATCGTGCCACTAAATCGGTATCTGGCGCGCTCGAAACAGCCCATAGATGTACTTTGATAGGCCCGGTCACCTCAAGATCTTCTTTTAATTCGCCGGTTGTATAGACCAGCACATCTTCGCGGCTCTCAGTCGCGCGCTGATCGAATGGACCAGAACGATATTCTGGAGACATCAAGAGCGCACCGCCTCGCGCAATGACGGGGTTGGTGGGATCATACGTATAGTGGTCGGATGAGGGTTCTTGAACATCTGGCATCTCGGTAGTCAGGTAGCCATTGCCATGTAATGTGTTAGCACGCCCGTTGCTATGCAAGTAGTAGCGCATTTCCACAGCACGAGCCAGAGGCCACTCTTGCTCATCGCGCCAGAGATTGGCACCCATCACGAACAGCTTGATTGGTGCCTCATTTAACATACCTGTGTCGATGCCTTTTAACCAGTGATTGAACCAACGCACCTGCAAACTCACTAAGTCTATCTGCAAGTCGATGAAGGCACCAGTTGAACCAAAGCCGAAGTTCATCTCACCAATAGGATTCGTCACCGCTCCATGCGCCCATGGTCCAACAATGAGCTTGCTTTGCCGTGCCTCTTGTGTACTGCCTTGTTCGCGCATAATCTTGAAGTTGTTGATAGTATCATGCAAGAAAATGTCATACCAGCCACCTATGTTGAAAGTGGGAACGGTGACGTTTTCATGCTTGCCTACTATAGTCATCGGCTCTATTAGCGGATGCTCGCGCTCCATTGGCCGAGAAAAATTCTCGAAGAAAAAAGGAGCTATATTTTGTTGCTTAAGTGGTCCAAATTCACGAAGCGGCAGAGACCAGTACCCCAGTTTTCCCAGTGCGTCCATCTCTTTTGCTAACAGGTAAATAGAGCGTCCTAAGGCCTGGGGATCATCACGGTGACGACGCATCAGCACATCAAGGCCCATCATCAATTGCCAGTTTCCAGCATTACCTAATTCCAATGCTCCCCCACGAAAAACAACACCATTGTAAGGGTCATTCCATGTCTGAGACGGCACCATAGCTTTTAGAGCAGCGGGCTGGTGCACAGCTGCCGACCACTGTGTGAAGCCATAATAGGAGATGCCATACATGCCGACTTTGCCATTACTGTACGGCAATTTAGCGGCCCATTCGATGGTATCAACGCCATCGAACTCCTCTTTGATAAAAGGAACCCATTCCCCTTCTGAAGTGAAGCGGCCGCGGGTATCCTGCACAATAACTACATAGCCTCGTCGTGCCACCTGAACTGGATCCACCCAAGAAGTCCCAAGAGAAAAGTCTTTACCATACGGCAAGCGGGTAAGCAGCACAGGCCATTGGCCTTCACCTGCTGGCCGGTAGATATTGGCACGCAGTATAATGCCATCTCTCATTTTGGCTGTAATATCAAAATCTACAGTGATCTTTTGGTCCATTTGCATTGCCATTATACGGAATGCTCCTCCTCTTTGATTGGTAAAATATTAACCAGCAACCCTTGGTAATTAAATCTCATCATACAACTTCCTGGTCGGTCAACGCCAATGCAGGTGCAGCTTCTTAGAGGATTCACTAGGTTTGCGTCCAGGCAATTCCCCTCTAAAGCTAGCGGCTCTAATAAGATATACCCGCTCATGCGGCAAATTACGGGTAATAGGATGTATGATGCATAGGTGAGTGAGGCAAGATAAGATTCTTGGACAGATTTGGTGGTCATAAATGGCACTGGGAATACTTACGATACGTCGTCTTGTTGTATAAGGTAGATAACGATATATCGTACATAGAACGAAATCGTTGGACAAACGTACATGCAATTGGTGAGATCGAAAGATATGCCATGCACAGAGAACGTCTGTTGTCAGGGAAGAGTGCCATGACAACGTTTATACAAACGAGAGAAAGAAGGAATACCCATGTTTTGGGGCTTTCACGGTTTATGGTTCCTGCTGCCTGTGTTATTCGTTGGCAAGTTCTTCTGGATCGTAATCCTGGCTCTGCTGATCGGGGTCTTGGTACGTCGATTCAGTTTGTGGAACAGGCCGATGTCATTTTACAGGCGCGCGCCTTTCTACCATCCTGGCGTATCGCCAGTTGAGCTTTCTGCGATGGAGGTCCTCCGCCAGCGGTATGCACGTGGGGAAATTGATGCCGTCACGTTCGATCAAATGCGTGAGCGGCTGGAGTCCTCAAGGGGAGCGAGCAACCAATAAGATTGCTTGAGTCTCAGGCTTACGGAGAAGACCCGCGAGTTTTCTCGCGGGTCTTCTGCTTTCTTGAGAGACCTCCTCCCTATTCATGACAGAGGTCTACTGAAGTAGATGGCCTTTTCCTCACCTATGATGTCCCGTAAGAGGGTCAGCGCGATTAGCGGGTAGATGATGACCGAAAGGAGACCAGCAGCGATTAGTGCAGAACTGATCGCGGACGTGATCAAGCCAAGTTCCATCCCGATCTGTGTAGCTGCGAGGATGAAGGTCAGCGAGGTGGCCTGCAACAATGCGGCAATCACTGTACGCTGGGTATCTAATCGCCGCCGATAGACGATCGCGGGTACTCCACGCACGAGCAGCAACGCTGCCAGAAATACCGGCACGAGCACCATGATCGAGACGTTCGCCAACAGCGCGTCGAGGTTGAAGTTCAGACCACTGGTGACGAAAAAGATGGGCACAAAGAAACCAAAACCTATGGCCTCAAGTTTGATGCGTAAGAGAGGGCGCAGTTCTGTCGTCTCCTTGTAAACGGCCCTCATGGCGACACCCGCCAGAAAGGCACCTAGGATAGCTTCAGTCCCAAAGGCGTTAGCCAGCGCAATGAACCCGACTAGCAGTGTGAGAGCGATGCGAACATTAATTTGCGCAGATGAATCTTGGAGTCGATGAGCTATATCCGTAAACCAGGTTGTCCGATGCACACCGAAAACGGCCAGAGAGGAGAGGAGAATCAGAGAGACAAGAATTCCCAGGAGCGCTCCTCTTGCAACAGGGTTGGTGGCCTCTGAGGAGAAGAAGAGCGAGAGCAGAATGATCGAACCAAATTCACCGAGTGTTGCGGCAGCAATAACGAGTTGTCCAAAGTCAGAGGCGCTCTCACCGATATCCTTCAGGATGGGCATCACGATGCCCAGAGAGGTAGCTATAAGGATAATAGCTACAAGGAGGGGTGATGTTCTCTCATCCAGGGCATAAAGACTCAACCCGACAACTAAAGCGAGTCCTATGGAAAACAGGAACGCACTCCCAACCATCATCAGTACCCGTCCCCTCAAGTGCTTCAGGTCCACTTCCAGTCCACACAGGAAGAGGAGGTAACAAAGGCCCATCGATGAGAGGAGGTGAAGGAGCACATCGACATGAACCCAATTCAACACTTGCGGGCCAATGATGATTCCACCTACTATTTCTAAGACGATAGCAGGAAGGAATCGAGCACGTGTGACATAGATCAGGAGCGGCGCCAGGCAGGCGACTACACCCACAAGGAACAGTCCAACGACTGAGAAACTCGGCATCTCGAGAGACTGCTTTCTTTCTCGGAAGAACGTTTACACTCAAGCTGAGAGACTATAACGACAGCATGAAAATGACAACAAACACAGAGATGGATGAGACTACAAGATAGTATACGTGAAATATACAGCTTATACAACAAGCGAACTCTCTTTTTCTCGTACAATCTAGCCGTTGCGGGAAGTCCTATGCTGCACCACCCTTACGCGGACGTGATTCACCCCAAGCCCCTCGGGACCCGATGGAATCGAAAGTAGATGGACGCTTGACACCCTTTCCTGACATTGGCTATACTCTGTCCATACATAGTTGGAACATAATTCCACTGCACAGAACAGATGTGCCAGCGTCGTGACATCGGGGAAAAGCATGCGCCATGGAGAGCCCCTGGACGGTGAGAAAACAGTTCAGATTGTTCATCGTATCGCAAGCGTTCTACGAGCCTTTGGAAACCAGGGATTCCTTGGTATTACCGACCTTGCGAACGTCACAGGCCTACCAAAATCAACCATCCATCGATTGGTCACTGCCTTAGTGAACGAGGGATTACTGGTACAAGATGAGGATAGCCACAAGTATGGCCTGAGTCTGCGTGTAACAGCGCTTGGAGCCAGTATCCTGAGTTCTCATACGGTTCGCAAATCCGCGCGGCCAATACTTATGGATCTGCGCGATCAGACACACGAATCGGTACACCTGGCGGTACTCGAAGGCATGGAAGCAGTGATTATTGACACCGAAGATTCATATTTTTTTGTACGTGCCGTTAATGTACCTGGACAACACCTCCCCGCGCATGCCGTTTCCACTGGGAAAGTGCTGCTCGCCTATCAATGGGAAGTACGATTACGCGAAATACTCAACCATATGAACCTCTCACGATATACGGATAATACGATAACTGATCCGCGCGTACTGCTTGATGAATTGCGTAGTGTTCGCGCAAATGGCTACGCTATTTCATGCGGCGAGCTAGAAGAGGGCATTGATGCTGTTGCTGCCCCCATTTTTGATCATCTGAGTACAGTCGTTGCAGCAGTTTCGATAGGCGGCCCAAGCGAGCGTTGTCGACCCAAACAACGCGAACTGATTGCCGCTGTAACCCGCGCCGGTCAACAGATCTCGCAAACTTTGCGCTATATCGGCTGGCACTGACGATTGGAGGATGCGGTGGCTAAGCAGAACAAAATCAAAACTAAGCGCTTGCCACTGGTTGCAGTAAAAGGTGCGGGCGATCTTGCCACGGGAGTTATGCACCGTCTCTCTCGCGCAGGTTTTGCAGTCATGGCAACAGAACTCCCTCAACCAACTGTCCTGCGGCGCACCGTGGCATTTGCCGAGGCGGTGACGCTGGGGAAAATGACGGTTGAGGGTGTAACAGCCTGCCGTGCCAGCTCGCTAGAGGATATCCAGGCAGCATTAACGAATGGTTTTGTGCCAATAGTAGTTGATCGTGTAGGCACGGTGCTCAGGCAAATACAACCCAAAGTATTGGTAGAAGCGACCCTCTCAAAGTACAATAGCGGAATCTCGATGAATGATGCTCCGATTGTGATTGCGCTTGGCCCTGGCTACGAGGCGGGCCAAGAAGTGCACGCGGTCATTGAGACCAATCGCGGCCATAACCTTGGACGTGTCTATTTAAAGGGTTATGCCGAGCCTAATACAGGTGTGCCCGGTACGATTAGTGGATATGCAAGCGAACGGTTGCTACGTGCGCCTTGTGCTGGTAGACTGTATGGAGTGCGCCAGATTGGAGACCAAGTGCAGGCGGGTGAGACGGTAGCTCTCGTGAAATCTGAAGAGGATACTATTCCAATCAGTGCAACTATTTCCGGCATACTGCGAGGTCTCGTGCGCGATGGCCTTGCGGTAAACACCGGTATGAAAGTCGGGGACATTGATCCGCGCGCCATTCGTGAGCATTGCTTCACCATTTCGGATAAGTCGCGTGCCGTCGGTGGGGGAGTGCTGGAGGCAATCATGCATTTATTGAATAGATGAGGTTGCAGTTTGCACAAGATAGTATTATACCTCTGTGCATTCAGAAACGCTGCTGCCGCATCTTGCTCATCCGAATGCAAGGAAGTATTAAATTGCAATTACAAAGGCTGCGCTCATGTTGAGGTATTTCACCTATGCTCAAAATAAGAGCCTATCATAGCCCAACTACACTGGATGAAGCGGTTACCCTGCTTGCGGAAGATGGACGAACCGTCATTGCAGGCGGTACAGACCTGCTCGTGAATCCGCGCTACATGGTCGGCGTGCGCGAAGTTGTGGATATCCGCAAGCTAGGGTTAGATTATATCCGCGAGGAGAACGGCTGGCTGCATATTGGCGCCGGGACCACCATGCGCACCGTAGCCAGGCACCCGAAGATACAGGCACTCGCTAATGGAATTCTGGCGCGTGGTGCTGCTGTCTGCGGCTCGCCAAATATTCGTAATATGGCGACATTAGTAGGAAACATTGCCTCAGCGCTTCCATCCGCCGACACGCCACCCTCTTTGTTAGCCCTTGATGGCCAGGCTGTACTGGTGGGTATACATGGTGAGCGTATTGTGCCGCTCACCAGTTTTTTTATTGGCCCGGCTAAGAGTGTGCGAGAACGCGAATTAATCTACGAATTGCGTCTCCCACTAGCTAATTTTGATAAAATCCAGGGTGGTTTCTATAAGATTGGCCGCACCGCCGAAGATATTTCTGTGGTAAATGCCGCCGCAACTCTCATCATACAAGATGGTGTTATCACCGCAGTTCGCCTGGTGATGGGCGCCGTGGCTCCCATACCTTTAAGAGCTGTACAGGCAGAAGAGGCGCTCATAGGGCTACAGCCTACAGAAGAGAGCTTTAAGCGAGCAGCAGAGATCGTCCGAGCTGAAGTGCGACCCATTAGCGATCACCGTGCCTCCGCCGATTACCGATGGCGCATGAGCGGCGTGGCTGCCGTCCGAGCGTTACGCCAGGCGGCTGGCTTCGTGCCCAATGAAGAGGAATGGCATCATGCGTAAAAGATGTGACTACGTCTCCCTTGCTACGACCACAGTGCGCTTGCACCACTGTCTCCAGTGTACTGGCTTATGAACGAGACTACATCCTCAAAACACACTATTTTTCATATGTTTCCACGGGTTCCTAACTAGTGCAAACCTATTGCGTGAACCGACCAAGCTGGATGTCCGACTGTATGGCCATGTGCAAAAATAGTGTGTTCTGAGGATGTGTTTTCATTACCAAGCCGGTATACTGAAAACAACGTTCTAGATGCGTTCGGTTCTAAGACAAGCGTCATCGTCGAGCATTTCATGAGAGAGGAGAGCTGTATGTAGTCCAACCCGTACCCAATTGATCCTAATTACATGCCTCCTAATGAGGATTGCCAGGAGGAGAAATTGGCAGGATGTAAGTGTATCCTTCTTCATCAACGGCATCATCCTGATCTATTGCATGCTGCCGGGCGTGAAGGAAGCCTTTGGCACGGCCTAATCGAGTGCCCGCATCTGGCTAGCACTACTCCATGACCGTGAATGGATTACCCACATAGTACCATGGAGAGTGCCAGCCGTCACAAGCCCTGTGGAAGCGCATCATAGTATGTTTTGAAGATGCGTGATCGTACTCAATGCGGGGTTTCTACACCGCAAGGAGTCTGTTAGAAAGAAAGGATGACTATGAATAAAAACATCACCGATCCCAACGAGACCCTACAGACGCTCGCCGAAGGCGATCTGAGCGTGCTGAGTGCGCTGCTGCGCATGCACGAGGGTTCGCTTGAAGAATCTGGACTCGATCCAGAAACCTTCATGCTCGTACGCATTGCGGCCCTGACGACCCTGGACGCGGCTCCCGCCTCGTGGCTGGTGAACCTCCAGCTCAGTGGTGAAGCTGGCATTGCGCCGGAGCGCATTGTCGGCACACTCATAGCGATCGCGCCGGTGGTCGGCACTGCGCGGGTCGTATCGGCGGCTGGTAAAATCGTTCAGGCGTTTGGACTCTCGAATGCGCTTGCTGAGAATAGCGGCGGCCAATAGGGTAAGGCATAGTCAATCAAGGGCTAGTGTAAGTACACTATGTAAGCTGATTACTGTTTACCCATGCCCTTTTTAGAAGCGCGCAAAAACAGTGTGTTTACAGGATGTATTTATGTTCCTGATCCAGTACACTCAAGATGGCGTCCAGGTGTTTTGCGTGTAGAGCGATGGAGATGAAGCTCCATCGTATGAGTGAGTAAGTTATACCTGTTCAGTTTTGCACCGGAGAAGCAGGTTTCAGGCGCGACTTGCCCAAGGCCGTCACCAAAGAGACGAACTCATGAGCGAGAACACCGAACTTTTCTCTACTAATGTAAGTGTACTAGATTTCTATGCGAAAGGAACGAATCTATGAGCGAAAAGACCGAACCGCAAGTTGATAGTATCGAAGCACTGTTTGTGCAGAGTGCCCATGGGCTGACGAGTAACAATGGCTCCGTGACGTTTCATGGGCTGGCACACTCGACCCTGTTCTTTGCGGACCGGCCACAACGGGTCGTGGGCCACATGCATTCCAAGAAGTTCGTCGACCAGTGGGGCGAGGGCGAAAACAGCTTCGCCGAAGATCCTCCCAACGCGGTTGTTTCCTTCCTGGAGAATGGGGACGCTGTCCCCGAAGAAGTGACAGTGACCCTACGCGATCCGCAACTGGAAGGGGATACCCTCACCTACAAGATCGATGTCCTTGACGGGACGCTACCGGCCAAGGCGGGGCCGTGCTCGCTGTTCATTGACCCGATCGGCAGACCGTTGTCGCCGGTTTCGGTTGCGGGCGTGCGGCGCCGAGAGCGCCGCCGCTAGTAGTGATGAAAAGAGTTAGGGCTTCAAAATGCCGCTGTAGGTGCGTGTCAATCAAAAATTGCATGTGTTGTGTTGAACTGCTCCAGCAGGTCCAAGCGCGCTTGGACCTGCTGGAGCAGCAAGTGTCGGTGGCGGCTCGGTTGGCAGCAGGGAAAGGAACACTTCCATCACCTGGGATCACCCCGACACCAACGCCAACGCCTGGGGTCACTCCTACCCCAACCCCCACTCCAGGAACGACTCCGACACCAACGCCAACGTCGTCATCAATTCGGGCACCTGCAGAGTTGGACCAATCCCCCATCTCAGGGGCAAGCTCCCGGTTTTCTGAGCTACGAGGATTCCGTCTGATTTATCAAGCTCCTGTTTCGTGAGAATCTTCATCCCTGAAGGTGAAAAATATCGTAGGGGCGGCGCGCCAGGAACACCGGCGGCCTGGCGCGCCGTCCTTCGACTTGGCCCTCGTACACCAGTTTCGCTCCAGGCAGCGTCAGCATCGTCAGCGCAGCCGTGCGTGCTTGTTCCGGCGAGAACGTTGCTGCCGCGCGCGGCTCGGCATGGTTCTCGATGAAGAGTACCAGCTTGTCCTGACCTGTTTCAGGGGGCGAACAATGCTGTTATCTGCCCTGGTCAACCATCATATCGATGACTACTGTAATGGCGAGAATCAAGACATCATCGGCGCCAGGAGCAATATCCACCCCATAGGTATCGGCCACTCGGAACCACTTCTTCGAGACCTCCGCGACCCGTTTGCGTCCCTCGTGGATTTCATATTCGTGATCCACGATATTGCCTTGCACTTCCATGTTCTCACCGCCTGCCACGTGAACGTCGAAACGCTGGCGCAGCGGCGTGATCAGGGCTTTCTTGACGGTGGCGAGTACATTGCCATTGCGGTAAATACTATACGTGTCTTTGATGTGCATGACCTTTTCCTGAATCGCGGCCAGTTCATTGCCCTGCATATCTTTAAAGCCCAGGTGCTCCCGCAAACGGAACGCCTTGCCATCGACAAAGTAGACACGCTGGCCCTGGGCATTCTCGATCCAGTAATCATCGCCGAACGACACCAGCTTTTGCCGCATACGATACCTTCCACCCCCACCTCCTTGTGGTCCCATTGGCCCCGGTCCTCCCGGTTGCACCTGTTCTTCTCCGCCTCGTCTTCTCCGAAACATGCTTGTATCTCCTTCTAGTTCTGCTGCATTGAGCCATCCCGGCTGATTATTAGATTCCCAGGATCTTCTGCTTCGCGGCCTCAAACTCGGCGTCGGTCAGGACTCCTGACTCATGTAAATCCCCGAGCTTCTTTAACTGCGCAATGCTCTCATCAGTCAAGCCGGTAGACGGTGCTGCTGCCTGTGATGGAGGTGGAGCCGGTTGTTGATACACCGGTGGTGGCGGAGCCGGCTGCTGGTATACTGGCTGTTGTTGTACCGCTTGCTGATCCTGCATATCGGCAATCTGTGCGTTTTGCTGGGCATCCATCTGTTGCTGCTGCGCCGATTTCGTGGCCACGTGATGGCCAGCAGCATAGGCAACTCCACCGACCGCGGCGGTCCTCAAGAGTGGTCTTCTTCTTCTTAACATAGGTCTCCTCCTTCATAACGCTACTCAGTAGCCTTAACTTCCGCTTTCTCCTGCTCGAGTTCTTCTTCTAACATCTTTAGCACATGAGGGGCAACCAGTCCTCCGGCCACGGCTATACCACCCGCATTCAAAATCGCATCCCTCAAGCCGATAGCCCAGGTATGCTCGAACAGGAGCAGACCGGCTGAACTATTGTTGGGAATGTCGGCTGCGACCTGCTCGATATCTTCAGGGGCGAGCAGGCCCAGGAGATCACCAGCCAGGGGAGCAAACTGCTCGGCTTCCTCCTCGCTCAGATCACTCAATTCCATGGCAGCGAAGTTGCCTTGATCGTCTTTCGTGAGAAAGATCAGATCAACCACCCTTATGATGCCTTTCTCCTTGGCAGCGCGTAGTTCAGACAAAATCTGGCCGTGGAATCGATTGCCCTCAAATCCGACAACCAGATACTCCAATGGACCCAGAGTCATACTATTTCTCCTTTCCTTTTCTTCAAAAGATTCGCATAGAGAGGTAGTGTAATATACAAAGTACAATCGTCCCCTCGCTTCTCCCTTGACACTTTTTTCTTGAATGGAAAGGGGTTTTTCGGGGACACCTGGGGTCGGAGACCCGCGAACCTTGGCAGAGGGCTGCGGCCCTCTGGACTCCCAATATGTGTCAGAAATGGAGCCTCCTCACTTGACCGCTACTTCCAGTATAGTGTCCAGGGGACGAAAACACATGCTGTAAACACACTGTTTTTGCGCAGGTCAAGACAGCTGAGCACCATCAGGTGGTCGTCTCTCGTAGTGCATTTACACTAGACGGGTTCCCGCTACGCAAGCATGATCCGGTTTTGGGCATCCTCATACGGGCATTGCTGCGGTTCGCTTGCGCACCAGCCTCTCCCCAACGCCACGAGTAATGCCAGCATAATACCCAAAACTATACCCTTTCTATACCCTGTGGGGAATTGTTTTCGCGCGCATGATCGACTACAGTGATTCTTAAGCAGTAGTTGTTCATTTCAGTATTCGCTCATCGTCTCCCAAGAGCCGTTAAGGATGAGGAGCTGACGAACGGTGTGGCTGCGTAAGCAAGCGTAAAGTGTTTCAATGACGTTGCAGTTACTCGGATTACGCACCTGGATCCGAGGACTACCCTTGTATTTGGTTATTCGTAGTTTTGTTTCATTTCAACACGAAAGTATTCCAACATCAAAAGGAAGTGGTGCGCATGATGGAACGAGTAGAGCAACGGCTGGGTAACTATCGCCTGATCCAGCTGTTGGGCGAAGGCGCTTTTGCCGATGTGTACCTGGGCGAGCACCTGTATTTGAGTACCCCGGTCGCCATCAAAGCCTTGCGCTCACGAGTGGACTCATCCACCCTGGCCGACTTTCTCACCGAAGCGCGCCACGTCAGCCACCTGGTGCATCCGCACATTATTCGCGTGTTCGACTTTGGACTGGAGGGCGAAGTCCCCTTTCTGGTGATGGACTACGCGCACTATGGCAACCTGCGCCAGCTTCATCCTCGGGGGACGGTCGTGCCGCTGCCCACCATCGTCTCCTACGTCTTGGCTCTGGCCTCCGCCTTACAGCATGCCCATGATCAACACCTGATCCATCGTGATCTCAAGCCGGAGAACGTGCTGCTGGGGCCGAAACATGAAGTGCTGCTCAGCGATTTTGGCCTGGCCTTGCTCACCTGCGGTACCGAGTCCTTGCAGATAAAAGAGCGTTTCGGCCCCCTGGCCTACATGGCTCCCGAGCAAATCCGCGGTCAGCCTTGTGCCGCCAGTGATCAATATGCGCTCGCTGTGATGGTCTACGAATGGCTCAGCGGCCAGCTCCCCTTTGAGGGGACTGCTGCCCACCTCTCCAACCAGCACATGTATGCTGTCCCTGCTTCTCTGCATGAGCGGCATCCTGAGATACCTTTTGCGGTGGAGCAGGTGGTCTTCAAAAGCCTATCCAAGGAACCGACGCTGCGCTACGTAGACATGCTTAGCTTTGCCACAGCATTTGAAGAAGCCAGTCATGCCGTCTCGCCTCTGAGCATACTTCCTGTCCAATCAGCAGCCTTTCCCTCCGCAGCAAATTCGTATCTGGATGGCCTGCCTGTGCACTTCCGCAATGTACCTGTGCCTCTCACACCACTGATTGGGCGCGAAGGAGAGCTCCAGGCAGTACGAGATCTGCTCCTGCGTCCTGAGGTGAGACTGGTGACTCTGACCGGCACCGGGGGTATCGGCAAGACGCACCTGGCACTGTCACTGGGGAACACGGTCTTGGAGGCGTTTGCTCATGGGGGCTGTTTTGTCTCGCTGGCTGACAGCCACGATCCGGAGCTAGTCCTCCCAGCCATCGCGCAGGCACTCGGGCTGCAAGCAAGGGGGGATTGCTGCTCGGCGGAACCCCTGAAAACCTTTCTGCGCGACAAGCAGCTCTTCCTGCTGCTCGATACCTTCGAGCAGGTCCTGCCGGCGGCACCACTCCTGTCTGACCTGCTCTCAGCCTGTCCGCAACTCAAGCTGCTGGTGACCAGTCGCGCTCTGTTGCGTGTACGGGGTGAATATGCATTTACGCTCCAGCCACTGGAGATACCCGATCTGCAACATCTGCCAGAATGTGAAGACCTGTCACACGTTGCATCTGTAGCACTCTTTGTGCAACGTGCGCAGGCCACTCTGCCCGGCTTCCAACTGACGGAGGAGAACGCACGTGCCATCGCCGAGATCTGTACGCGGCTGGAGGGCGTGCCGCTTGCCCTTGAAATGGCAGTAGAGCGTAGTAAGCTGCTATCACCCCAGGCGCTGCTTCCGCGGCTAGAACAACGCTTACAGGTGTTGACTGGCGGGAGTCTGGATGCACCTGACCGCCAGCAGACGCTGCGCAACACGCTGAGCTGGAACGATGAGTTGCTCTCTCCAGATGAGCAAATGCTCTTGCGCAGACTCGCAGTCTTCGTCGGAGGGTGCTCGTTGCAAGCCGCAGAGGTCATCTCGATAGCGCTTGGTGGCATGGCTCTCTCCGTCCTGGACGGCCTCACATCGCTCATCAACAAGAGCCTGCTGCGGCAGCCTGCACAGGGGAAGGATGGACCACGCCTGTATCCCTTTGAGATGATCCGCGAGTATGCGTTGGAACGCCTGGCGGCATGTGAGGAACTGGAGCAGACACGGGATGCCCATGCGGCCTACTACCTGGCGCTCGCCGAAGAGGCGGAGTCCGTCTTGCCCGCTGCTGATCAGGTCGTCTGGCAAGCGCGGCTGCAGCTAGAGGTGGAAAATCTACGAGCAGCAATGGGGTGGCTAATAGAGCGTCGCCAGATAGAGGAGGCTTTGCGACTGGCGACGGCACTGGAGCAGTCCTGGTTGTTTGGGGACTATGCGAGCGAGGGCCGTGGCTTCCTGGAACAGGCATTGGAGGCAGCGAGTGAGAGCAATGTGAGGGTCTCAACTAAGGTGAAAGCAAGGGCACTCAGGGTCGCTGGCCATCTCGTCTGCAACCAGAATGATCCTGAGCCGGCAATCAATCTCTTTGAAGAAAGCGATCGATTGAGTCGACAAATTCAAGACAAGCAAGGCACCACGGCCGCCTTGAACTCCCTGGGCGTCATC
>Ga0137365_10001111_pt1 | contig 20330 bp, 17 predicted proteins | sample SagtaG_9_FD_104799 | JGI IMG/M metagenome (GOLD analysis project Ga0137365, IMG submission 104799) | Vadose zone soil microbial communities from Sagehorn Ranch, Mendocino, California, USA - Sage1_L_40_16 metaG | ecosystem: Environmental > Terrestrial > Soil > Vadose zone | place: USA...
AGGTTCCTACCACGATTATCTGGGGGAACGAGATCAGCTCCTGCCAATCACCTGCGCCCATGATTTTCACGCGGGAATAGCGCACTCGAAACTCGTGCTGTTACCTGGTGTTGGACACACACCTCAAATACAGGGAGCGGCAGAGGTAGCCAGTATCATCTTGAAGGATGCTGACGGGAAACAGAAAGCATAACGGTACGCTCGAACATGGTAGAGGAGGTCGAAGGAACAAATAGAGGGTCCTGAAGATGCGTATCTTCGTCGCAGCGCCCAGGTAGCTCAGGCTCTCCTCGAAGTCGAGCAGCAGATCGACGGTGACCTGACCCAGCTTCGTCTCTTCTCTTCTAAAAAGAACAGGAAGCGATAGGCGGCGCTCTTATAGGTTTCCCGCGATGACGCCTTATAGCGTCTGAGCCAGAGATCGACGAATTGCTGGTCGGTCATCCCTGTGGGCAGCGCGGGGTAGGTTACGACTCGTCGCTCAATGACATCCTGTACCATGTGCTTTGCTCCTTTGCGCTCGCTGCTGCTCATCCTCTGGTGCGCGCTTCCCAGTCGGGTGCGAACTGGTGCCTGGGGAAGCTTTTCTGAATACAACCAAACAACTTGCTTGTGATACAAACGTGAGATGAGTTCATTCCGTTGTGTTCGCGCTGTGAGATAGTGCAGATTCAAAAAAGCTCCTGTGTAAGATGATAAAAATCTGATAGAATGAGTGTATGAAATTCCCCATGTACATCCGAACCCTGAGTCCAGAGGAACTGGAAGGGATCGAAACCGGATTGCGTTCCTCGGATGCCTTTACCCTACGTCGAAGCCAGATCAGGCTTTCATCCAGTCGAGAACAGCGTCCTAAAACGATCGCCTACAACCTGGGCTGTGCTACCCAAACCGTGCGTAATGCGATTCATGCGTTTGAGCAAAAAGGTTTAGCGTGTCTCAAGCAAGAGTCTTCGCGGCCAAAGACCGTGCAAGCCCAGCTTGATCAGCTTAAATGTGAAGCGTTACGAGCCTTGTTACACCAGAGTCCGCGAACCTTTGGCAAAATGACCAGTCAGTGGACGCTGGAATTGGCAGCGGAGATCTGCTTTGAGCGAGGTTTGACAGCAATTCAGATGAGCATTGAGACCATCCGCCAAGCGCTCAAGCGGCTTGGGGTGGGATGGCAACGGGCCAAGCATTGGATTACCAGTCCTGATCCCGCGTATGCCAGGAAAAAACAACGGCGTGATGACCTGATCACACTCGCGCAGTGCTGCGGATGGGAGATTGGTTACCTGGATGAGGTGTGGTGGAGTCGGGTGAGCCAGCCCAACCTGCTGAAGCCCGGAGTGAAAAGGACGAGCCGCTTCGGGGGCCTCGAAATGGCGGCAGACAAGAACGATCCTGATCCGAAAGCGCTGGCGCGGCTCGCGGGATGCTGTCGGCTGACAGTGGACGCATGCATCTGCGCTTTGTGTCGGGACGTCCTGGAAGAGGGGTAACCACAGATTTGTCTTTTGTGGCTGTGCGAGCAGGTCCAGGCACAGGGCAGACATGTGCTCGTGCTCATTTGGGATAATGCCCGCCTTTCACGTGAGTAAACAGGTCAAAACCTGGCTGCGTGAACACAACCAAACAGTCCTGCAAGACGCTCAAACGAGCAAAACAGGCGTGCGCATCATTCCCTGCTGGTTACCCATCAAGAGCCCGTGGCTCAACAGGATTGAGCCAAAGTGGGTCCACGGCAAGCGCGCCATTGTTGAACCTGCTCGGAAGCTCTCCGCGAGTGAACTGAGACAACGCGTGTGTGACCACTTTGGCTGTGAACAGGCGGAGAATCTCGCGCAAAAGGTCTCAGAAAGCTCCCTTTCGTACTTGGGAGGATAGAAAACTCCACTTTCTTATTCAGCTAGAGGTGCGCGTTCAGCGAGGTGGCCGCCCTCGCCCAGTTCGGGCAGGGCGATGCCCTGCATCCCAAGCATGAGGGTGAGTTCGCCGCCGTGATGGGTGTCGTGGGAGAGAACATGCCAGATGACCCATTGACGCGTAATGATGTGGTTTTTCCCATTGTACGTAACAGAATAGGTCTGCGCGAGATCAGCTGTGCTCCACCTGGTCAACGCATCCTCGATCATCTGCCAGCTTGTCTCCAACCCTTTCACGAGTTCAACCGTATCCTCATGCACTGCGGGGGTGGTTGGCCATGCCTTTAACTCCGCACTCCCCTCGCCAAGAACATTGCCTATCCAGTCAATACGTCCCTCAATAATGATATGTTGCACCAGTTCACCCACCGAACGATGCTCTTGTGTGGGCCGCCAGGCTAGTTGCTCGTGTGTCAGTCTGGCAACGGTTCGCGCCAGGCTGATTTGATAGTTATCCCACCCGCTGTAACAAGTCATAAGCGAAAGCCTATCTGTGGTCATGGTTGTGCTCCCTTTTTGTTCCATCACTGAAATCATCATTGTTTCCCTCATTGTAGACGCAAAAGAGGTCAGTTTTGGCCCTGATTTTGCTGAATACCATGTTCTGGAGGCCAACAGGATCTGACTCGGGCACGAAACCGACTCAACATCCTCTTGACATATATGATTCATATCCGTTGGACGAAAAAGCTTGCACTCCTGAGCAGCGTGGCATACTATAAAGCGAGAGGATCTCGCTGCCCTGACGAAGGCGTTGGTTGAAGAACGTAATCACTTGGCAGAGCAAGCCCCAATCGACAGGAGATATCATGATGCCAGACAGGATAGCCGCCCTTGATCAGTATGTGGAGCAGCATGTTCAACAGGGCATGCAGGAGTTGGTCCGACTTTGTAATCAACCCAGCATCTCCTCTCAAGGGCTGGGAATGCAGGAGTGCGCGGCCCTGGTTGCAGAACTGCTTCGCTCGCGTGGCATTGCGGCCCAGGTGATGGAAACCGCAGGATACCCCGTGGTGTATGGTGAGTATGGGACTGGAGAGCGGACCCTCTTGCTCTATAACCACTACGATGTCCAGCCGCCAGAACCCCTGGAGCAGTGGGATTCTCCCCCCTTTGCAGCGGTGCAGCGCGACGGCAAGCTCTTTGCTCGTGGCGCCGAAGACGATAAAGGAGAACTCATCTCGCGGCTGGCCGCCTTCGATGCGGTGCGAGCGGTCTATGGAGACCTGCCTTACCGCGTCGTCTTTCTCATCGAGGGGGAAGAAGAGATCGGCAGCCCGTCGCTGAGTGACTTCATCCGTACGCACAAGGATCGGCTTGCGGCAGATGCCTGCATATGGGAAGGCGCACTAACGGACGACGAAGGCCGCTTCCACATGGAGCTCGGTTGCCGTGGCATAGTGGATGTCGAGCTGCGGGTACGGACGATCAAAGATGATGCGCACTCCGGTGTGTCTAGTTACCTGCCCAACGCCGCCTGGCGGCTCGTCTGGGCTCTGGGGACTCTCAAAGATCAGCAGGAGCGCATTCTGCTTCCCGGCTTCTATGATGCTGTCCGGCCACCGACCACCCGTCAGCGCGAACTGCTGGCGGCTCTCCCTTCCCAGGAGGAGCAAGAGAAGACACGGCATGGGATCACCCGCCTGGCAGGCGATCTCAGTGGACAGGCGTTGCAAGAAGCCGTGTTCTTGCCCACCTGTACGATCAATGGACTGTGGAGTGGCTACCAGGGTGAGGGGTCAAAGGCGATCATTCCGGCTGCAGCTGGCTGCAAAATAGATTTCCGCCTGGTGCCTGAGCAGGACCCGCAGCAAGTCGTGCGCCAATTGCGCGCACACCTGGACGCGCAAGGCTTCCAGGATATCGAGCTGCTGGCTCGCCCTGGTACACGTGCTGCGGTGACAGATCCCGATGATCCCTTTGTTCAACTGGCTCTGCAGGCAGCCCGTGCCGCCTATGGCAAGGAGCCGGTGGTCAGTCCTATCTCCGGCGGCAGTGGCCCGTATGATATCGTGCTGGAGCATCTGCACCTCCCGATCATCGATGTGGGTGTCGGCCATCCAGGATGCCTTGTTCATGCGCCCAACGAACATATTCGGATCGACTATTGGGTGCTAGGCACCAGGTACATGGCGCACATTTTCGCCGGGTTCAGCCAGGAGATGCCATCCCGCTGAAGAGCACGGAGACGCGGGAAGAGCACAGGTCGTGCGTCATGCCAGGGCAGAAAGGTGCGGCTACGCTCTCATCTGGCAACCGGCGCAAGACAGCACCCATTCCCAGAGACAGCATCGGCTTCGATGCCAAGAGCACGGTTGAAGCGCGCCACACACTGCTCCCAGGCAATCAGAAACGTGAACTCGACAAGCTGCTGGGAGGTTCTGTGTGCCTTTTTCGTCCAACGGATATGAATCACAGATGTCAAGAGGGTGTTGAGTCGGTTTCTCGGGCACAGGGTAAAGGCATTCGAGGAGCGAGAATCCTGCTTCTATCCCTGCTTGCTCATCTGGCTTCAAGGCTCGGATATACATGAGGCTTTCATGCCCTCATTGGAACAGGCTCTCCTTCTTTACACAAGAGCTTTCTCGAATCTGCAATAGCAAGGATAAACTCTTTGAGAGTATACTAGAAGGAATACTACCTAGCCGACTGCCTGACCGCAGGTAGAGCGTAGTTCATGCCTTCCCGACTGCCTGACCATAGGTAGAACGCAGTTCGTCTGGCAGTCTGGCAGTCGGAATATAAGGAATTATGCAAGGAGCAAAACTATGTTCCGGCGGATTTTAGTCCCCCTTGATGGATCAACCCGTGCGGAGCAAGCGCTACTCATTGCCGCACGCCTCGCGCGGGCATCGGGAGGATCACTTTTCTTAGTGCGTGTGGTACCCTCCCCCATCAAGATGACTCAGCAGACAGTCGCCTCCTCAACGCGTATGCGAGAAGCCTCAGATGCGGGTGTAGCCGGGGTACCAGCGGCTTCCGACTATCTTGCGCGTCTTGCCGCCTCCGCACTATTGGCGGGAATAGCTACGGAATCCGAGGTGATCACTGCAAGTCCGGCTTGTGTCGAGCCTGAACTTGCTCAACACGGCTCGCTTGTTAGGAATTTCTTCCAACCCTTCGAGAAGGGATTGAAAGCGTAGGGAGAGAAGTCTGCCAGGAACAAGGGAACGCATCATGAGTACCCCATAGAGGTCAAGTGAAGCCAGGAACGCAAGCCCCAGGCAAGAGATAGGTTTCAACAAAGAAAAGACAATGCCGAAGAGACACAGCAGAAGGAGATGCAGACGTGAAAGCTGAAGATGTCATGACCACCAAAGTGATTACAGTCACAGAACACTCGACCAAACAGCAAGCGGCACGCCTGCTAGCACAGCATCGCATTAGCGGTCTGCCCATCGTCAACGCAGACAACGTGGTGGTGGGGGTGGTCACCGAGTACGATGTCATTAGCAAAGAAGGGCAAACGGTTGGGGAAATTATGACCCGTGGCGTCATCAGCGTGACGCCAGATACCGACCTGGAAGAGGTGGGCCAGCTCCTCGTGCATGAGCGCATCAAGCGTTTACCTGTACTTGATCAAGGCCGGTTGGTCGGCATTGTCAGCCGCGCCGACCTCGTCAGAGAGGTAGCGATGCGTTGGGTGTGCCCTGTATGTGGGGAAGTGGTGCATAGCGAGGATCAGCCACAGCGTTGCCCGCGCTGCGGGGCAAAAAATGTGCCCGCTTCGTTTGAGCCGGTGCCTCCAGGATCATAAGCGGCAAATTCTCCCAACGTCCTTCTATCTTGCTCTCGTTGGAGGAGGCTGGCCTCGCAGTGGCGAAGCCCTTGATAAGAAAGGATCAGGTACACTGTGGACACGAAAAGCAACCCGCAAGCGGATGCGCAGGACACTGCCTCTGTCCGCGAGCAGGCGTTTCTCCCCATACCCAAGGGGGAAGACCGCGAGACGCTCCTCGACTATTATTTCCAGATGATGCTGATTCGCCGCTTTGAGGAAAAAACGGGGGAGATGTATCAAAAGGCTCGCATTGGCGGCTACTGCCATCTCAATCTGGGTGAGGAGGCCACTGTGGTCGGCTTCTGCGAAGGTCTGGAGCCGGCAGACTACGTCTATACGAACTACCGTGAGCATGGCTATGCCCTTGGTCGTGGCATCTCGCCCGGTGCAGTGATGGCCGAGCTGTTTGGCAAGGACACTGGCTGCTCGCATGGGCGCGGTGGGTCCATGCATCTCTTCGACCTCGAACGTCACTTTATGGGCGGCTACGCGATCGTCGGCGGGCAAATCCCCCTGGCGACCGGAGCTGCCTTTGCTGTCGCCTATCGCGGCTCCCATGAGGTCGTGGCCTGTCAAATGGGAGATGGCACGACCAATACCGGCGCCTTCCATGAATCGCTCAATCTCGCCAGGATCTATCATCTGCCCATCGTCTATTTCGTGGTGAACAATCTGTACGGGATGGGGCTGCGTGTCGAGCAGGGTTCTGCCGTGAGCGAACTGTACCGCAAGGCCTGCGCCTACGAGATGCAGAGCTGGCGCGTGGATGGCAACGATGTGCTAGCAGTGCGCGATGTGATGCGCACCGCAGCAACGCTTGCGCGCGAAAAGCACGAACCAAGCCTCGTGGAAGCTGTGAGTTTCCGCTTCCGCGGGCACTCGGTGGTGGATCCGGATCGCTACCGGGACAAAGAGGAGGTGCAGAAAGGGCGTGCATCTGATCCGATCACGGCGTTCGCGGCACGCCTCACGGCGGCTGGTCTCCTCGATGAGATTGGTGTCCGCGAGATCGAGGAACGGGTACAGCACGAGGTGGATGCGGCGATCACGTTTGCCGAGGGGAGTCCTTTTCCCTCGGTTGAGGCATTTATGAGTGACCTTAATGGGTATGTCTATGCGCCTAACGAAGCAGCGGTGAAAGGAAAATAAGCATGGCTGAGATCACCTATCGGCAGGCATTGCATGATACGCTGCGTGAAGAACTGCTACGCGATGAGAATGTCTTCCTCCTTGGAGAGGAGATCGCTGTTTTCGAGGGGTCGTATAAGATCACCGCGGGGCTGCTCAAGGAGTTCGGTCCCAAACGCGTGGTGGACACCCCAATTGTCGAAAATGGCTTTGTCGGCATGGCGACGGGTGCCGCCATGCTGGGGCTGCGGCCGATCGTCGAGATCATGACGATCAATTTTATCATTCTGGCCATGGATGAAATTGTCAATCATGCGGCCAAAATCTACGCCATGTTTGGGGGGCAGTGCCCGATCCCGCTGGTCATTCGCACCCCCGGCGGCGGTGGTCAGCAGCTTGCTGCCACCCATTCGCAGAACCTGGAAGTCTGGTTCGCGCATGTGCCTGGGCTCAAAGTGGTGGCCCCCTCGACGCCCGCTGATGCCAAGGGCTTGTTGCGGACCTCGGTGCGCGACAACAACCCGGTCATCTTTCTGGAGAACCTGGCCCTCTACAATACCAAGGGGGAGGTACCGGACGATGGGTATACCATCCCTATTGGGCAGGCGAAGGTAACCAAAGAGGGTACTGATCTGACGGTGATCAGCTACTCGCGCATGGCAGCGGTGGCGCTCAATGTGGCGCGCCGGTTGGAAGAGGAGCACACACTCAGTGTCGAAGTGGTAGATCTGCGTTCGCTGCGCCCGTTGGATCAGGAGACGATCCTCAGCTCGATCAAGAAAACCAATCGGGCGATTGTCTTTGAAGAGGATTGGCGCTCGTTCGGCATCGGCGCGGAAATTGCCGCGCTGGTGCAGGAAGAGGCATTCGATGACCTGGACGCGCCTGTCAAACGTGTGGCGAGCCTGGAAGTGCCGCTGCCGTACTCCAAACCGCTTGAACTGGTGACGCTGACAGGGGCCAAGCAATTGGAAGATGCGATCAATGAACTCGCACCGCGTCGCAGGAGGTCAGCATCATAGCCCTACGTGAACGACGCTGTCGCATCTAACCTTGCGGCTCACATGCATGAAAGGAGTGAAACAACCGATGGGTGAAGTATCCATGCCCCGGCTCAGCGATACCATGCAAGAGGGTACGATTGCCCAGTGGCTGAAGCAGCCAGGTGATGAGATCAAGAAGGGCGATATTCTGGCCGAGATTGAGACGGACAAGGCCACGATGGACCTGGAGGCCTACGAGGAAGGCACCTTGCAACAGATTCTGGTGCAGGAGGGGGAGACCGTGCCCATTGGTCAGGCCTTGGCGCTCATTGGCATGGGCGCGGTGGTCCAGTCGCCAGTGCCAGCAGCCGCCAGGAGCGGGACCGATGGAGCAGGTGCAGCGCCAGCTGTCGCGGCAAGCCCACCGAAAGCAGAGACGAATATCCAGAGTGCGCACCCGGAGACCGCCAGAGTCGGTGAGCTGGGCACGGTCAAAGCCTCCCCACTGGCCCGTCGGATGGCCGAAGAGCATAGGATCGACCTTCACCAGGTGCAAGGGACGGGCCCCGGTGGCCGCATTGTACGCGATGATATTGAGGATCTGCTTGAGCAACGCGCTGCGCCTCCTGCGCCCGCATCCACGCCAGCTGCCGCTCCACAGGCGATTCCTGCACCTGCTGCGCCACCGAGTGCACCACCTCCAGAGACAGAGGTCCGCAAGCTCTCTCGTGTACAAGTGCTCATCGCCCGTCGGCTGACCGAGTCGAAACAGTCGATCCCGCACTTTTATGTCAGCAGCGAGGTCGATATGACCGACGTCCTGCTGCTGCGCCAGACCCTCAACGCCAACCTTGACGAAGAGGGAGTGAAGGTTACCGTCAACGATTTGATCGTGAAGGCCTGTGCGCTGGCGCTGGAAAAATTCCCCGAGGCCAACAGTACGATCCAGGGGGAGCAGCTCATCCTGTATAAACATATCAATGTTGGCATCGCCGTCGATGCACCGACCGGGCTGGTGGTGCCGGTGATCCGCGATACCAACACCAAGGGAGTACGCTCAATTGCCCGCGAATCCAAAGCCCTCAGCGCGCGGGCGCGGGCGAACAAGCTCTCCCCGATCGATCTAGAGGGTGGGACTTTCTCGGTTTCGAACCTGGGCATGATGGATGCCTCAAGCTTTATTGCGGTAATCAACCCACCGCAAGCCGCGATCCTGGCGGTGGCCTCCACCAGGAAGCAGTATGTGCCGGTCGAGGGGCAGCCAGTGCTCCGCGATCTGATGACGGTGACCCTCTCAGCCGATCATCGCATCCTCTATGGAGCAACGGTGGCACGTTTTCTGCAGGAGGTCAAGCGCTTGCTGCAGACCCCTTATAGCCTACTAGGCTAGTAGAAAGAGACTTTTAAGGAGCTACCACTATGGCAGATACAGTATCTAACGGTCAAAGTCCTCTTGAAGCCTGGAGCAAGCTCATTCAGAGTACAATGGAGGGATATTCAGCCGGGCAAGCGCTTACCCGGCCCTCACAGGAGAGCGAGAAAGATCCTTGGATTGCCCTGATTGACCAACTCTGGATGGCCAATCCTTACAGCAAATTGTTGCCCATCGACCCGGCTGAGATTACGCGTGCTTTCCAGCAGATCTGGCTTGATGCTGTACGCAATCCGGGTCGTGCCTGGACCACCTATCTTGATTTCGTTCAGCAGTCCACGCAGTCGATGACGACGGCTACTCTGAAGTTCTGGGGAGGTGATCAAGACGCCGAGTCAGTTGTTGAGCCAGAGAAAGGCGATAAACGCTTCAGCGCCCCAGACTGGCAGCAGAATCCCATCTTTGACACACTCAAACAGAGTTACCTGCTTGCAGCGACTACCTTACTCAAGACCGCTGCGGAGATCGAGGGTTTGGATGAGCGCCAGCAGCGCAAGTTGATGTTCTACCTGCGCCAGTTCCTGGATGCGATTAGCCCCACGAACGTTCTGTTCACCAATCCGCAGGTGATCCACGAGACTATTACGAGCGGTGGGCAAAACCTGGTGAAAGGGATGGAACATCTGCTGCGCGATCTCAAAGCCGGGCAGATCAAGATGACCGACACCACTGCGTTTGCTCCCGGACGTAACCTTGCGCTGACAGCAGGCCAGGTGATCTATCGGAACAAGCTGATCGAGTTGATCCAGTATGCACCGACAACGGAGAAGGTCTACGCCATTCCCTTGCTCTTCATTCCGCCGTGGATCAATAAGTATTACATTCTCGATATGCAGCCACACAATAGCCTCATCAAGTTCCTGGTGGATTCCGGCTTCACGGTCTTTGTGATCAGTTGGAAGAACCCGGATGCTTCGATGGAAGATACCACCTTTGAGGACTATCTGACAGTGGGGCCGCTGTCCGCGCTGGATGTCGTCAAAGAGATCACCGGTTCGCAGAAGGTCAATGCCGTGGGCTATTGCATCGGTGGGACGCTGCTCTCGATGGCGTTGCCTTATCTGGCAGCTAAGGGGGATGGGACGGCTCATTCGGCGACATTCTTTGTGTCGTTGCAGGATTTTAGCGAGGTGGGAGACACGTCGGTCTTCATTGATGAGCCGCAGATCACGTATATCGAGGGGCAGATGCTGGAGCGGGGCTACCTGGATAGCCGCGCGATGTCGACGATGTTCAACATGCTACGCGCCAACGATTTGATTTGGAGCAACGTCGTCAATAACTATTTGTTGGGCAAGGAGCCACCTGCCTTCGACTTGCTTTACTGGAATGCTGATGGGACACGTATGGCTCGTGTGGCGCATTCGTTTTACCTACGCAATACCTACCTGGAGAACAATCTCGTCAAGCCGGGTAAGATTGTCCTGAACGGTGTCCCCACCGATCTAAAGCAGATCCGCCAGGATATCTATGCCGTTGGGACGCAGCAAGATCATATCGTCCCCTGGAAGTCGGCCTGGCGGATCTCTCAGCTTGCCAGTGGGAAGGTGCGCTTTGTTCTGGGGGGAAGCGGTCATATTGCTGGCATTATCAATCCACCGAGCAAAGGGAGGGGGGGATATTGGACGAATGATAAAGCTGTGAAGAGCGCTGACCGGTGGTTTGAGAGCGCCAGGCAACACGATGGCAGTTGGTGGACGGACTGGGTGGAGTGGCTGAAGCCGCGCTCTGGTGAACAAGGCGCCCTGCCATCAATGGGCAGCGAAGCCCATCCGCCGATCGCTCCGGCGCCAGGTATCTACGTGCTGGAGAAGTGACAGTGCCTCAGCGGAACGCCAATTACATTGTGAATTTGGGAGGGGCACAAGCTGCTGATGTAGCAGCATTGATCACGGAGGCCCATCAAGCCGTCCTCGTACAGCTTGGCGTGGACCTGGAATAGGATGTTGAGTTACATAGCGAATGGAAGGTATAATCACGAGGTACCGTTGCTAAGAAGTACGTCTGGGCTGATCGATCTGTAATGCTATTCTACTATCCGCACAAGCGAAGCATGGTGTCTGGTAGCAGTGCAGAATGGAGGGTGACAGACTTGATCCAGCCGTTGATATACCTCTTTCCTGAGGAGATCAGGCGGCCCCGAGGGGACGTTGGCGGCAACCGTAGCGCCAGCCCGGAACCCGTATAGGACTCCGAGTTGAGAGATTTCGTTTTCATAGTCGGACGCTTGCGAGGGATCTCGTGCTCTTGGTGCTCCATTTCCTGCAACAGAGAGGCGACGCCCAACAGGGCAATGTTGATCGCCGCGGCGTAGTCTCTGGCCCCATTCCAGCCACACGCGCAGCGGAGCCAGGGGCCTGCATCAAGCTCTTTGGCGTCCAGAGCAGGTGAGGCATAGGTATGAGCTGGCAGGCCGCACTTCGGACACGTGTGCGTCGTGCCTCTGGGGTGCTGCCAGAGCAGGCGCAGCCCACTCAGATGACACTTGTAGCGCAGCGTGCGCCAGAGCGCTCCTCGGATCTGCGAGTTATTGCGCCAATGCACCCACCTGCCCTTGACTCCCCGGCCCTCCGACTTGAGCGACTTGAGGGATTCACCCGCAATCAATTCTGCTCCCCACACGCTCGCCAGGAGGATCAGCATGTTCGCCGCCAGGTGGGACAAATCGTTGTTTCTGGCCTCATACTTGCGCCAGCAGCAGGCAATTTCTTGCCTAAGGACAGCAAGTTTCCTTTCCGAGGCTTCCCTCCTTGGGTCGCCGACCGGAAATCGGTCACGCCTGGCTTCCAGTTGAGCGACCTTCTTTTTGAGCCGATCAATGTGGCGGCGCGTGTGGGCTTGTCGTCCATCCAAGCCCCCAGTATTCAGGAACAACGGGGGAGAGAGCCGGTTCCTTGAAAGGTCCACCACCGTTGCCGTCACCAGCGTCCTGACTCCCCAGTCCCATCCCAGTACCCGTCGCACCTGCTTGGGGTCGGGAAGTGGAGCGACAGGAACCTCAACAATGAAGTCGAGGACGGCGTACCGTGTCCCGTCGGGCTCGGCAATCTCACGCAAGGTGGGGGCCAGGACCGCTCCCGTTTGCAGGTGTTCAACGATTGGATCAGGCAAGGGCAGCCGCATCTGTGGTTCGGTCCACTCTTTTGCCCAGACCCCCTGCTTGTCGGGGAAGCGAAACGCGAAATAGCAGCAGCGCCCTTCCAGATCGAGACGGAACCGATACGCCTGGCCATGCTCGCCGCCATCGTCCCCTGCGTAGGGCAAAATGCCCACCTTGAGCATGGGGATGGGCTGCATTTCCTCGTAGGTGTCGGGAAAACAGCCATGTTTGAGGTAGAAATTGCATGCCTGCTCGATGAGGCTTTGCAGTTCCACCGCACTGCCCCCATCGCTGTTCTCTTCCCGCAAGGAGGCCAGAGCGGCCTTGATCGCTGTGCGGTTCTTCCCTGCTGGTTTTTCCTGCGTTTTCGGCTGGATCATGCCCGCTTCCAGAAGGGGCAGCAGAAGGGCAAACTGCTTTTTGCGCTCGGCTTGTCCCCGTAAGATCCGCCCAGCTTGCTCAGCTTCACAGCGCCATTGCCGATCTCCATGGGGCTCCCTTGAGCCGATCATCGCTGTGACCTGTTTGTAGGCATACTTGGTCTCCCGTTCGCCAAAGTCGTCGAGCCGCTCCCACAGGGCAGCTACCGTGGCATTGATGACCTCGAGCGAGGAATCGAGCAAGCGCAGGGCAGCGGCTTGCACCGCATCAGGGAGGCGAAGCTCGTAGCTTAAAGGCTGAACAGTTCGGCCTGCGCGCATAGTTACTCCTCAGAGGAACATCTGTCCTTGTTGGCACAAGTATAGCATAGCTCATGGTTGCGGGCAACTGTCAGAAACCCTTCTTAAGAATGTGATTTTCCCGCGATTTCAGCGCCCGTTCCCGTAATAGTGATACTGAGGCTGTGTTCTTCATACCAGGAGACAGAACGCGGTTGGAAAGCTCACTCGATCTGAAGAGTGGCGCGACATCCGTCACAAGGAGACTGTTTGAGAACGGCACAGCCGAGGCTCCCGAGCCTGTGTCCGTTCATGCGTTCTGACTAGTTGGAGGTTCCAATGCCTATCCCGAGCTATGTCACCAATACGAAGCTCCGTGCCTGGGTCGAAGAGATGGTTACGCTGTGCAAGCCCGACCAGCTGCACTGGTGCGACGGCTCTCAGACGGAGTACGACCTCCTGTGCGAGCAGATGGTAGCCTCTGGCACCTTCATCCGGCTCAACCCCGAGAAACGCCCCAACAGCTTCCTGGCCCGCTCCGACCCCAGCGATGTCGCCCGTGTCGAAGACCGCACCTTCATTTGCTCTCTGAGCAAGACCGACGCTGGCCCAACCAACAACTGGGTTCACCCCAGGGAGATGAAGGAGACCCTCCGCGGCTTGTTCGACGGTTGCATGCGCGGGCGGACGTTGTACGTGATCCCCTTCAGTATGGGACCTCTCGGCTCGCCGATCGCGCACCTTGGCGTCGAATTGACCGATTCGCCCTATGTCGCGGTGAGTATGCGCATCATGACCCGTATGGGTCGTGTCGTCTACGACGTGCTGGGGAAAGACAGCGACTTCATCCCGTGCGCGCACTCCGTCGGCATGCCGCTTGCTCCAGGTCAACAGGACATCCCATGGCCATGTAACAAAGAGACCAAGTACATCGTACACTTCCCCGAGGAGCGCGCAATCTGGTCCTACAACGGGTGTGGGGTCCTCAATAGAGCGATGCAACCGATTATGTAAAGGGTGTCGTACGCCGTCTGCGTGTCAAACTGGAGCCCGATCCTGCTCATCCGCAGTACATCATCACCGAGCCTCATCTCGGTTATCGACTGAACGCTTCTCTGTGAGCAGTCGTTCAAACACCATACCCTCCACCAGGCTCAGGGAAGGGCGCATCGTGCTCTACTACATGAATAAGCGCTTCACCCGACAAAACTTCGTGTGGCCCCGTAAGAAGCGATCGCAGGTCCTGCTCTCGCGCCCATAGAACAAACGATTTGTTGGCCTCTTCCGCCGATGCTTTGTTGTCAAAAATAGTTATACCCATCACCACGTTATCCTCCAGACTCAAGATGTCGTAAGACACAAAGCCTGGTAGAGTCTTTAGTGCGGGTACCAGGCCCTCCCTGGCCCGTCGTGCTATCTCATCAGTACCGCCAAAATGCTTGCTGCGCCGTACTGTTACATACATAGGTCGCTCCTTTCTTTACTTCGTAATAGGTCTGTAGTCTATTCAATGGCACCCCTACAATGCTGTTTCCCGCAGCTCATGTATGAACTCTAATTTGGTCTGTATCTCGGCTCCTCCTGCAGGCGATTGAGAAACCGGCGAGCAGTATACTGGTCAACACGCTTACCAATACGTACCAGCAGGATGTTCCCAGGCTCCATGCTAATATCTGGCTCAGTTGTCGCATATTCCTCAAAGCCTTCTGACGCAAATAACTGCGCGATCAGTTTGCGATAGCGCGGGATTGAGATATGTAGCCCTTCAGTATCCCAGTGCCATGATAACCCCATCGCAAAAAGAATCATATCGTCTAATGCATCGAGTTCAAGCGCAAACGCTAACAGATGACGTGCGATCCCCAATCCTCGCCACTGCGAACTGACCTCGATGGTTACTTCGTAGACATTCTCGAAGCCCTCCCACCAATCGCTACCAGGGGCCAATGTTACCTGACCGACAATCTCCCCGCTATGCGTATGCGCCAGGGTCAATGCGCAATCTGGACTCTTCGCAATACTGAGCAGAAGTTGGTGCTCACGTTCTGGAATCCGGGCAAAAGCATGCAGGCCACTATCTGCTCTGAGACGCTCCACCAGGGATGGTGGACAAAAATCACGCAGTAAAAGTTGTCCTGCTGGCGTCTCAAGTGTTTCGGTACGTGAAGGCGTCTGACTGCCTTGCAGGTGGAGCAAGCCATACATGTCTGCCAGTGGTGACTGGCGTTGGGTTGAAGGAAAGGCGTGACGCACAGGGGGTGGCACCACTAGATGACGCACCAGTGCAACGGTACGCCGATTCGTGTGAGTAATTGTCCATCTTCGTGGCTGCGCGGGAAAATCCTCCGCTCGATCCTGAAACATGAGAGGGAAATAAGGAGAGGTAGGCGCTTTCCCCAGTGCCTGTTGGGCAGCCTCCTCCTGCTCCTCGGAAGCCTGCCAGGCGGGTCGCCAGTGTGTCACCCACTCTTGTGGCAGTTGTTCAGGTAGGAGTTGCTCTGACATCTCAGCCCAGAGCATACCCCAGGCACGCGGTACAACGCGATAAAGATCATAGCCTCCACCACCCAGAGCCACCCAACGACCGTGACAATAGCTATGTGCCAGTTGATGCGCCAATTGTATCTGCGCCTGGATACCTCGCATAGTCAGTTCCAGGTGCGTCAAAGGGTCCCAGGCATGCGTATCGCACCCATGCTGGCTGATAATGACACCGGGGGCAAACGACATGACGAGCGGAGGAAGGAGTGAGTTCATTGCCTCGATATACGAATCATCCTCGGTGAAAGGCTCCAGGGGGACATTGACGGAGTAGCCGCGGCCTGAGCCTTTGCCTAATTCAAGCACATCACCTGTACCGGGGAAGAGGTACCGCCCAGTTTCATGGAGTGAGACGGTCATGACACGCGGGTCATCGTAGAACGCACGCTGCACTCCATCACCATGATGTGCGTCAAAGTCGATATATACTACCTTGGCTTCGGTAGCACGGAGTACATGAGCTATAGCAACAGCAGCATCGTTGTAGACGCAGAAACCAGAAGCCTGCTCGGCCCAGGCATGATGCAACCCGCCAGCGGGATGAAATACATGTAGTGGCCGTTCGTTTTCTGAGTTGAATATTCCACCTTCTGGTAGACCCATCACAGCGCTCAACGCTACCAGCGTGCCACCTGCAATACCTGCAGACACCTCGTGCATTCCTGGCAGCGCCGGGGTATCTCCTTCAGCAAAGCCATATTGTTCTGCCAGGGCATTTTCATTGTGCCCTTCTGCTGTGCCCAGCCGTTGTACAGCAGCAATGTAATCGCTCGTATGAACCAGGCCTAATTCGTCCACTGAAGCGGCACGTAAGGATAGGCACTGTCGTTCATCACTGCTGTGCCACAATCCGCTGTTTTCCAGTAAATCCATAAGAGCGACGAGGCGGCGTGGCTGCATGGGATGCCCTGAGCCAAAGTCATAATCCAGTTCAACAGGGTCAAAGATAAGGCGGGCCCTGGCGTCAGTATGTGCGTTTGTCATGTGTACCACTTTCTAACTGGGGTCCACAAACGTAAACTGAATATGCTTCTCCTGTAATCGTAAGAGCAGGGGAGCAGGATGAATAGTGCCCAGGCGCACTGTTGCAATGCGTGGGAGGTTGCCCTCCAGGGGTGCGGCCAGTAAACTTTGCACCTTTATATGCAGTTCCGCAGCCAGAAGAAGCAGGTTGGCCAGGGGAGTCATATCTCCAGCAGGAAGCGATATTCTTAACTGCATCCCTGGCTGAAAGGCACCGAGAGCGCGAGCCATGGCCATAAGAATATCGCTGCGTGTAAGCAGTCCAACCAGAACTGCTGGTGGCTCACCTTCAGCGTTCTGCTCTCTACTTTCCGCATCATCATATTCCACAACCGGCAAGCAGTTCAAACCGCGCTCAACAAGTATCTGTGCCGCTGCCGCTACACTGGTCGTTGGAGTCACAGTAATAGAGGCGGAATGCATTACTTCAGCGACATGCCGCTCCTGCCAGGGTCGCTGCAGGACATCACCAGCACTCTGCGTCCCGATGGCTGCTGCCATATCGATATCTTGCGAAGTTAATAACCCTTCTAGCACAGCCTTCGACTTTTGCGTTTGTTGTTCCGTAACCCATGTCCTCTGTGTAGGTGAGGCCCTTACGACAGGCAGATGATGAAACTGGTACTGGCGTAACAGGTTTGCAGCATGGCTAAGCGTATCATCAGGTGTAACCGTTACCAATGTGGTAGTCATCACTTCGCTTACGATCATGGCTCACTTCCTTGGTTATATATGAGTTAGCCTGGCGAAGGTTAACGGTCGGGAAGCGCACCGCTCTGGGAGGCAGGTAAGGTCCTACGTCTCCAATGTGCTGACGTCACCGATTGGCTCACCGAGTTCCCTGGCTCGGACGAGACGCCGCATAATCTTGCCGGAGCGCGTTTTGGGCAGGCTCGGCACGAACTCAAGCTCGTCCGGTGTAGCTAACGCGCCAACAACCGCGCGAACGTGTTGTTTTAGCTCTTTTGCCAACCCGTCTGAAGGCTCGATACCATTTTTGAGGATAACAAACACTTTGACACGTTCGCCTTTTATCTCGTCTGGCTTGCCGATGGCCGCTGCTTCTGCCACAGCAGGGTGGCTCACCAGGCTCGATTCGATTTCCATCGAACCCAGGCGGTGGCCACTGACCTTGATCACATCATCCACGCGACCCTGAATGCGGGTATAGCCGTCACTGTCTATCGTCGCAGCATCACCGGCGAAGTACACATCCTCGATGGTGTTCCAATAGGTCTCGTAACGAGCTGGATCGCCAAAGATCGTGCGCATCTGAGCAGGCCATGGCTGGCGTACGATCAAAAATCCACCCTTGCCCTTGCCAACGCTGTTGCCGTTCTTGTCTACGACATCAGCCTCGATCGTCGGCAGCGGGCGGCTTGCGCTGCCTGGCTTGAGCGGCAGAACGGGGGTCGGGCTGATCATGATGGCCCCCGTCTCCGTCTGCCACCAGGTATCCATAATCGGCAGTTCGTTGCGCCCGATGTTCTTGTAATACCACATCCAGGCTTCAGGGTTGATCGGCTCGCCCACCGAACCGAGCAGGCGCAAGCTTGACAGGTCGTGCCTGCTGGGCAATTCCTCACCAAAGCGCATCAGGCTGCGAATCGCGGTCGGAGCCGTGTAGAGGATCGACACCTGGTACTTGTCTATAATACTCCACCACCTGTCTGCGGCAGGGTAGGTCGGAATGCCCTCGAACAGCACACTGGTCGCGGCGTTCATCAATGGGCCGTAAATGGCATAGCTATGGCCGGTCACCCAACCCACATCGGCGGTACACCAGAACACGTCGCTTGGTTTGATATCAAACACAAACTTGGTGGTGGCATAGGTTCCCACTGCGTAGCCGCCCTGGACGTGTACCACCCCCTTTGGTTTGCCCGTACTGCCGCTGGTATACAGGATGAAGAGCATATCCTCGCTGTCCATCGGCTCACAGGGCACGACGGTATTTCTGGGAATATCTTTCAGCAGGTCGTCCAGGTACACATCGCGTCCCTGCTTCATGGGTAAGTCCTTCCCGGTCCGTCGAACGACGATCATCTTTTCCACCGAGGGTGTCTCCGCGACTGCCTCGTCCGCCATTTGCTTGAGTTCGATGGTTCTGCCGCCGCGATAGCTGCCATCGGCTGTGATGACCACTTTGGCGTGACTGTCATTGATGCGATCACGCAGAGCACTGGCTGCAAAGCCGCCAAACACGACGGTATGCACCGCTCCCAGGCGGGCCACTGCCAATACCGCCGCCACGCTCTCGGGGATGAGGGGTAAATAGATGGCCACGCGGTCACCCTTCTTCACACCCAGGTTTTGCAGGCCCTTGGCCAGTCGGTTCGTCATCACGTACAACTCTTTGTACGTGATCAGGCGGATCGCGCCATCATCGCCCTCCCAGTAGTACGCGACTTTGGAGCGCGTGGGCGTTTGCACATGCCGGTCCAGGCAGTTGTAGACGATGTTAAACTTTCCACCCGTAAACCACTTGAAGAAGGGCTTGTTCGTCCACTCAAAGGTGGTCTGCCAGGGTTCAAACCAGTGCAGTTCCTTTGCTTGATCATCCCAATACTCAGAGCGATGCGCCAACGACCACTGGTAAAAGTCCTCGTAGTTATCGAAGCCTTTGGACTTCATGTATGCGGTAATATTGGCGTTGTTTACAACTTCGCTGGACGGTACAAACACACGATCTTCTACCAGAATAGTGTCGGTGTTCTCAAAAGCAAGATTGGAACTCATACCAGGTGATTCTCCTTCCAAATCACTACTCATGTTAGTCCCTTACCTTGGTCTGATGTAATCAATGGCGTTGTTCTCATCTTGTATTGTATAACAAAGATGGTTACAACCGGCAGGAAGGTTATGGACAACAAGCAAAAAAGACATTTCATCTCCCAGAGTGTAGCGCGAGGCAGGCGAAAGGGACGTGAAAATAGCAGTGATCTATGGTAAAAAAATGGTGAAAATATTTCATCGCCCTCACACATCGACCTCAATCAGTTGGAGCGTGAACCCAGCCAGCTCTCCACTTTCGGCCAGAGGCTTTTCCTGGCATCTGCCCCGGTCAGCAGGCCAACGTGCCCGGCATCCAGGACGTAAAATTCCTTATCCTCGCTCATGACGTGACGCATAATGGCTTCGGCCTGTGGCAGCGTGCAGATATGACTTTTTTCCCGGCAATACTGAGCAGCGGACAGGTTATCTGTGAGAGATCAACCCTGGATTGTCATCCTGCATCTTCTCCCTCGCAGAGTGCTGCAGGCCATGTCACACACACAAGAGAAGCGAGAGAGAAGGATCACCGTATACGCATTTTCTGACAGACTATGCCTTTTTGGGGCCCCGTAATTGCTTGTAAAGTATGCTGAAAGCGGGTTTTGCACGACAGACTATGCCGCGTGTCGCACACGCGGCTCTCCAGTGTTTTCATTCCAGGAGGTGGTGTCCATCTGCCCGACCTGCATGAATGTCGTTGTGACATGTTCGACAGGTGATCAGGGTCTTTCGCTGGCGTGCTGCCATGATCGAGACCCATCTAGGCTTTGCTGCTCGCCCACTCGGTTGGAGGTCTTGCAGCACTCGAATATGATGCACCTCGACCTGCTCGTGCGAACCGCACACGGAATTGTCAACTTAATGAATTTTGTTGATGTACTTTCGCTACTGACATCCTATTTGAACGTTAAAAAAGCGGAAATTGCAACGAGAAAAAGGGCTGAGTCCCCACTTTTGAGTGATTTTCATCTTGATTAACTCTACAATTTTTTCTAAGTTGA
>Ga0137365_10001121_pt1 | contig 20275 bp, 9 predicted proteins | sample SagtaG_9_FD_104799 | JGI IMG/M metagenome (GOLD analysis project Ga0137365, IMG submission 104799) | Vadose zone soil microbial communities from Sagehorn Ranch, Mendocino, California, USA - Sage1_L_40_16 metaG | ecosystem: Environmental > Terrestrial > Soil > Vadose zone | place: USA: California...
CAGCGTGGACACGCGCACCGAAGCGCGCATCCAGAAAGCATTATTGCGCTTGATGGAGGGCCGCACGAGTTTTGTCATCGCACATCGGCTGTCCACGATCCGCGACGCAGATAATGTGATTGTAATTAATAATGGTGAAATCGTTGAGCAGGGCACACATCAGCAATTATTGGATGCGAAGGGATTTTTTCATCACCTCTATATGAGTCAATTCAAAGGATTAGCGATCTAGTGGTTGGTTAGCAATCGTCTTGTTCGCGGTTTGCATTCAATAAGGTGTAAACTATTCCTGTGGCTCGCACGATTTTACTTGTCGATGATGATGCTCTGATGCGGCGCAGCCTAGCTTTTCATCTGGAGCAGGCTGGTTATCAGGTACATACTGCAGCGAATGCTGAAGATGCCATTTCGTTTGTTCGCAATTCGCCTCCAGATTTGGTCATGCTTGACATTGGCTTGCCCGGCATGGATGGCCTGGATGCCCTTCGTGAAATTAAAGCTCAAGAGAATCTGCCAGTCATTTTTCTAACCGGTCGCCGCCGCGAATTGGATGAAGTCGTTGGCTTGGAATTAGGTGCAGACGATTACATTACCAAGCCTTTCGACGTTGATGTAGTGCTGGCACACATCAAGGCTGTGCTCAGGCGTGCTGAAAAAAGTTCTCAGCCCGAGAAGATGAATCAATTACTTGTTGTGGGAGATTTAGAAATTGATCCACAATCCCATACTGTAATCTGCGCCGGTCGCGTCCTTGATCTATCTCCACGAGAATTTGATTTATTATTCCTTCTGGCTACACAGCCAGAAAAAGTATTTTCCACAGAAGAAATACTGGCGCAGGTGTGGGGGGCAGAATTCATCGGACAACCTCAAGTTGTCTATGTCCATATTCGCTGGTTACGCCAAAAACTTGAGTCTGACCCAGACCATCCACAACGCATTCTTACAGTCCGAGGTGTGGGCTATAAACTGCTTCCACGGTAAGCCAGGTAAAACGATAATGTTCCATTCTTTACGAAACCGTCTCATTTTTAGTCACATTTTGCCAGCTCTGCTGATTATTCCGTTGATGGGCGCGGCGATGGTCTATGTGTTAGAAACACGACTCTTGCTTCCCACCGTCTACAGCAATTTAGCTAAAGAAGCAAAACTTATGGCGGCGATCACGCGCAATCAGCCTGTTTTTTGGCTAAATCGCGATGCAGCTCAGCAACTGGTGAATGGCGCTGGCCCGTATCTCAATGGGCGACTCTCATTAGTAACTCTGGATGGACATATCCTGGCCTCAAGCGACTCGCCTCCAGACGGGGACGGAATACCATTGGTTGAACTGCCTGATATGACCGGCGTTCGTCAAGGAGAAGTTGTCGAATTACGGAATGGGCCGCTTGCAGAAGCCATTGCGCCAGTCTATGACTTGAGCGGTCGGGAAATTGGTGTGATCCGCATGACCACGCAGGTGGTAACGGTTTCTGAAGAAATCTATCAATTGCGATACCTGCTTGGATTCGTATTACTGCTTGCCGTTCTGGCTGGGCTTGGGCTTGGATCATACTTGGCCATCAGTCTCAATCGCCCTATTCAGCATGTGACGCGTTCGATCCAGGAATTGGCGCGTGGAGATTGGCAGGCGCATGTTGAAGAAAGAGGGCCAGATGAAATGCGGCTATTGGCCGCCGAGGTCAACGCATTGGTGGATAAATTGCATAGTCTGGAAAAAGCTCGGCGGCAGTTGCTAGCCAACCTGGTGCATGAACTTGGACGTCCTCTGGGTGCCATTCGTTCTGCTATCCTCGCATTGCTGCATGGCGCGGATAAAGATTTACAACTCTCGAATGATTTGCTGACCGGCCTGGATGAAGAAACTGTCCGTTTGCAACACCTGCTCGAAGACTTGGCAGGGCTGCATGATCAGGTATTGGGAAAATTGGAATTGAACCGCTCGCCGGTCAAACTCAACGATTGGTTGGTCAGTACGTTATCCCCTTGGGAAGCGTCAGCTCGCCAAAAAGGATTGGCTTGGGCAGTAGATGTCGCACCCAATTTGCCCATCGTTATGATGGATCCGGACCGCATGGCACAAGCGATTGGCAATATTCTCAGCAACGCTATCAAGTTCACACCTGCCGGTGGAAAGGTATCCACAAGCATTGAATCTGCGGATAGCCAACTATTGATACAAGTGGAAGACAATGGGCCGGGTATCCCTCTCCAGGAACAGGAAAAAATCTTTCAGCCCTTTATCCGTGGCAGTCAGGGACGTCGTATTGTGGAAGGGATGGGATTGGGGTTGAGCATTGCACGAGAGATTGTTGTGGCGCATGGCGGGGATATCAAACTGGAAAGCACGCCTGGAGTTGGCAGTCGCTTCATTTTGCAAATGCCGGCTGAGGTCCAGCTTGACATGTAGGTCAGGCTTGCTGCGGAGCGCCCTGATGAGGGTAGCCTGACAATCGTTTGAAAACACATATTTGGCGGGATGCTTCGCGAAAACCCGCCCTACAAATCAATTCCCTTAAGGTAACCATAAGGTTCGCTTATTCTTCTTATAAAGTCAAAAACAGCCGCGGAGCGTATGATACGGGCTATATTGCAATTTATATAAGGAGATAGTTATGAAAATGCGAACCATTTCACTTTCAATAGTGGCTGTACTCGGGATCATGATCCTGACAGCCTGTGGAGGCGTTGGGCTGCCTAATATCAATCTCTCACCTACGCAACCTGCGGCCTCTGCGCCCACACAGACTTCACCATTACCAGCAGTGGTGCCCTCTGGTGCTTCCGGTGATTTGCTGGCAGCTTATCAGGGAACGCTGGAAAAAATCTACACTACAGTCAGTCCATCGGTGGTAAATATCCAAGTGGTGGAGCAGGTTGCAGTATCCAACCCTGACTCGAATTCAATCCCTGGCTTCCCCTTCAACTCGCCACAGGGGCAAGGCCAGCAGCCCCAGCAGCAATTCCAGAGCGCGCTAGGTTCCGGGTTTGTGTGGGATCAACAGGGCCACATCGTGACTAACAATCACGTTGTCAATGGCGCGAATAAGATCGAAGTGACCTTCAGTGATGGGACAACGGTCCCTGCTACGCTGGTTGGCGCGGATCCCGATAGCGATCTGGCGGTCATCAAAGTGGATGTGTCCGCTGACAAACTGCATCCCGTGCAAATGGCTGATTCCAAATCCATTCAGGTTGGTCAACTGGCGATTGCCATTGGTGAACCATTTGGGTTGGAAGGTTCCATGACGACCGGTATCATCAGCGCTTTGGGACGTTCCCTTCCTGCGGATGAAACTGCGGCTCAATCCTACACAATCCCAGACATTATCCAGACCGATGCACCGATCAACCCCGGCAACTCTGGTGGTATCCTGGTCGATGCACAGGGACAGGTATTGGGCGTGACCTCAGCGATTGAATCACCCGTGCGCGCGAATGCAGGCGTGGGCTTTGCCATCCCATCAGCCATTGTGAAGAATGTCGTTCCAGCTTTGATCAAGGACGGAAAGTATGTTCACTCCTGGCTGGGTATTAGTGGCACGAGTCTGACCCCAGATCTGGCGAAAGCAATGAACCTGGATGTAAGCCAGCGCGGCGCATTGGTCGAAGAAGTGTTACCGAACAGTCCAGCTGAGCAAGCCGGATTGCAAGCCAGCAACAATCAGGTCACCATTGATGGGCAAACTGCCAACGTTGGTGGCGATGTCATTACCGCCATCGATAATCAACCCGTTCTTACAATGGACGATCTCATTGCTTACCTGGCCGGCAGCACCAAAGTGGATCAAAAGATTACCCTCACCATCTCGCGTGATGGCAAACAACAAAACGTGGATGTGACCCTGGCGGCTCGTCCCTCTGCGGAGGAGCAGGCGAATGCAAATCCTCAAGCTCCTACGCAAGGAATCCATCTCGGAATTCAGGGTCTGACTGTAGACTCAGCGATTGACCAGGCCATGAATCTGCCGGATGGAACACAAGGCGTATTGGTCGAACAGGTTCAGCCAGGCAGCCTGGCAGATACAGCAGGGTTACAATCTGGATCGAAGACCGCGACGATCAATGGGCAGGATGTAGTGGTTGGTGGTGACATTATCACAGCTATCAATGGCCAATCAGTCGCAAGCATCGATGAATTAAAGGCTGCCCTTGACCAGCTTCCAACAGACCACCCATTGACCCTTACTATTCTCAGAGATGGAAAAGAGAGCCAAGTCACAGTTCAACCGGGCTTATAAGAGTTTGACCTGATAAAATCCTAATCTAGTTCGAGGGCGACCCTTATTTAGGGTCGCCCTGATTGATTTTATAGAAAGCCGTTTCTTCATTCGGGCGGTTGCTTTGATAAGTTATCTATACAAATCAACTAATATTTTTGTAGGGGTGAAAAACAAAAATATACTGCTCTTATTATTCTTTCATAAGCGAAAATAGTTATAATAATCTATTATAGTGGATAACAACTTGTGACCTCATTTCAAGAACGAATCGCGACCAGGTCTAGTGCACGTTTCTACCCATGGATTATAGCGGGGCTAGTCATCCTATATCTCATTACATTTCCGATCCTCAAGACTCCCATGCTGGTTTCGGTGCCAGCCCTTGTTGTTGGCTGGTTCTATTACAGGCGTGGAGGCATTCTAGCCTCTATCCTCGCTTTTGCTCTAAACCTTTTTCTTGTTAATTGGTTTATCAGACAATCAACCTGGAATACTCTATTTGATTTGAAAAATGGCTTCCTGATTGAGCACATCTTTGTTGTGATTGTCAGCATAATGATCGGTTATCTGCGTAGAGTCTTTGAAAGCCTCTTCTGGCTCGACCAAAAGTTAAGCTTACAAGAGAGGTTTCTTACTCTTTCGAACATGATCGTTAAAAAAATTCTAATGCCTGACCAACCAGATCGACTTTTTGATGATATTGTTAATCACCTGACCAATTTATTCGTGGCAGATTGTGGGTACATCGTACGTTGGGATCATATCCAGGAAAAGGCTTTCTTGATTGCTACCACTGTCGCCCTGGAAAATTCCACTCTCCAGATTGAGCTGAATCCGGATGAAGCCAAAATCACTGATTCTGTATTGCAGACTGGTCAAGTCCTTCTGATTGAAGATATCAAAAATACGTCGTATACGATCAATCCTCTTAAGCTTAGAGATACTTCCCATCAAGTTCGGTCAGCTATTTGCTTACCATTGGTGGCAAGGGAATATAAATTCGGCGTAGCCATCCTTGTCTATGAATCTCCGCGCCAGTATACCGATGAAGATCGAGCGTACGCAGAACGAGTTGGTTATCAAATCGCACTGGCTCTCTGGACGGTGAGACAGGATGAAATCAACCTCCAACAACTTAATGAGACAAGGACGCTCATGCAAATTGGCCAGGCATTAGGTGAAACGGAACGCGTCGGACTCGATGTAGTTCTCCAATTGATCGTTGACTCAGCCAGGGAATTAATCCCACAGGCAGAGAAAACCGTCATTCACTTATTGGACAATGATGGCAAATCTCTGGTTCCTCAAGCCACCTCTGGCTTTCATCAGAACGAAAAGATGATTCCGAACCTGAGGATGCACATAGGCAACGGAGCGGCTGGTCAGGTCTTACGCGATGGTATTACGATCAATATCGCGGACATAAATACTGATCCGCGTTTTCTACAGTTGGACATGAAACCCGCGTACCGATCCCTTCTTGTTTCTCCCGTGCAAACAGCCGGCAAACAACTTGGAACCATTAGTGTTGAAAGCGAAAAGCCTCGTGCTTTTTCAGAAGATGAAGCAGAACTATTAAAAGCATTAGGCATTCAAGCCGCAATTGCCATTGAGAATACACGTCTATTCGAGAATACACAGCAAGGATTAAAAGAGGTCAATGCACTCTATAAAATAAGCCAAGGACTCGCCGCGTCTTTGGATGCCGATCAACTGATTCAGGATGTTGTAACTTTGCTCCAGCAAAACTTTGGATATTATCACGTACAAATATTTTTGCTGGATCCTAAAAGCGGCGACCTCATTTTCAAAAGGGGCAGTGGCGAAATTGGTGCCAAATTGCTTGAGCAGGGATTTTGTGTGCCAAGAGGGTCGGGCATTATTGGCCACGTTACTGAAACTGCAACTCCCTTCGTTACCAACAATGTCAACGACGTCTTATTCTTCGATCGTCATCCACTCCTCCCTAATACTCAATCTGAATTAGCGACACCCATCAAAGTGGAGGGAAAAGTCGCGGGCGTCTTGGACATTCAGCACACACTGCCTCATCAGCTAACTGATGGGGATTTGCAACTAATGACTGCTGTGGCCGATCAATTGGCGGTAGCTCTTCAAAAAGCAAGTCTTTATACTGACTTACAGGAAGCTTTGCAACAGGAGCAAAGTATTCGCTCGCAACTGCTTCAAAGCGAACGCCTTGCTCTTGTTGGCCGTTTGCTTGCGTCCGTCTCGCATGAATTGAACAATCCATTACAAGCCATTCAAAACGCGCTGTTTCTGATCAAAGCGGAGGCGAATCTTTCTAGACAGGGAAGTCAAGATTTGGACATCATCCTCTCAGAGACTGAGCGCATGGCGGCTCTGATCGAGCGCCTACGAAGCGCCTATCGTCCTATCCGAATCAAAGATTTTCAACCGGTGCAGCTCAATAATCTGGTTGAAGATGTGTACGCACTGATTACGACTCATATGCGACACAAGCAAATTGCCTTCGAATTCTTTCCAGACTCCGAATTGCCTGATGTATCTGGAATCTCAGATCAGATTCGACAAGTGGTACTTAACCTTTTTCTCAACGCGATCGAGATCATGAAGCCGGGCGGCTGCCTTACCGTCCAGACCCAGGGCCTGCCCACGCAAAAAGAGGTTCTTTTCTCCGTAAAGGACACTGGTCCCGGTATTGACCCTGGAATTCTGCCTAACATTTTTGAGCCGTTTATCACCGGCAAACCCACAGGTACGGGTTTGGGGTTGACCATTACGCACGACATTATTCACCAGCATCACGGTCGGATTGAAGCGGAAAATAACCTGGAGGGAGGAGCCATATTCAACGTCTGGCTGCCTGTCCACGAGGAAGATGCTTCATGAATTCAGATGGTCATATCCTCATTGTTGATGATGAATCTAGTTTGCGTCAGACCCTGGCTCGTATTCTTCAGCGTGCAGGATTTGAAGTGACGACAACAGCCACGGGGGGTGAGGCGCTTAAGCTTCTTGCCCAGCACTCGTTTGATTTAGTCTATCTAGATATTCGTATGCCCGATGTGAGTGGATTGGAAGTTCTTAAAACTGTTCATACCAAATTTCCGGAATTGCCCGTCATTTTATTCACCGCCCAGCCTGATTTGAATTCAGCTGTTGAGGCGTTGAGGCGCGGGGCCATAGATTATTTATTGAAGCCACTCAAACCGCAGACAATTATTGACCGCACCAAAGCCATTCTTGCTAACAAACAAAAGGAGCGTCGCAAGCGCGACCTTCAGAGGCAAATTGACACGTTGCAAGACGAGTTGAATACACTTGAGCGAGAGGATAGTCCGCAAACAGAACAAATTTTACAACAGCCGAATGTCTCTGACGATCGCTTTCTAAAGCGGGGTATGCTCATATTAGATATGCACACGCGCCGTGTAACGATGAACGAGCGTGTGATTAACCTGCCTCCTACATCCTTCGATTATCTGCTCGTGCTCGCACGCCATACACCTAACGTGGTGGATTACCAAACCCTTGTTTCAGAGGCACAGGGATATGCGACCAATCCGCACGAAGCCCAGGAACTGACCAAATGGCATGTTCATCACATTCGTCAGGCGATTGAGCCGGACGCACACAGTCCTATTTACGTGATCAACGTGCGTGGGATTGGTTATCGGCTCATTACAGGCTAAAACTCAGTATTCGCAGTTCGGCACGTGAATCTGTGTACGGAGGGGGTTACTAACTTTTCCCAACTTTATCCAATGGTTCCTATCGCTGGATGAGGCGATCTCATGCAAAATAGGGGCAATGGATCAGATCAACGTAGCCCTTAGCAACTCTCCGGTCAGAATCCTCGTGGTGGATGACCATCTAGGCACCGCTACCACCTTGGCACGCGCGATCGCCCAGTTGGGCCCCGGAGTGGAGGTCATTCCAGCAACCAGTGGTCAGGAGGCTTTGGAGCGAGTCAAATTCGCCGCCGCAGATATTTTGATCACAGATATGATCATGCCTGAAATGACTGGGTTGGAACTCATCGAGAAATTGCAAAACCATCCCGTTGGATGTCCTACTTTTTTCTTCATCATCACTGCTTACGATGTTCCAGGTCTCAAAGTGTCAGCCCAGCGCCTGAACGTGAACGAGATATTTACCAAGCCGGTAAACCCTGAACGGATATGCCAGACTGTCGTCCAGACGATGGAGAAAATAAACCAATCAAAGCCGGCTCAAAAGAGACCTGTTTTACAAAAAAAATTTACAATCCTCATTGCAGATGACCAGCCAGATAACTTATTGTTATTGGCGCGTTATTTGGAGAATGAAGGATATAACTACATCAAAGCCAAAGACGGCTTGGAAACCCTTGAAAAAGTACGCAATGAAATGCCCGATTTGGTCTTGCTTGATGTGAACATGCCAAACAAAGACGGTTTTAGCGTTTTGGAGGAAATTCGCGCTAACCCTGCCACTCAACATATTCCTGTCATCTTTCTAACTGCTGCGCGGCTTGACACAATAGAAGTTCAATTCGGTTTGAATCTTGGCGCGGATGATTACATCACGAAACCCTTTGATCGCCGTGAACTGATGGCTCGCATTCGCACAAATTTACGCGTCAAAGAAGCTGAAGATGAAATCCGCAAATTAGCAGAGCAAACAGTCCTACGCCAAAACCGACTGCTAACCGCCGCCGCCGAAATCGCCAGCGCCGCTACGTCCACCCTCGACCTGAATAAATTATTGGTTGCTTCGGCAGAACTCATTCAGGAGAAGTTTGACTTTTATCATGTTTCCATGTTTCTGGTTGAGCCTGGCTCGAACATAGCTGTGCTCCGTGCATCCGCTGGCCAAGGCGGGAACAGACTTCCTGTTGATCAGCATCGACTGGCCATTGGCTCGAAGTCGTTAGTAGGAATGGCCACAGCCACACGCCAGCCTGTCATTGTCAAAGATGTGGCAAATCATCCCACCCACCTCAAGAATCCCCTGTTACCTGATACCCAATCCGAAGCGGTCATTCCGTTGTTGATTGGTGAACTCATCGTTGGTGCACTAGATGTGCAGAGCACAATGGTTGATGTCTTCAGTGATTGGGACATAACTATTCTTACTACCATCGCCAACCAACTCGCGATTGCTGTGCAGAATGCGCGGCTATATGCCTCTGTCCAGCAGGAAGTAGTTGAGCGCAGATATGCTGAACAGGAACTTCAATTCGCCAAAGAAGCATTGGAAATTCAGGTGAATGCCCGCACCGCAGAACTCAGCCAGGCAAATGAACAACTCAACATTGAACTTTCTGCACGCGAAAAAAGCGAGGCTTTATTTCGAACCCTGTTTGAGCTCTCACCCGATGCCGTTGTTCTGATCGATCCTCATGATCCCAACATTTCATGGCCGATCATCGATTGCAACGCGGTAGCATGTCAGATGAATGGTTATCGTCGCGAGGATTTGATCGGACAATCAATTGATATTTTGAATGTAACCCCCGCTACCGGAGCTGAGCGGATTGCCTACATGAAGCAGTTGCGGGAGGTATGTGATCTTAAACTTGAAGCTCATCATCGCCGCAAAAATGGTGACATTTTTCCCGTTGAAATCTCTACAACGCTAATCACGGTTGGCGAACGCGAACTGGTAATCGGTATCGATCGTGACATTTCCGAACGCAAACGGGTTGAGGCAGACTTGGAACAGTCCATTTCGACTCTCTATGCTACGCTTGAAGCCACTGCAGACGGGATTCTGGTAGTAGATGGGCAAGGAAAGATTGTGAATTTCAATCGGCGTTTCACCGAGATGTGGCATGTACCCGACTCGATTATGGAATCTCAGGATGATAACCAGGCACTGTCCTTTGTGCTCGACCAACTGGTTGATCCTCAGGCCTTCGTGGCAAAAGTTCAAGAGCTCTACAGTCAGCTAGATGTGGAAAGTTTCGACACGCTGCTGTTCAAGGACGGACGTATCTTCGAGCGTTATTCCCGACCTCAGCTAATTGCAGGCCAAAATGTCGGCCGTGTATGGAGTTTCCGCGATATTACTGAGCGCAAGCGGACAGAAGAGCAATTAATTTACAACGCGCTGCATGATCCGCTGACGAATTTGCCGAATCGCGTATTGTTCATGGATCGCCTGTCTCATGCGATGGAACGGGCCAGGCGACATAGGGATCATCGTTTTGCTGTCCTATACCTTGACTTGGATCGCTTCAAGGTAGTGAATGATAGCCTGGGTCACAATATCGGAGACTTGTTACTAATCGAAAGCGCGCACCGTTTGTCGGACTGTCTGCGCAGCGAAGATACAGTCGCCCGCCTGGGTGGTGATGAGTTTGTTATTTTGCTTGAAGACGTTCAAGATTCCAAAGATGTCATACGCGTCGCGGATCGAATCCAACATGACCTGGCTTTACCATGCGATTTGGAACGACACAAGGTATTTGTCTCCGTTAGCCTAGGTATTGTCCTCAGTGAGGCTACTTATGAAAAACCGGAGGATATCTTGAGAGATGCCGATATTGCGATGTATCGCGCCAAGGGTCAGGGGCGGGGACGCTATGAAATGTTCGATACAGCGATGCTTGCTCGTGCGATGACGCGCCTGGAATTGGAAACAGACGTGCGGAAAGCCTTGGAACGCCAGGAGTTCTTGGTTCACTACCAGACCATTGTAGAGTTGGGAAATCACCGAATCACCGGATTTGAGGCGTTGGTGCGCTGGCAACATCCAACCCGGGGTCTCATCTCTCCAGCAGAGTTTATCCCAATGACTGAGGAAACCGGCCTCATTGTTCCGATTGGTTACTGGGTCCTTGCTGAGGCATGTCGCCAGTTACGCGAGTGGCAGGTGCAGTTCCCTGTCGAGCCACCGTTGACCATTAGCGTGAATCTGTCAGTCAAGCAATGCGCTCAAGCGGATTTGGTGCAGAAGGTTGCCGGGATTCTGCAAAAAACTGGACTGGATGCCAGCAGCTTAAAACTAGAGTTGACGGAAAGTATGATCGTGGAAGATGCAGTATCTACAGCAGCTATGCTTTCGGAGTTGCGGGCATTGGGCGTGCAGGTGCAGATTGATGATTTTGGTACCGGATATTCATCTTTGGGTTACTTGCAGCGGCTGCCAATCGACACCCTTAAGATCGATCGGACATTTGTTAGCCGGATAGGAGAGGATGGCAGCGGCTCAGAGATCGTCCGGACCATTTTAGCACTGGCACATGATCTGGGAATGAAAGTGGTCGCGGAAGGTATAGAGACAGATGAACAGTTGTCAAAACTGAAATCAATGGAATGCGAGTATGGACAAGGATATCTTTTTACCAAGCCCATCGACAGCCAGATGGCAAGCACTTTGCTAACAAAGTCGCTCGCCGGTGTCAAGGAAGGGTTGAAATGATTGACGACATATGCCAGCGTTGTGCCGCTGATTACAAACAATTCCGGGCGGAGTCTTACGCATCAGCAAATGTTTTGCCATTTATTCAATCCATATTCTTTGTATCTATTTGAAAAGTCAAATTGTAGCCAACAATTCAGAAAACCAAAAAGGAAAATAACATGTCAAACAAAAAGAACTCTCGAAAATTATGGTCATTGCTCGCAGGAGTAATCGTCATCGCTATGCTTCTGAGCGGATGCGGCCAAGCCCAGCAAACCAAAGTGTATCACGTGGGCGTTCTATCAGGCCTGGATGCCTTCTCCCCGGCCATCGACGGGTTCAAAGCCAAACTCACAGAATTGGGTTATGTCGAAGGCAAAAACATTGTTTACGATGTGCAGAAGACGAATGTAGATATGGATGCTTATAAAAGCTTCGCTAAGAAATTTGTAGATGATAAAGTGGATATGATCTTTGTATTTCCCACTGAAGCTTCGATGGAAGTGAAGGCCGCCACTCAGGGCACGAATATCCCGGTGGTTTTTACTCTGGCTTTCACTGATGTCCCGGGCGTGAATCTGATCGATAGTGTTCGTGAACCCGGAGGGAACATCACTGGCGTGCGGTTCCCCAGTGCAGACATCGCCAGTAAACGTCTTCAAATCCTGTTGGAATTGGCACCAAACGCAAAACGGATCTTTGTTCCTTATCTCAAAGGTTACCCCAATGTGCCAGGCCAATTAGATGTTATTCGCCCACAAGCGGAGAGCTTGGGTGTTGAATTGATTGAATATGCCGCAGCTAGCCCGCAGGATCTCCAGGCTGAACTGGACAAATATGCCGCTTCAAGTGATGTTGGGCTGGATGCAATTCTGATGATTGCTGAGCCTCTAGCCATTACCCCACCTTTTTATAGTGTTCTTGGCAAGTTCAGTTACGAACACAAGATTCCAATTGGTGGAGCCTTGATGAACACCGATGGCTACTCCTCAATATTTGGTTTGCTTCCGGATGCGAAAGTCACCGGTGAACAAGCCGCATTGCTGGCCGATAAAATCTTTAGAGGTGCTGTCGCCGGTACCATCCCGGTTGACACCGCTGACAGTTCCTTCCAGATTGCTATAAAACCGGCTCAACAGTTGGGCGTAACGGTACCGGAAGGCTTGTTAAAGCAGGCGGATGAAATTATCCGATAATCGAATAGTGTGGATTAATTGAGGCGTCTCAAGTGCGGAGATGAAATCCGAGTCTCCGCACCGATTCACAGGTGAGATCAAGGTGAATGATGAAAACGAAAACAAAAAATTCCCGAACTCCGCGCAGCTTGGTAACTACGCTTGCCATAGCATTTTTTACCTTAAGCATAGTTATCCTCCTGGTAAATGGTATCTTTGCACTTTACACCAATATTAGAACTTACCAAGATAGCATTGTTGCCCAACAACAATTCATCGCTCAGGATGCCAGCAAAACAGTCAGTGCCTTCATCCAGGATAAATTTGTTGCGTTGGAAACAGCGGTTGAGTTTGCCAATCCCATCCCAGCGACCAGTGAGACGCGGAAAACGATCATGGAGAGTTTGTTAGGTCTCCATCCAGCTTTTCGGCAATTTGCATTGCTAGATAGTCAAGGTCGGCAATTGACGCAGGTTTCGCGTGTTTCACAAACTTTGTCACCTCAATTTACTCTTCAACTCAAGGACGATGCATTAACTCAGGCCGAAGGCCAAAAATACATCAGTCCCGTCTACATTGATGAGGGAACCGCTGAACCTTTGATTGTGATTGCCATTCCAGTAAACGATGTTCTTGGTGATTTTCAAGGGACTCTAGCGGCAGAAGTCGACTTGAAGTTTATGTGGGATTTGGTAGATCAACTCAAGGTGGGCGAGACGGGTTATGTTTTCGTAGTAGATAATACAGGCAACCTGATCGCATTTGGAGATACCGCTCGGGTGTTATCCGGTGAGAACGTAAAACAAATTCCTGAAGTAAATGAATTTATTGAAAACCCCTCTGCCTCCGCCGATATAACATCTGACGTTAGATCCTATACCGGTTTAACGGGAGAAAAGGTAGTGGGGACCTATGTGCCACTTGGTACGCCGCAATGGGCTGTTGTCACCGAATTACCATCGAGTGAAGCCTATAAACCGGTCTTTCAGACAACAGCCGGTTCCATTGTCACCATTTTTGTAATGGCAGTTTTAGCAGGTCTAGCGGGTGTCATCATCGCACGCCGATTAGCAGTGCCGCTGATTGAATTAACAGGTACAGCAACCCGTATTGCAGATGGCGAGACACAGTTGCAGGCAAGCGGAGGGGGAGCAAAAGAAATCGCATCCCTTGCTATGGCTTTCAACACAATGACGACTCAATTGCGCGAGTTGATCGGTTCACTGGAACAACGGGTAGCAGATCGCACGAAAGCCTTAGCTACCTCCACGGAAGTCAGCCGACGCTTATCCACGATTTTGGATCAGAAACAATTAGTTGCAGAAGTCGTTGAGCAGGTGCAATCAGCGTTCAATTATTACCACGCCCATATTTATCTATTGGACGAAGATAGCGGAGAATTGGTCATGGCTGGTGGTACCGGTGAAGCAGGAAAAATCATGCTTGCTCGCGGTCATAAAATGTCTGTAGGTAAAGGTTTGGTCGGCCGCGCAGCCGACACCAATGCCCCGGTTCTCGTATCGGATGTGTCCTCTAATCCGGACTGGTTGCCCAACCCACTACTGCCTGAAACCAAATCTGAAGTTGCGGTACCGATCTCGATCGGTGATCAGGTCCTGGGCGTGTTGGACGTCCAACACAATGTCACAGGTGGTTTGAAACAGGAAGATGCTGATTTGTTGCAGTCTATTGCAAATCAAGTGGCTGTCGCTGTTCGCAACGCTCGTTCGTATGCCGAAGTACAGGCCAAAGCTGAACGCGAAGCATTGATCGCTTCCATTGGTCAGAAAATCCAGACTGCTACTACTGTGGAAAGCGCTTTGCAGGTTGCTGTCCGTGAGTTGGGACGTGCACTGGGTGCAAGGGATACGCGCATAATGCTCAAAGCCAGCGACGGCGCGGGCAGGAATTCTTGAGGATGCGACGCGCGATTAAGGAGATGAAGCCATGTTGACCTCCATTAGGAAATCGTTTTCCAGTCCTGTCTTCCCGGCAGATGAGGACAAGACAAGACGCGCATATCTGTTGAATGTGATTCTTAATGCGGAAGTCGTGATTTTGGCTCTCACATTTATTCCCACCTTTCTGGCAGTGCTGCAAGGTGAAAATCAACTGTCTGAATTAGTGGTGATTGCCGTTTCTGCGGGAACGATCCTTTTATGGCGATTTTTGATGTGGCGAGGGCAGGTAAGCACGGCCAGCGCGGGGATGATCTTTTTGTTCACTCTATCCATCTTCGGCATTCTAGCTTCAGGTGGAACGATCCGTTCAGTAGGAGTCATTTACCTGCCTGCGATCGTCATCATGGCAATTTTGTTGATCAGCCGCAGGGCTGGGCTGTTTGCCTTTATCTCGACCGCATTGATCGGCGCGGCGCTGATACAGGGCGAAATATTTGGTATTCTCCCATCCCCACAGAATACCACTTCGTATGTATCGAACGCACATATCCTTGCGGGCTTAGGCATGACAACGGTCCTGTTGTATCTTGCCATACGCGGCACGGAAGAAGCATTAACAAGAGCCCGGCACAGTGAACAGGAAATACGTTTGTTCGCTTTCACGTTGGAGCAACGCGTTGCCGAACGTACCCATGACCTCGAACTGGCATCTGAAGTTGGACGGACAGCTTCTCAAAAGGTAGCAAATCTTGATGAATTGCTTTCAGCAGCCACAGAGTTGATCCGTGATCGTTTCAATCTGTACTATACCCAAATTTATTTGATAGACCCTAGCGAACGAATGCTTGTATTGCGTGCTGGAACAGGCAATGTTGGTGCAGAACTGATCAGACGCGGGCATCGTTTAATGATCGGTTTCGACTCGATCAACGGGCGGGCCGTTTCCGATAAACAGGCCGTCACTGTGGCTGACACAACTCAAAGCGCGAGCTTTCTCCCCAACCCTTTGCTACCTAACACTCATTCAGAAATGGCTGTGCCATTGATCGCCGCTGGACATGTGGTGGGCGTGCTTGATATGCAAAGTGAACAACCAGGAGCCTTAAGCGAGAGTAACTTGCCAGCCTTCGAGACATTGGCCGGTCAGCTCGCCATTGCCATCCAAAACGCATCCCTGTTTGCAGAGGCAGAGCAAGCTCGCTCCGAAATGGAAGCCCAGGCGCAACGACTGACATCCTCAGGCTGGCAAGACTTCCTGAATGGGATTGAGCGAGGAGAGCAGTTGAGTTATGCTTTTGACCAGACAAAGGTCATTTCTGTGGAATCAACATCCTCGATCCAAACTGAATCAGCCCTCACGATCCCAATCTCCATTGTTGGTGCAGAAGTTGGCAGGATCCAATTGGAAAAGCAGGCTGATCACATTTGGACAGAAGATGAATCTGAAGTTGCTCAAGCTACCGCGAACCTGCTGGCTCGTCACGTTGAAAATTTGCGATTGTTAGCTCAAGCTGAACAGTATCGCTTTGAAGCGGAACAAGTCTCACGCCGATTGACCCATGCAGGCTGGAATACCTTCCTAGAAAATCGTAATCAATCAGATACTGCTTTTATTTATGACCTCGACAAAGTCCGACCTTTTTCTGGAAACGATAACCATCAATCAGAAAAAGCCCTTAAGCAATTCATTGTTGTTCGCGATGAAACGATTGGCGAATTGACTGTTGATGATGTGAACGCGGCCGACGAAAAAACCACGCAGATTGTCGCGGCGGTTGCCAATCAATTAAGTGGACACATCGAAAACTTGAGATTGCTGGAACAAACACAGCAACGCACCCTCGATCTTGAAGAAGCGCAAACCTTTTTAGATTCGGTGATTGAGAGTCTGCCTCATATGCTCTTCGTGAAAGATGCTGAAGAACTACGGTTTCTGCGATGGAACAAGGCGGCAGAAGAATTGGTTGGCTTCTCTCAAGAAGCCATGCTTGGCAAAAATGACTATGACTTCTTCCCTAAAGAAGAGGCGGACTTCTTCACATTGAAGGACCGCGAGGTATTGGCGAGCGGAAAAACGCTTGATATCCCTGAGGAGCCTCTCGCTACAGCGTATCGGGGCACGCGCTTTATGCACACCCGTAAGGCTCCCGTTTATGGGGCGGACGGCAAGCCGAAATATTTGCTGGGTGTTGCCGAAGATATTACCGAACGTAAAAAATCTGAGGAGGTGATTCGAATGGCTCACCACCGCGCTCAGATTATTTTGGAATCGGTAACCATTCCAATGGTAATCACACGGCTATCAGACAATTATCTCACGTTCGTCAATCCACCCGCAATTGAAGTGACTCAATTCAATTATGAAGAAGTGATCAATCAACCGGCACCAGACTTTTATGCTAATCCGGAAGATAGAAAAAAATTCATTAATGAACTGCGAGCAACGGGGAACGTTTCCGATATGGTTGTGCAGCTCCGGCGTAAAAGTGAAGAAGCCTTCTGGGCCCTACTTTCTGCCAGAGTATTCGATTATCAGAATGAAGCCTCGATCTTGACGACATTCGTGGATATCACAGAACGGATCCATGCCGAAGAAGCGATCAAGGCAGAACAACAACGTGCTCAGACGATCCTGGAAACTGTCAGTGTGCCAATGATTATCTCCCGCTTATCGGATAGCATCGTGTTGTATGCGAATCAGGCACTCAGCCAATTCCGTCATGTTCCTTTGGAGGAGTTGATCGGTGCTCATACTATGGATTATTTCGTCAATCCTGATGATCGAGTCAGACTGGTAGAAATCCTAAAAGAACAAGGACAAACCACGGATTTTGAAACCCAACTCAAGCGCAAAGATGGAACCATATCCTCGGTATTGTTATCAGCCCGCATCATTAACTATCAGAACGAACTGTGCGTGCTCACTACTTATGTAGATATTACCGACCGCATCCTCGCTGAGGAATCCGTTGCCAAACGGGCTGCCGAGTTGCAGACTGTGGCTAAGGTCAGTACCACTACAGCAACCACACTGGAACCAGATCGTTTGTTGCAAGCCGTCGTGGACCTTACAAAAGAGCAGTTTGGACTCTATCACGCGCACATCTATCTAGTTAACGAATCATGGAACACACTGCTCCTCGCAGCTGGTGCCGGTGAAGTAGGACGAGCAATGGTGGCTGATAACTGGAGCATCCCATTGAACCATCCGAGCTCAATTGTAGCAAGCGCTGCCCAAAACAAAAAATTCATCATTGCCAATGATGTGTATCGCGATAAAGACTCCAGTTTTCTCTCGAATCGTCTTTTACCTAATACACGATCAGAAATGGCAGTGCCTATGATCGTTGGTGAAAAGGTTCTGGGTGTCTTCGACGTGCAGTCCGATGTCGCTGATCACTTCACTGAAGAAGATGCCAATATTTATACCACCCTGGCAGCGCAGGTGGCGATTGCCTTGCAAAACGCGCGGTTGTATGTGGAACAAGCTGCTACAGTAAACCAATTGCGCGAACTTGACAAACTCAAATCATCCTTCCTCGCAAATATGAGCCATGAGTTGCGTACCCCACTGAATTCCATCCTCGGTTTTGCAGACGTGATGTTAGAAGGCATAGATGGCAAACTTACCGATTACATGGATAACGATCTGCGTCTGATCCAGAAAAATGGACAACACCTATTGCACCTCATTAACGATGTGTTGGATATGGCAAAGATCGAATCAGGTCGTATGAACTTGAATCCCGAAAAATTCAAGATTCATGAAATTTTCGATGAGGTCACCAGCATTACATCGACGTTGGCAAATGAAAAGAATCTTCCACTTCTCATTGATGGCGACTCGGATAAAGAGGTCGAGATATTTGCCGACCGAACACGCCTCCGCCAGGTAATGATCAATCTTGTCAATAACGCCATTAAATTCACGGAGGCTGGCAAGATTACGCTTCATGTAATCCCAGAAGAAGGTGCAAGAGTGATAATTAGTGTCAAAGACACAGGCATTGCCATTCCACCTGAAAAACTCGAAGTGGTCTTCCAGGAATTCACACAAGTCGATTCTTCCGCCACACGCAAAGTAGGTGGCACCGGTCTGGGCTTGCCAATCAGCCGTCGTCTGGTTGAATTGCATGGTGGCCGCCTGTGGGCTGAAAGCACTGGAGTCGAGGGTGAAGGTTCTACCTTCTATGTGGAATTGCCACTCGAAGCTAGGATCATCGAAGTTGTTGAAAAGCAGGAAAAATAAATGGCAACGCCAAAGTATCTGGAATGCAATATCTGTGGTAATCAACAGCTTTATGAGCCTCTCATCCCTGCGATTTGCACAAAATGCGATTCACAATGGTTGGAAGCTCGTTATGACTATGACGCGTTCAAACGCGAAATCCTGCGCGGACTTCCAAATCGCCCTTCGAATATGTGGCGCTATCAGGATGTCTTACCGTTGAGCGATCCATCCTCTTTGGATCTCTACCCCGCTGGTGGGACTCCGATTTGGCTGTCACAACGCTTCGCGCCTACGCTCGGACATGCTTCCGTTTACATAAAGGACGAGCGCTATGGACCGACTAGTTCCTTCAAAGATCGCCAGGCTGCTGGCGCAGTCGCCGCGATGCTGGAAACGGGTGTGGGGGAGGCCGTCATTGCTTCTACTGGCAATGCTGCGGTCGCCTATGCAGCCGCGTGCGCGCGAGCTGGGATCAAGCTCTGGGTCTTTATGACCAGCCTCGTTCCGCAGGAAAAGTTGCGTGAAGCGGCTTTGTTCGGTGCGGAGGTGATTCGCGTGAGTGGCAACTACGACCAAACAAAACAAATCGCATCCCAATTCGCACAGCGTCGTCAACTCCTGTTTGATCGCGGTGCTACTTCTATACCGGCCCGCGAATCTATGAAGACGATTGCCTACGAGATCATTGAACAACTGGGCTGGCTCGCCCCCGATTGGTATATCCAGGCAGTCAGCGGAGGCTTGGGACCACTGGGTGTTTATCAGGGCTTTAAAGAAATGTTCAACATGGGCTTGATTAACCATATTCCCAAGCTAGCTGTCATTCAAGTTGAAGGCTGTGCACCTATGGTCAATGCCTTTAAGGCTGGCAAAGATGTAGCTGACGCGATCATCCCAGAGACAAGTATCATTATTTTGTCAACGGGTGATCCGGGCAAAGCTTATACTTACTTGTGGAATCTCATACAGCAGTTTGGCGGAATGATGGAATCTGTCACGGATGCTGAAGCTTTCGCGGCGATGCGCGCGCTCGCAAAAAGTGAAGGAATGGCTGTCGAACCCGCCACAGCTGTCGCATTCGCGGGACTCGAAAAATTGATCCAGAATGGCACAATCAAATCAGATGAAAAGGTTGTCGTCAATTGCACGGGCCACACTTTCCCCGTAGAAAAACATGTTCTCGGCGATCAATGGGCTGTGGATGTTCAGCTTAGCAAGGACCAATCCGCCGCGCCACGTGAAGGTCTGCAGGCTGCACTTGAAAACCTTGACGAAAGAACTACTAGTGTGTTACTGGTTGATGACAATGCAGATGATGCTCTGTTGATCCGCCGATTGATGGAAGGCCGAAAATCTTATCGCGTCTATCAA
>Ga0137365_10001133_pt1 | contig 20217 bp, 14 predicted proteins | sample SagtaG_9_FD_104799 | JGI IMG/M metagenome (GOLD analysis project Ga0137365, IMG submission 104799) | Vadose zone soil microbial communities from Sagehorn Ranch, Mendocino, California, USA - Sage1_L_40_16 metaG | ecosystem: Environmental > Terrestrial > Soil > Vadose zone | place: USA...
GTTACTATAGCTCTGTTCATTCTTATTCGCGCATTAGCGTATCATACGAGGACTACTGATGCAAGTTTGGGATACAAGCCTGCAGATACTGTTCCAAGTCTACGCAGGTTATGATATACTGAGAAGGCACATAGCCTCATCAAAAAGAGAAAGGATGCTGAGAGGTGGCGAAAGAGCAGACTCTGGACAATTTGTGGTTGGCGCAAACACTATTCGATCTTGGTGGAGTGCTATTCGGTAATTTCACGGTCAGCGAATCGGCAGTTAGCTCCCCCGTTTTTGTGAACCCTAAGGTTCTTATCAGTAACCCAACCGCACTGCGTGTTGCAAGCAAACTCATGCAACAAGAAATCAACCTGGCTCAATCATTGCGTCGTGTGCGTGTTCATCCCTTTGCGGTAGTCGCTGGGGTTCCTGTAGGGGGACTGCTGCTGGCATCAGCCTATTCATTGGAAACGAATATTCCCCTGATCTATGCGCGTATTCGACCGGAAGGCACAGGCAAACGCGGTATAGAGGGCCGATTTAAAGTTGGCGATACAGCCCTTATTATCGACGACCTGATTACCAGGGGAAGCAGCATCCTGGAAACGGCTGAATTGCTCGAAGAGAATGGGTTAAAGGTGAAGGATGTTATCGTTCTAGTTGACCGCGAACATGGAGCAACCGAACGATTGAGACGAAGAGGCTACAACTTAATAAGCATTTTGAAACTTGATGTAATGCTGAATCACTACATGTCCAGTGGTCTGATTTCAGAGGAAACCTACAATACCTGCGCTGAGTATCTACGTAGCAAGCAGGGAGTAACGGAGTGACCAGCACCCAACCTAAGCCCCACCCCAGGGCGAGAACAAGCCATCGCCCCTACTATGGACGGCCTTTCCAAGCCGATTCCGTATCATAGTAGGGGCGATGGCTTGTCCTCGCCCTAAAGTGGTCGCCCTTCAAGCTCGACTATTCAGGTTTAGGCGATGTAGACGGTACAGGACCATCGTACCCAGCAGGTGTAGATGGCGACCGCCCTTCATATCCGTTAACCGAACTGGCCTCTGCTCGATGCCTTAAAATTCCTAATAAAGGTTCGACGAGATCAATGGGTAGCGGAAAGATGATAGTTGAGTTTTTCTCAACTGCGATCTCAGTTAACGTTTGCAGGTAACGCAGTTGTAACGTTGCGGGCTGTGAGCCAATCACATTCGCAGCCTGTGCAAGTTGCGATGAGGCCTGTAATTCGCCTTCGGCATGAATGATCTTTGCACGCTTCTCACGCTCTGCTTCTGCCTGCTTTGCCATTGCTCGCTGCATCGAGGCCGGCAACTCAACATCTTTGATCTCCACGGCAGTCACTTTCACGCCCCAACGTTCCGTATGCTCATCAATGATCGTTTGTAGTTCACGATTGATTTTGTTACGCTGGGACAACAATTCATCCAGTTCCGATTGGCCAAGCACGTTTCGCAGAGTTGTCTGACCAATTTGCGTTGTTGCCTGCATGTAGTTCATCACATTCACTACAGCCGCAACTGGATCAACTACGTAGAAGTAGACAACAGCAGTGACTTTGATTGTCACGTTATCACGCGAAATCACTTCTTGTGGTGGAACTGTTAAGGTGACAACTCGTAAATCGACTTTAATCATGCGTGTGACAAATGGGGGCACCAGGAATATCCCAGGCCCTTTGGCCCCAGTTAATTTCCCGAGCACAAAAATCACACCGCGCTCATACTGCTGCACCACTCGTATGGCAGAGAAGAGGATCATCAGCAGAATTATTACGACGAATGCTACGATGATAAGCGCCACAATGGTTTCCATGGAATTTCTCCTTTGTTACCCCTGTAGGTAACCAGGGGCAGAATCTGAGAGTCTATTAACAACAGGTTGAACATGTAAAAGCAAACCCTCAACGGCAACAATGCGTACCTCTGTGCCAGGATCGACGGAAGCAGATGGGTCATCCAGTATCGCAGTCCAGTCTTCACCCTTAAACATCACTCGGCCAACAGGTTGAAGCGGAGTCGAAGTAAGAACGATAGTGCCAATCATGCCTTCTGCTCCTGTCTTGACAGCTCGCCGCCGGGTTCGCACAATCAAAGTGACAACGTAGAGACCGACTAAGCCAACTAACCCACCCATAGCATAGACCAGAATGGGATTGACCTGTGGTCCTTGATTAGGACCACCACTATTGAAAAAGAGAAAGGCTCCGATGATGAGGGAGATCGCAGCTCCCACTGTTAGTAGGCCATGCGCAGGTAATTTGATATCGAGAACAAGCAATACGAACGCTAGAGCCATTAATGCCAATCCAGCCCAGTTTGGAGAGAGAGAAATTGCTCCATAGACGAAGAGAAGCAGGGCTATAGCTCCAACAACACCTGGCAGAATTGCCCCTGGATGCGAGATCTCCAGGAATATCCCTATCACAGCAACAATAAACAAGAGGAAGATTATATTAGGATCCAGCAGCAACGAAGCAGGATTGATCTGGCTGTTGAGCATCGTCACAGCAACAGGATGCGAGGCTGTTACTGCAAAAGCTGAGCCAGCAGTCAAAGCAATGGATAGTAAGAGGAACACTATGACACCAATAGCTTTCAGAAGAAAGCATAGTATAGATGGTTTGCGACGAGCGTGGCGCGAATTCATTGCCAATTTCCTCCAGTTAGAAAATCAACGCGCCTACTTAATTTAATACTGCCAGTACACATAGCTATCATACCATAAATTGGGTAGCAACATGATTCTTATGCTCATATTTCCATTAGTATTTCGTTAGTTCTTATATTTTAATAGCGAATTGCTATACCAAATATAACATACTGTTATTCTATTGTCAAGGGCCAAAAGTCTGACATCTACTCATCACTCTATTTGCGGGCCTGCGGCCCGCGAGAAGAAGAAGGAAGCGAGGGACACCCTCGCGCTCCCGGCAAAGGGCTTCGCCCTCTGCACTCCCTTGATGGGTGGATGTCAGCCAAAAGTGACAACCACGCAGAATATTCTGCGTGGTTGTCAGCAAAAGATTGCCTACAACAGGCAATGTAAAATTTACTTGAAATGAATCTTAAGATAGGTTCTGCAGCGCCTCAAACAGATCCGCATTCTCTGGCATATCGCTTGGACTGTTCAGTACCTCGATATAACGAATAACACCTTCTTTATCAACTACAAACAGAGCACGCTCTGGAAAGCCGCCGCGATTACGAACACCATACAGGTCAACTACCTTACCCTGTGGATAAAAGTCTGAGAGTAGTGGGAATGACGTGCCCATCGACTTGGACCAGGCATTCAATGAATAGACGCTATCCATACTTACACTGACCACCTCAGTATTAAAGTCCTTAAAGCGCGCTAGTTCCGCCTCATACGAGGGTAGTTGCGTTGAGCAAACACTACTGAATGCATAGGGAACGAATGCCAGAACGACATTTTTCTTGCCTCGAAAGTCGGCCAGATGCCATTCATCTCTTTTGTCAGTCTTGAGGGTAAAATCAGGAGCGATATCTCCAATTTTCAGTGTCTTTGTTTCATGGTGACTTTTAGTTGCCATTTGCTAGTATCCTTTCAAAATAACTCTACTTTTGTTTTACTATTTGTTTCTACGCATGAGGGGGACGGCGGGAAGGGCATTTCCCCTGGATGGAGAGCCGCGTTACTGGCAAGGTTAACCAATCGTCTAGCAAGATGTACTTTACAAACAAAAAAATGCGCAGGATGCGCAAAAGCTCACTCATCGGGATTCTAGCACCGGACAGAAGAACATGTCAAACTCAAGTGGAGAGAAACGCGAAGACCATCGAAATAAAAAAGCCCCTGACTGCCCTTTGGAATGCTTTACTGGCACGACAAGGTATTGTTGCTTACTTACCGATCATCATAGTAACCATTCTCATGTTGTGTGCCGCATCCTGGCAATTTTTCTGGTTAAATACTGATCCTGCGCGTTACCAATGTTATGCCTTAACCTTCTGGTTGGGGAGTAGCGGAGCGCAATTACTGCCCGCCATTCAATGCTCATTTCTGCATATCTCTTCGGTGGCGTATCCACCATTTCAGATGCTACCGCTTGAGTATCCACCGCTCACTCTGGCCATATTCTCACTTGCGCTCTTTGCTCCACTACTCTACTATCAGGTAATCTTTGCCGTATTGATGGCTCTTACTTCGGCACTGATTTACTGGTTACTTTTACGCTACGGCCCTCGGGGAGCAGCGCTTGCATTTGCTTTCTATTTACTCATTGGAGCCTGGACTTTAGCCCTTGAACGCTTTGACCTGGTTCCAGCCGCTCTTACACTTCTGTGTCTTATAGCAGCCGAACGCAAGCATTGGACAGTTGCATATATTGCTATAGCCTCCGGTTTCCTCCTGAAAATATATCCAATTCTTTTCCTTCCCGCTCTTTTCATTGCGGAACAGCAAGATGCGCAACGCTTTTACATTCCATTAACGTCACTCACGTTCAAGACCTTACCAGGCGAACTCTGGTGTACTTTGCAAGGTATGCGTCACTGGCGATGGAAAAATACGCTTCTCCTCTTGGGAATTCTCCTTGGAGTAACCGGCTTTTTTGCACTTTTTGACTTCCAGGGAGCCGTGTTGAGCCAGGTAAGCTATTTTTCAAATCGTCCTATGCATGTCGAGGCAACTGGTAGTACGTTGCTCTGGCTGGGAACGCTTATCGGCTTTCCCGTGCACATCGTGTACTCTTTTGGATCGATCAACATGATTAGCGCACTCGCAGGAATCGTTGCCCTCCTGTTTGAAATGCTTTTTGTATTGGGATATGTCTATATCATTTTCCTCCAATGGCGTGGAAAGCTTGATATAGTCCAGACATGCATCGCACTCTTACTTGTTTTTATCGTCACCGGCAAAGTTTTCAGCCCGCAATACTTGATTTGGGTTATACCTTTGCTTGCCTATAGCGGCGCTTTTAGTAACCTCTGGCTGGTTGCCTGGGGTAGTGTCTCCCTACTAACCATGATCATCTATCCCTACTTTTATACACGCATCATCGATACCATCAAAATGCCGTACATTGCCGGCTTCATCCAATTCGTAGCTGCTCGTAACGCTCTATTCACGCTGCTGACTTTAGCTTATCTTTTCAACTGGTTTAACATACGTAGACGCAAGGCATTGCCTTCGGATATAGTGGAGAAAGAAACAGACGCATTATCTTGATAGCGATGGCGAAAAGTGAGGCAAAGCAAGTATTTCTGGCCTCGACAATCACTTCCTGTTTTGGACGATTTCTCGCCCTTTCTGTACTCCATTACTCGTTTTCTTCGCCTCTAAATACCATTTCACACCCTCGCAAACTCCGCGTATCACATCATATTCAGGCTGATAGCCAAGCTCACGTCGTGCCTTCTCAATCGAGAATTCTTGATTACCACCCAGCAGCGTCACGCCATAAGTGGTTACCGGAGGTGGTGCTGATTTGCGGCGACCAATTGCCTGCCAGAGCAATTCAGCAGTGCGGCCAGCAGTATAGAGCGCAAAATAGGGGAGTTTACGTGAGACAGGTGGCGCTTCCAGGAAATCTGCAATCGTATTGAGATACTCGGCCTGGGTTACACGCCGATCATCAGCGATCGTATAAGCCTTACCTATCACCTCCTCACCCGCAATACCAGCTTTAATAAGACCTTGTGCCACATCACGAACATACACTACAGGCACAATATTGTTGCCAGAACCAATCAAAAAGCCCTTCCCCGACTCTACCATGGCCACGAATCTTCCAAAGCTGGCTGTATCACGCGGGCCATAAATCCACGCAGGCCGCACAACTACTACAGGTGCGCCGCGTTCTTTAACAAAGTCAGCTACCAATTTCTCTCCGGCAATCTTGGTGCGACTATAAGGGTTATCCTCTGCATGAAAAGGGTGATCTTCGGTAATGTTACCATGCAGATGATGCCCATAGACCGTAACCGAGCTAGTATGCACAATTCGCTGCACGCCCGCATCCATCGCAGCGGTTATGAGATCCGCTACTCCCCATACATTAACTGCGTTGTAATCTTTTTCTAATCCCCACGGACCGGTCTTTGCCGCGACATGATAAACACGTTGTACACCCTGCACTGCCCGTTTGAGCGAATCCCGATCGGTCAAATCTCCCTGCACGACTTCTACACCATCTTGTGTGTGTAGGCGAGATGCGTTCTCCACGGGCCGTACCATAGCGCGTACTTCATCGCCGCGTTCAAGTAACATATCTACCAGGTGACTACCCAAAAAACCGGCAGCCCCGGTTACTAATACTTTCACCCTACAAATCTCCTTGTTTAACTTATGATTTCAAATTATCCTTGCCTCTAACAGGAGTATAACAAGCAGGTCGATCCTTGGCAAGAAATTAAGACGGTTGGAGTAATTTCCCTACGCTTGCGAGCGACATAAGCAAAGAAAACCGACCTTCTAAAAATCATATCATGCTTCGTACACAAGTATGGGAAGAACTATTAAGCATTTCTCAAATCGGAGTACAGAGATGACCGACTATATGGATCAACAACTTGGAAATTATCGCCTGGTTCGCCATCTAGGACGGGGCGCCTTTGGCGATGTCTATCTCGGCATACATATTCACTTGAAAACTCCAGCGGCTATCAAAGTGCTGCATACCGAATTGACAAGCAGTGATGTCGAGAAGTTCCGTACAGAAGCACGCACTATTGCCCGCCTGGAACATCCTCATATGGTGCGAGTGCTCGATTTTGGCATTGAAAATTACACACCATTCCTTGTCATGAGCTACGCTCCTAATGGCACACTACGTCAACGCCATCCTAAGGGAACGATCCTCTCGCTTGCAACCATAATTTCCTACGTCAGCCAGGTAGCCGATGCTTTATACTACGTACACCAGCAAAAGTTGATTCACCGTGACATCAAGCCAGAGAACATGTTGCTCGGACGCCACAATGATGTTCTGCTCAGCGATTTTGGCTTCGTCCAGATGGTACCAAGTTCGATTTCCCAAAGTACAAAGGAGATGGCCGGCACTATTCCTTACATGGCCCCCGAGCAATTTAACGGTAAGGCCCGTCCTGCCAGTGACCAGTATTCACTTGGCATCGTCGTGTATGAATGGCTGACTGGAGAGCGCCCCTTTCAGGGATCTGTTCTTGAAATAGTCACCCAACACATGCAAAGCCCTCCTCCACCATTTCGTGCCGCAAACCCGGATATCCCGCCAGAGGTTGAAGAGGTAGTTTTCACAGCGCTTGCCAAAGAACCACGTCAACGTTTTGCGACGGTACTGGCGTTTGCTAATGCCTTGAAGCAGGCCAGTAATGAAGTAGTTCCAGTTGTTTCTGGCTCAACTTTATCTATTGAAGAAATATCCGCTCTTCCTTCGATCGGCACACAGCCATTATCTGCCGCGATGACGCCTGTTGAGTTTCCTAAATATACTGCACCGGCTTTACATGCACCAACTAAAGAGGATAGTTATTCAAATATCAATTCATCCAATCACCAGCATGTAGTCAATGTACCTGCTGCTTCCAACACACAATCGCAGCGCCGTATCTCACGAAGAGCAGTCCTGTTCGGCTTAGCGGGTGTGGCTATAGGAAGCACAGTAAGCAGTGGTCTCTGGATAGCAAAATCTGCGGGTTTATTTGATAGTAAGACATTGACAAATCTTACTCCAACCACAACGCTTGGCCTTCCACTTCCAGGAACTACCCTCTCCACTTTCACACGACATACCGGAACTGTCTATACTGCCGCATGGTCTCCCAATAGCTATCGTATCGCTTCTGCCGGTACCGACAAAAGGGTACAGGTTTGGGATGCGGCCACCGGTGGAAATGTTTTTACCTACAGCGGGCACAAAGATTGGGTGGTGGCTGTAGCCTGGTCTCCTGATGGGAGGTATATCGCCTCCGGAGGAGGTAATCTCACATCAGGCTCAGATATGACTGTGCAGGTCTGGGATGCTGCTACAGGTAATCCCATCTACATTTTACCAGATCATACTGATATAGTCAGCTCTTTAGCCTGGTCTCCTGATGGAAGCCGTATTGCTTCTGCTAGCCATGATAGATCGATCATAATATGGGATGCTTCAACTGGCTTAAAAATTAACACTCTCAAAGGCCATTCCGACTGGGTAATGTCCGTGAAATGGTCGCCTGACGGGAAACGTATCGCCTCTGCAAGCCACGATAAAACAGTAAGGATCTGGGATGCGGTCACTGGACAAGAAGTCTTGCCTCAAATAATGCATACGAACTGGGTACAATCAGTGGCATGGTCACCCGACGGCAAGTATGTAGCCTCAGCAACTGGCAATTCTCAGAGCAGCGGGGAACACCTGGTTCACATATGGGAAACAACTTCAGGGAAGCCCATTTATACATATCGAGGTCATCGAGATGAGGTAGCTACCGTAGCCTGGTCGCCTAATGGACGGCACATAGCCTCTGCAGGAGGTAGCGGAATTTATCCATCGCCAAAGGGTCATGATACAACCGTACATGTCTGGGAGGCCTTCACAGGAAACAAAATATTGGCCTATCCTGGGCATAGCGAGATTGTATGGTCGGTAGCCTGGGCACCCGAAGGTTCACGCATTGCCTCTGCTTCCAGGGATAAGACGGTGCAAGTTTGGAGAGCGGAGTAAGTGAGCTTGACCGGAGAGACTTGAACGTTTTAAATATCGAAAATAATACGTACCTTATACTCATCACCTGTTTGTTCAATAGCTGCTTCATGCCAGGTTACAGCCTTGATTGCGCTGCTTAGTTCATGCCGCTGCCTATCATAAGGCTCCCCCAAAGCGCGGCCTTTCAGGTGAGTCTCCGTAAGACTTTCTATTTCAAATTGGCAAAAGAGAAGGTACTTAGAGTCAAACAGGAAAATCAGCTCATTTAGCCAGGCGATTAGCAACGAGAGGCTATCGTGACCCTCCACATCAATCTCGCAGCTAACTTGAATACGTACCTGCTCAGGAGGTACCATCAGGCTTTCCATACCTTGCGCCGCGTGAATAAACAGCTCAGAGAGCGTGCTGCCGTAGGCGTGCAGGCCGATATCGGCTGTATGCTCAAACACCTCGTACGGTTTATTTGCTACCATTTCGAAGTAGACTTCCTTGTTGTGTTATGATAATCATACTATTGCAATCACAAATATACCACTATTAGCACGTTTCATATCATAAAGAGAAAAGCTCATTCTAGCAGGAGAAGTCCCGCATGTCCCTTTTTATTCAGCACCGGCGGCTGACAATCACTGGCCTCGTCGTTACGCCATCACTTCTACTCTTATTGTTAATATCAACACATATCATTCCTCTTTATTCAAGAGGGAGCCTGCTGCTTTTAACTATACCTGCCATCTCAAACGTTGATAGACCTCCATTACAACTCAGCAGTGATCCTTACACCAACGTTACAAGCCAGCACCAGACTGAACTTGAACCTGATACGTACTCCTTTGGCTCAACCATCGTTACAGCTTTCCAGGCTGGCCGCTTCATCGATGGAGCGAGTTCCAATATTGGTTGGGCGACTTCAACGGACAAGGGCACTACCTGGAAAAGCGGCTTTTTACCTGGCATTACACAATTCACTGACGGTCAATATACTCGTGTCAGTGACCCCTCTGTCGCTTATGATGCCGCTCACCAGACCTGGATCATCTCCTCCCTTGCAACTGTCGGTAGCGGTAGTAAACTCGCCAGTCCGGCAATAATTGTCAATGTTTCAACCAATGGAGGGTTAACCTGGAGCAAACCGCTTCAGGTGATCAATGGTGGCAGCACATATTATGACAAAGACTGGATCGTGTGTGACGATACAAGCACGAGTATGTTCTACGGACATTGTTATATCGAATGGGATAACGATGACAAGGGTGGCCTGATCCTGATGAGCACTTCTACCGATGGAGGATATACCTGGGGAGCACCTCAAACAACTCTCGATAACGCTCACGGGCTTGGAGGGCAGCCACTTGTTCAACCCAATGGTACAGTTATCGTTCCCATCAGTGGGTACGCAACTTCTCGCATGCTAGCTTTCACATCCACGAATGGTGGCATCAACTGGAATAGCACAATTATTGTTGCTAAAATTACAGGCAGTGTTTTACCAACTGCCGAAATTGATGCAACCGGCAAAGTGTATCTAATATGGGTTGATTGCCAGTTTGAACAAGGTTGTAGTTCCAAAGGTGGAGGCACATCCCAAAACGATCTTGTTATGTCAACTTCTGTCGATGGCGTCCACTGGTCACCTGTGCAGTTGATCCCCATCGATCCGCCAGGAAGAGGGATAGACCACCTGGTTCCCGGACTTGGGGTTGATAAGAACACCTCCGGTAGTACCGCTCATCTTGCGCTTACCTTCTATTATCATTCAACAACCTGTGACAGCAATTGTCAGTACTACGTTGGTTTTGTATCATCAATCGATGGCGGCGCTCACTGGACACAAAAAATCCAACTTGCCGACCCCATGTCTTTGTCCTGGCTACCACAAGGCAGGAATAAAGTTGGTGACTACATCTCCACTTCGTTCTGTAATGGCCTGGCTTTTCCAGTCTTTTCGATTGCCACCGCACCGAACGGTGGACACTTCAACGAGGCAATATATACCATTACGGGGGGACTGAAGGTGTAATCCGCGCAATCTTCAAGCCGCATTTCCTATTGGCTCCGCGTATGCGCCCAAAACTCTAATAAATCACTCTTTGTGACAATTCCTTCTAATACATCGCCGTTCATCACAGCCACCGCAGACTGCCCTGAACTGAAGAGTGTATAGGCTTCATGCGCCAGAGAATCCGCCTGCAATTGCGCGAATGGTTGGCCTTGAAGATCGCCAACAACCATAGAATTCAATGGTTCACCGCTGGCAAGATGACGCAGTAGAATGTTCTCCGTTAGACTTCCAACCATACGTCCATTCTGTATCACCGGAGTCTGGCTAATGCCATAGCGTCGTAATAGCTCAACGGCGTCGGCAATCGAATCGGTAGGCACAACACTGACTACAAGGGGCATAGTCCGCGAGTGGGTGCGGCGATAGGTAAGCACATCGTGCAAGGTAGGCTCGATTGTCTCCGCCTGCACCAGCATATTATTCTCACGCATCCACGTGTCATTGAACTGCTTGCTTAGATAGCCGCGCCCGGTATCAGGAAACAAGACGACTATGACGTCATTGGATGTCAGGCGCCGCGCATAGACAAGAGCGGCAGCCATGGCAGTACCAGCCGAACCTCCCACAAGGATACCCTCTTCACGTGCTAAACGCCGAGCCCAATAGAATGAGGTACGATCATCGACACGAATTACCTCATCAACTACCGAAGAATCATAGTTATGCGGGAAGATCTCCATGCCGATACCCTCGACTTTGTAGGGCCCCGGCGTATCACCTGAAAAGACCGAACCAGGAGGATCGGCGCCAATCACTCTCACTTCAGGATTTTGCTCCTTAAGAAAGCGAGCAGTGCCAGAGATCGTGCCACCTGTGCCAATACCCGCCACAAAAGCGCTAATACGACCGGCGGTATCACGCCATATCTCAGGACCAGTTGTGGCATAATGCGCCGCCGGATTCGCCGGGTTCGAGTACTGATCTGGACAACAGGCTCCTGGTATCTCCTCAGCAAGTCTGTGAGCCACGTTTTTATAATGTTCAGGTGAATCGTGTGTAACACTACTGGGACAGATAACTACTTCTGCCCCATAAGCGCGCAAGAGGCTGCGTTTCTCTTCGCTCACTTTATCGGTCATGACAAAGATACAGTGATACCCTTTTATCGCCGCTGCAATGGCTAACCCATGTCCCGTATTACCACTGGTAGGTTCAACAATGGTTCCACCTGGACGCAATAAACCCTGCTTCTCACAATATTCGATCATTGCTGGCCCAATTCGGTCCTTGACGCTTCCCCCCGGATTGAACATTTCCATTTTTGCCAGGATCAAGGGCTGCACATCGCTCGCAACTCGATTGAGGCGTATAAGCGGGGCATTCCCTATTGCATCAAGCATTGAGTTATAATAGCGCATCCCCCCCAAAGGAACATCCGTCGTTTTATCCATTGCTTAATTTCCCCTTGCATATTACTCGCAGCATAAGCCTCTTTGCCACTACATTCTTCGACGGCATCAGTATAGCACATGGGGTAATCCACTATTACACATTGACCAGCACAAATTTGATCTGATCGACAGAAGCAGGAAGATGATCTGCGCCAAAGGGGAGTTGTATGACGACACTCGCCACACTGGGTTGCGAAGCAAGATACGTTTTCGCCAATGTAGCTGTCGCTCCTTTAATAGATTGTCGCCACTGGCTGATTTGTTGAGAGGAAAGCGTGTGTATCCAGAGTCCATGAGCTGAAATACTCAGATAAATAATTCCATTATTACCTTGTTGGACAATCACAGGATTGGCAATAATCGGCGCACCTTTTATAAGATAATCATTGCCCAATTGCATTATGGCCTGCTTTTGTAACAACTGCGCTGCAATCTGATGTGCTGTCGCAATGTTATACACAAACGTCGTAGCCACTACACTTACCTGCACTTTCACCACATCCACCTGGGTGCCTGGCGCGCTATCCGGCACAACTCTTGTAGCATAGATTGGCTGAGCAACCTCAACTTCATTTGTAACAAACTGCTTCTGAACTTGCTGTAATGCCTGCCGCTCTAATTGAACAATCAAAGCATTCTTCACACTATCCAGATCAGCCTGAGTTACGATGCGTACAACACGTGGATCTACCCCGCCGGAAAATGGATTAGGATTACTCACAATCAACTGTGCATTACAACACGTCGTATTGAGAGCATTGGGAGCTATATTTCCGGTTACACCCGGGAAGACAGCCACTGCCAAAGCGGAAACGGTGCCATCGTGTCCTCCACTACGCGGCGGCACCTTCACTGACTGCATGAGTTTGATTTCTACTCCCGTAGTTGAGGTAAAAATGATCCCCTGTGGCACGGAGACTGCCGAATGACTGCTATTCTCAAAAAGAACCTGTCCAATTGCTTGTGTACCAGGTATCGATTTGATGCCAGTTGTCGCTATGGTGCGACTTGCTGTAGCAGTACCGGAGACAAGACGATCAGGAATGACTCGAGTTGCACTATTCGGTTGGTTAATCTGTGGAGATGCAGTCAAAAGATAGGTGTCTTGCAGCGTTTTACTTTGAACAGTGACTGAGATCGTAGCAAAGGATGCAGTCCCAAACACCGGAAATCCTGTAGGGAAGAAGCTGAAGCCAGATACTCGAGGCATAACAAGCAGAAATAACAGCGTGAGCGGAACCAATGTCGCAGCGACTACTGACAGCACAAAGAGCCTGCGTCTCTGGCTCACAGACCGCCTTATCGGTTGTCTCACACGAGTCATAATAGGTAGAGCAATTCGGTGTCGTTTCACCTGCTGTAGAGATGAGGGTTCCGCTGAAACAGGTGCTGCTAATGGTGCCGAGATGCGCCGAACGGGTGGCGAGTTAGATATCAATTCATCCGATTCTGAAAGATCATTCTCATCTTTTATAGGAGCCACCGGCCCTTCAATGGCAGCTAGAAATGCCTGGCGCATCTCGGATACGTTGCCAAAGCGACCTTCTGCCCGCTTTGCCATGGCTTTTTGCACAACATCTCCGAGTTCAGTGGGGATGGAAGCATCACGATCACATGGAGAGGGGATCGGCGCATGCAGGTGCATCTTTACGACTTCGACATCATCGGGATCATCGTAAGGGAGTTCTCCAACCAGCATTTGGTAGAGCAACACACCAAGGGCATAAATATCGGTCGCAGTGGTTACAATGCCTCGAGTCTGCTCAGGGGCCATGTAGTGTGGCGTTCCCGGTATCTGATCCAGAGGCAAAGGTTTACCAGTTTGCGCTGCATCAATCTGCCCAGAATAGCGTACCAATCCAAAATCAGCAAGATAGGCATATGAGGGACTGCCGCGACGAGCCTCCAGAAGTACATTTGAGGATTTGATATCGCGGTGAATCAGTCCCTCATCATGCGCATACTCTACCGCATCCAGGAGCTGTAGGAAGATAGCGGCAACTTCTTGAAGGTCAGGCAGGGATCGTCGGAGGTAGCCAGTGAGGGTTCCCCCTTCGATAAAAGGCATTACCAGGTATAAAATCCCCTGCTCGTCGCCAAACTCGATCAATGGCAGGATATGCGGGTGATGCAACTGCGCTACTGTTCGCGCCTCCTGCGCGAAGCGACGGCGCATCTCGCGGTCGGTGGCATAGTTTCCAAGGATAACCTTGATTGCCACACGCCGACCAAATGCTGTGCGCTGCCTTCCCTCATAGACGGCACCCATGCCTCCTACACGAATGCGCCTGATAATGTCATAGTTACCGAGTTGCGTTCCCTCGAGAGTCAGCATCGCCAATGTCTTTCCTATCTAACTTCCTCCCAACCCTTGGGTAGGAGTGGGTGTTAAAGGCGGAGTCGCCGTCCCAGTGGGAGTGCCTGCCGGTGTCCCTGTTCCCGGAGTGGGTGAACCGGTTGCTCCGGGGATAGCGACAATTTCAATGGTAATATGCGCAGCATCCGGCAAGGTCGTGCCACTGGAGATGACGATCCTGACATCACTGACCCCTGGCTGACTCAGCAGATATTTCATCGCATTCTGCTGGCTCATATTGGCGATGTGATTCTTAAAATCCTGCTTTACAGCATCGCTGAACAGGTAGACCCACACGCCCTGCGCGCTGACCAGCAGCGAGACCGTCCCTTTGGCATCAACCACTGTTGCTTTCGTGACGTTGGTCACGATATTGCCTGTCAGGGCATAAGCCGGCCCCGGGTCTTTGCTGGCCTGCGTCTTGAGCAGGTTTGCCGCCATGGTCAGCGCGGCCTGTTGATCATACACCTCTTCCTTACAGGTAATGGCCACCGTCACCGTCACATTCGGCGCATGGTCGCCTGCGACATGGTTGGCGGTAAAGGTGGATTTCGCACACTTCATGGTGCCAGGAACCACTTTTTCATTCGGTTTGACCTGCTTCTGCAAGTCTGACTGCGCAACAGGCGTAAGCGTTGCGGTGAGCGCATCTGCTGCACCATTGATGTCACTCTGCAGGACGACAGAGTTGGGCTGTGGATTTTGTCCTCCTCCAAACCCTCCGTTTTTCACTGTAATGCCAGTAGCACAGCAACTTCCACTAATATCGAGGGCGCCAATGTTGCCAGCAGAGCCAACGTTGACTGCAAAGCCAGTTACAGTCAGAGAACCGGGAATTGCTGAAACAGTGATCGGCCCATTGAATGTAACCGACACCCCAGAAGCGCCTCTAAGAATAACACTGCCAAATGACTTTGAAGAATTAGAAGTATTTAAGAAGTTCAATGTTCCTGTCGCCCGCGTACCCGGAATAGACCCGCTCGACGTCACCGTCTTCGATTGCGTCGGAGAAGTCGCTGTGAGTATACGAGCCTTCACCTCACGTTTGGTAGGGTCAGGAGTACCCGTCACAGCTACTATCGCAAACGTATTTGAGACAGTCTGGCTCTTCGGAGTTATCGTCACTACGGCTGTAGTTGATACGACTGGTATAACATGAGTAATGGAACCCAGACCACCTGGGATGGCAGCAGCAGCGATGCCACCAATCAGCAATAGTGTGAGTAAAACAAGTAAGATGGCGAGTAATTGACGTCTTCTACGTGAACCACCGACCCCACCACCACCGCCACCTGGTCCACCTGGGCTACTCCCACCGGGAGGAAGACCTCCACCGCCTTGGGCAGCACGAGTTGCCATGGCTGTCCCAACTCCTGCTCCAGCAACTACAGCAGGCCTTTTACCCGTATTTCCTCTACCGGTCGGTTTAGCAGCACCCGATCCATTCGTCTGTGTTGTTGATGCATCAGCCTTAACTGGTACAACTGCATCCTCTACTGGGGGCACAGGGAATTTGCGAGTGATTTTAGGGCGAGGCGTAGCGGTAGAAAAGGTAATAATTTCAGGATTTGGATCAGTTGGAGACTGCCTATTCCAATCCACCTCACTATTTTCAAGGGTGGAACTCGCATTGTGATCGTCAACAAGTGCAGTCAGACCGGCGCCTGCGGCAAGGCCCGCCACACCTGCAACTGCAGCATCATGCCCGGTTACCCCATTTTTCTCGTCAGTTGCATCTAGTTTTTCACCTGTTCCAGTTATAGAAAGAACAGGCTCCTGCTGAGAGGTATTCACAGATCCATTAGTGGGAAAAGGAGAGGTAGGTTCTTCTTCAACGCGATTACTTGCTACAGAGGCTACTACGACAGCGGCAGCAGCCTCTTGTTTGCGTCCGAACCCAAAGAGTCCTCTTTTAGCAGGTCCACTAGTAGTCCCATTAGCCGAAGCTATTACCTTGAGTGATTGCGAAAAGCTCTCTAATGACGAGTAAACAGGAAAACGGCGTTGCCGCGCAAACTCAGCAGGGCCGGGCCCACTGGGAGCGATGAAGACTATCTGGGCTTTGAGGCCGCGCCGCATATTCTTCAGCCCATCAAAATCCACTGGCCTTTGAAACGCCTTGTTCTGTTCAGGCAAAACGACAACCACCTGTTTACGGCCAAGTTTATCCTGAGTTAAAATGGCAGTTAAGACCGTCTGCCTGTCATCGTTGGGAGCTACATATACCACACCAATACTTGCGCTGCGTGGGTCATTCGGGCCCAGCAGATCTGCGCCGTCACCCTGTCTCATCGCTATATTCCCTCTTTACAACGGATTTTGCATACAATGCTAATGTAGACATTTTACACTAATTGAAAGAAATCGCAAGTACAGATAGTTACTTCATTACCAATAGAACGGAAAAAACAGCATTTTATGTATTTGGGAGGTGCTAGCTACCCCCCAATCAACGAGTCGGACTCGCTGAAGGCCTGGCTTTTGGAATTAGAGGAGAAGAAACCTGGCGACTCTTGTAGCCGCGAGAGTCACCAGCACAATCAATAAGAAAAGGCTACTTTGGTCCGGCGTTACGCACTTCATCGCTGGGCAGCGTAAACTGTGTGAAATTCTTCTTAAAGCGCGCAGCAAGATCAGCGGCCTGGCGATCATACGCCTCTTTGTCTGCCCATGTGTTCCGAGGGATGAGCAATTCGACCGGCACATCCGGACAGGACGTAGGCGTATGGAGACCAAAGACCGGGTCTGTTACCATTTCAACCTTATCAAGCTCTCCGCTGATGGCGGCCCTCACCATTGAACGAGTATAGTTAATGTTGATACGCTCACCTATTCCATATGGCCCACCACTCCAGCCGGTGTTGATAAGATAGCAGCGTACCTTGTATTTTTCGATGCGCTCGCGCAGCAGATTAGCATACTCTCCCGGCCGCAGTGGCAGAAAGGCGGCGCCAAAACAAGAACTAAACGTTGCCTGGGGCGTCGTTACACCCGCTTCAGTTCCTGCCAGTTTACTGGTATAGCCGGATAGGAAATAGTACATCGCCTGTTCCGTAGTAAGCCTCGAGATAGGCGGTAAAATGGCAAAAGAATCCGCCGAGAGGAAAATAATCGCTTTTGGATGTCCTGCTCTTCCCGACTCAATCACATTATCGATGTAGTCAACGGGATAGGCGACCCGCGTATTCTCCGTTAAGGAGTCATCGCTGTAATCTGGTTTGCGAGTTTTTGGATCCAGCACAACATTTTCATAGACGGCTCCAAAACGAATGGCATTCCAAATCTGCGGCTCATACTTCTTCGATAGATTAATACACTTGGCGTAACAGCCACCCTCAAAATTGAACACACCATTATCACCCCAGCCATGCTCATCATCACCAATCAAGCGGCGGCTTGTATCAGCCGACAGACTCGTCTTCCCGGTTCCTGAAAGGCCAAAGAAGAGAGCCACATCACCTGCACTACCGACGTTGGCCGAGCAGTGCATCGGCAACACACCCTCAGCAGGTAGTAGGAAGTTGAGAACAGTAAAAATAGACTTCTTCATTTCACCAGCATATTGCGTGCCAGCAATCAAGGCAAGACGCTCTTCAAAGTCTAAAATAATAGCTACTTGTGAGCGAGTAGCATCTATGCGTGGATCAGTTTGAAAATTTGGCACACTGAGGATAGTAAATCCTGGACGATCTGTGGTTGAATCGCTCTCATTAGCACGCAGGAAGAGTTGCCGGACAAAGAGGTTATGCCAGGCCAGTTCTGTGATAACTTGAAGAGGCATACGATAATCGGGATCAGCGCAAGCTGCAGCATCAAGCACATAGACATCGCGTCCCTGTAAATAAGCCGCCAGGCCGCGTCGTATCCCCTCAAAGGTCTCTGGAGACATCGGGTGATTATACTCACCCCACCAGATTTTTGCCGCGGACTCTTCATTCGCAACAATAAATTTATCTTTTGGCGAACGTCCTGTGTTTAACCCTGTCGTAGCAGCAAACGCACCATTAGCGGCTAACATACCTTCGTTACGAGCCAGGGCATGCTCGACCAGAACTGCAGGTGAAAGGTTCCAGTTAATATTCCCTAAATTCACCAGTCCATATTCTTCCAGGGCTTTTCTGCTCATCATCATTGTCATGGTCTAATTTCTCCTTTTAGGGTGCGTTGAAACCTGCTATGTTGACATTCGTACGCGCTATCGTGTTACGCAGCAATGCTCTTTCTTTGTATCCCCGCCAACTTAAGTCTACCAAACATATTACGGCTGCGCAAGCAGAAAAGTAGCTTGCCACTTGCTAAAGAAGCAAGCTACAATACAACTGAACAGATTTATGAAGGAGCGCAAGATATGTTCCAGCATGGAGAAAACTACACGTCTGGTACATGGCCTGGCTGGTCAACCATTTCTGCAAGTAATGGTTTCAGTTTTACGATCTGGTTGACAGGTCTACCCGGTGCAGGGAAAAGAACGTTGGCCCAATTGCTAAAAAAGGCGCTCATTGCGCGAGGTTACAAAGTTGAAATCATCGATACGCAGGCATTTACTCACTTCTTACGCCTGGAACTCCAGATTAACGAAGAAATAAGCGAAGATAGCAGTCACACTCTGGGCTATGATGCATTTGTCACTTACATCTGCACGCTTATGGCTCGCAATGGCATTATCTGTATTACATCCTCTGTTTCCCCATTTTCAGAAGCTCGAAAATACGCGCGAGAACAAATACCACAGTTCATCGAAGTCTACCTTCACTGTTCTACTGAACAAAGACAGAAGCGATTGGAAGAGCTTGAAGATATTCCTGCTATAACGCCAGACCTCTATCAACCACCCATGATGCCGGAATTGAGTATAGATACCAGTGAAGATTTTCCCGAACGCATTGCACTGTATGTTATCTCATACCTCGAACAACATAGCTACCTGGCTCCTATATGGGAAAATGTTGATACCGAAGATGATGAGATTGCCATCATCAAGGCGCGGCTGCAAGCAATGGGATACCTGGAATAGTAGTGCATCGGGTGGATATCAACAGTGGGTGGTTGAAGCAGGCAATGCCACAAATAGCTACGTTGCTGATAATGGAGGCTTTTGGAGCTTGCGTACATAAGCAACAAACTTATCACCCCTATCAAATTCATTGAGGAACATACCAAAACTGGTAAAGCCCGGGGAGAACAGCAACACATCGCCTGGGCATGTGAGAGATACCGCAGCATCCATAGCAGCGCTGAAGTCATCAAAAATGCCACGCACTGGATTAGTAAGCCTGAGCTTTTGCGCTGTGTCACGCAAAGCTGGCAGTAATTCGTCAGTGCCGGACCCTTTTAACAAGATTACATCCCGGCATCGTTTCACAATCATCTCAGGCCAATCCTCCAACGGGAGAAACTTGGTGTTCCCTCCCGCTACCAGGACTATTGGCTCATCAAATGCTGTCAAGGCCGCGCGGCCAGCCACGGGAGTGGTACTGGTCGTGTCGTTAATATAACGAACGCCATTCACTACAGCGATTTCTTCTAATCGGTGTGCAACACCGTGAAAACCGCGCACGGTGGACGTAATGATCTCATCCGGCACACCAAGAAGCCTTGTTGTAGTTGTTGCCAAAAGGATATTTTCAAGATTATGTCTTCCGACCATTGGTGTTTCGGTAAATTTGAAAGGCAGAAAGGTTGCAGTGTCACGCAGGAAGCTCCCCCCACGTTCCAGGCTGGTATACCAGGTTTCCGCTACAGATTCCTCACCAAGACGGCGGGTCCA
>Ga0137365_10001151_pt1 | contig 20139 bp, 26 predicted proteins | sample SagtaG_9_FD_104799 | JGI IMG/M metagenome (GOLD analysis project Ga0137365, IMG submission 104799) | Vadose zone soil microbial communities from Sagehorn Ranch, Mendocino, California, USA - Sage1_L_40_16 metaG | ecosystem: Environmental > Terrestrial > Soil > Vadose zone | place: USA...
ATTCCGTTCGACATGCTTGACGCCGACTTTTCGCATCACGGGAATTACTGCACCTTCGAAACGCTCACCAAGAGGTTTGCCATTTCCGACAAATCGCTCGCGAAGATCGGCGAGATGATCCACGACGCTGATTTGGACGACGCGAGATTCCAACGCGTCGAGGCCGTCGGAATTGACCGCGTCCTCAAAGGTTGGGCAAAACAGGGATTATCTGACCAAGAGATTTTGCGACGCGGCTTTGAATGCTTCGATGCACTCTCCGCGTTTTTACATCGGCGATGACGACAACGCATCGAGAGCAAGACGATTGTGCTGCGGATCATCAGATGCCGTCGTGGCGCGAAGTGTTTCTTTATTTTCTCTTTCTCGGTTTCGTCAATATCGGCGGTCCAGTGGCGCAGATCACCATGATGTTCAATCACATGGTAGAAAAGCGCCGGTGGTTAACCAAGGACCGCTTTGTCAAGATCATGGCCTTCTGTCACATGCTGCCTGGCCCTGAGGCACTTCAACTTGCGATCTACGTCGGGTATTTGAAAAGGAAACTTTGGGGCGGAATTCTGGCAGGTCTCACTTTCATTTTGCCGGGCGCGATCGCGATGATTGTTCTAAGCCACCTCTACGTTAAATACGGTGCATTGCCGCAGGTGACGAACGCACTCTATGTTTTGAAACCCGCGGTGCTTGGCATCATCGCCGCCGGTATTATCAAACTTGGCCGCGCTGCTATTCGGAATCTTTTTCTGGCAATCTTACTCGTCGGCGCATTCGTAGGAATGCGTTTTGCCGGAATCAACTTTCTGCTGATTCTTTTAATAGCCGGCGTTTTGAACCTAATCGTTAATCAAGGCTGTCCGCTGCTCAAAAAAACTGTGCCGACGTTACCGGCAATGATCGGCGGAATTGGTCTCCTGGTTCCTTTTGGCGATTCGCGATTATTTCAAGTTGCGTGGCTGTTTCTCAAAACAGGACTACTGAGTTTTGGCGGCGCCTATGCGTCGCTTGTTTTCGTGCAGCGCGGCGCAGTTGCACAATATCATTGGCTTTCAGATGGTCAGTTGCTGGACGGCGTCGCTCTTAGCGTCGCAACGCCCGGCCCGTTCATGTTGTTTACCACGTTCGTCGGATATATCGCGAGCGGGGTTATTGGAGCAGTCCTGGCCACGTTCTTCGTTTTCCTGCCCTCGTTCATTTTCGTGATTGTCGGTGTGCATTATATCGAAAAAGTTCGCGAGAATCGGAAGATTCAGGCATTTCTTGCTGGGGTGAGTGCCGCAGTTGTTGGTGTCATAGCAGTCGTGTCTCTCGATCTGGTTCCCGAAGCGCTAGTTGACTGGCCCGCTGTCGGTATCGCGATCTCTGCTTTTCTTCTGATCGCGTTTCTGAAGCGCGATGTCGCCTTAGTAGCTCTTGGAGCAATGCTGTGTGGAATCATCTATTCGACCATTCGCGGGTTTGCTTAAGCTGTAGCCGGGATCGGTGATCCCGGCACATTGCCTCGCGCCTTCAGCGCTTGATTATGCGATGATAATCGGACTCCTAAGACGGATGCCCCAGGCTTGACATGACGCAGCGTCTTTGGGCTGAAGAAGGCGGCAAAGAGGATGGTAAATACAATCCGTTTTCGCCGCGCTTCACCCACAATCGCGTTGAGAACAACGCGATCCACCCACAATTAGTATTTCTCGCCTTTTTCTTTGTGCTCTTTGGCTTCGTTGTGTTTGCTTAACACTTTGCCGTTGGCATCCATTTCGACGCCGATCTGCTTGCCGTTCTTGTCGATCACGGCTTCAAAGTTCGCGCCCTCTTTTTCCCAGCGGACAATCGTTCCGCCTTTTGCTTCGGCCTGGGCAGCTTGCTGCACTGCAGCTGGGACGTCAGAACTGTTAATAGTTTGTTCTTCGTGTTTTTCTTCCTTCGCTTGTGCGGTCACGCCGAATGCGAGGCCGGCGCTTATCACTGCTACTGTGAATAGGTTTTTCGTTTTCATGTCTGTTAGGTTTTGACTGTCAGATTTAAGGATTGTTCGAAACTGAGTGCTCATTGGCGCGCAAAAAGATTGCGCAAAAGAATCGAAGTCTGATGGATTAACAGCGCACGTCAGGCAGAGCCCGACAAATGCGCACACTCCCCTTCGTAGTCTTCAATCAACTTCAAGATCTTGGATTGAAATGCGTCCTGCGCGGCATAAACCGCGCCGATCGCCTCAGCGAACGCCTTTTGCTTGAGCTCCTCCTCAATGGTCAAACTGAGTTCAGCTAGCTTTTCGATATTCGCTCGTGAATGAAACTCCAGCTCTTTAAGTTTGGAGAGCACTACAAGCGATTTCTCCAGCTGCGTCGGTTCTACTGGTTGATTTGGCTTCGGAGCTTCGGCCTTCGGCGCAGTGCTCTCGGTGGCAGCTTTCGTTTCGGTTTGGACGTTCTTGGCGCGCTGCGACGGAGCAGGGCCAGCCTTTGGAGCATGCTTTTCCTTATGATGCTTCTCCTGGCTAACTTTTTTGGCGTGCGCGACGTTTCGTGGGTCTCCCATCAACTTATTGACGGCTCTCGAAGGCTGGCCGGTTGTATGTCGCAACGCGATTGCTCACCTGTTCGAAAATAAACCACCCCCACGCCGCCCGTACGATCCCTCGAGCAGGCGACTCAACCCCTTAAATCCGCTACCGGGGAAAAGTCCGCCCACCTACGGGCAGGGAATACTCGACCCGACTCGCACTGATTAGTACCCCTTGGTCTTTTCCTTCTGCTGGGCCTTCTCCGGATGAGTGCCCATGAACTTGCCGTTGGAATCCACCCGAATAGCCACTTCCTTCCCGTTCCGGTTCACGACCGCGTCATAGCATTCCTTGCCTTTGCGAGTCTCCTTTGCGACCCGAAGAATCTGATCGTTCCCGGCTTTTTCTTTGATAGTGGTTTGCGCCGGGGATGGCAGGTCCTTCATGTCTACAGGAGTCTCTTCTTGCGCCAACGCGGCCGGTCCGAGGATGAGGCCAGCACTGACCGTTATTGCGGCAATCAGCCTTTTTGTTTTCATGGTTTGTTCCTTTTCTTTGATGAATAGCTATCAAGGTACGGTTCGAAAACGAACAGTGGTTTGCGCGTAAAGAAATGATTACGTAAAACCGCCGTTGCAAACGCGTTCCTATCAGCGAACAGATCTGACCCCGAAAACGTCGCGCAACGCTACGCGGGCTGCGTGATACCCGCACATCCCGTGAACGCCACCTCCCGGCGGTGTGGAAGCCGAGCATAGGTAAACTCCCTTAAGCGGAGTGCGGTAAGGGGTAGGACTGAAAATCGGTCGGGCAATCAACTGTGCCAGATTCGCTGCACCGCCGTTGATATCACCGCCGGTTAAATTACGGTTCGATTTCTCAAGCTCAGCGGCATTCATTTTGTGACGAGCGAGAATACGATCGCGAAAACCGGGAGCGAATCGCTCGATCTGGCCTTCAATTCGATCCGACATATCGACGTTGCAATTGAATGGAGCGTGGCAATAGACCCAGAGCGTATGTTGTCCGGCTGGAGCTCGAGTTTCATCAAACAAACTCTGTTGCGCTACGAGTACAAATGGCCGCTCCGGAATTTTGTCTCGCGATACATCGCCTTCCGCCGCTGCGATTTCATTCATCGTGCCGCCGAGATGAATCGTGCCGGCGCGGCGGCAAGCTTCCGCTTTCCATGGAATCGGCTCACTTAGAGCGTAATCGATTTTGAAAATTCCAGGTGCGTGCCGAAACGATTCCAGTCGCCGACGATAGCGTGGCGGCATTTGCTGACCAGCGATGCGCAAGAACTCCCAGACAGAAATATCCAGAATAACGGCGCGCGATTTTGGCAGGTTGTTTAGATCATCGACCTTATGCTCAATCTCGATTTTGCCGCCGAGCTCATGAAGATAAGCAGCGAGCGCGTTTGTAATTTGCCGCGAACCGCCGCGTGGAATTGGCCAGCCGACGACATGCCCGGCAACCCCGAGCACCAAACCAAACGCGGACGAGACCGGCGCTTCCAAAGGAAGAAATGAATGCGCAGCGATTCCAGCGAAAAGCGCGCGGGCCGGTTCGTTTTTAAACAAGAACTTCGCCAGTAACGTCGTCGGGCAAAGTCCAAAAATCCCGAAGTGTGCTAATATCACTGGATGTCGCGGCAAATGGAGCATCGGCTGCAGGAATTCGTTCGCCAAATTTTCCCAATGGGAAACGAACGGCTTCATCAACCGCCGATAAGCGCGTGAGTCGCCGGCAAGTTGTTCGGCCGTGCGATCGATATCCTGGTGCAGGCACGCCGCGGAACCGTCATCAAGCGGATGTGCCAATGGGATTTCAGGTTGAATCCATGTGAGACCAGATCGCTCGAGCGGAAGAGTCGTGAAAAATGGAGAACCTGCCGCGAGCGGATGGACTGCCGAGCAAACATCATGCAAAAAGCCTGGCAGCGTCAGTTCCGCCGAGCGCGCTCCCCCGCCAATAGTCGAGTTCGCCTCCAGAACTAACACCGAGTGCCCTGCTTGCGCTAAAGTGATTGCGGCGGCGAGACCGTTCGGCCCAGAACCAACTACTATTGCGTCGCACTCATCGGCCACGGATGATGCAGTAAAAGATTGAGCCGGTTTTTCCAACCAAATTAACGAATCTGAATTCGCCTCCGCGCAACGGGCAAATATCCCGAAGGCTGCGATTTTACTATGTGATTGGGGAACGTGTTCGCGATGGGGCACCTGAAGTTGTGCTGACCACCGGCGCCTCCGCCGGCGTGGGCCGCGCGACCGCTCGCACATTTGCGAAGGATGGTGCGCGGATTGGTTTGATCGCGCGCGGCGTTGATGGCCTGAAAGGCACGCAGAAGGAAGTCGAAGAACTCGGCGGCAAAGCACTCGTCTTTCCGGTGGACGTTGCCAACCCCGATCGGGTCGAAGCGGTGGCCGCTCAGATCGAAGCCGATTTGGGCGAGATCGATATTTAGATCAACAACGCGATGGTGTCGGTCTTTTCGCCAGTCAAGGAGATGATGCTTGAGGAATTTCGGCGCGTGACAGAAGTGACTTATCTGGGTTGCGTTTATGGGACGCTCGCTGCGTTGAAACGGATGTTGCCCCGCAATCGCGGGGTGATTGTGCAGGTCGGTAGCGCGCTGGCGTATCGCGGCATTGCATTGCAAGACGCCTATTGCGCGGCCAAGCATGCGATACAGGGCTTTTGTGATTCGCTGCGATGCGAGTTACTCCACGACAAAAGCAATGTGCGGCTGACGATGGTGCAATTGCCCGCGCTAAACACGCCGCAATTCGGTTGGGTAAAAAGCCGTCTCCCACGCAAGGCGCAACCGGTGCCGTCTATCTTTCAGCCAGAAGTCGCAGCCGAAGCGATTTATTTCGCAGCGCATCATCCGCGTCGTGAATTCTATGTCGGCGCGCCGTCGGTTGCCGTGATCGTAGGCAACAGGTTCGCTCCAGGTCTGCTCGATCGTTACCTGGCGGAAACCGGATACGATTCACAGCAATATGACGGATCTGAAGATCCAGATCGCGCGCACAATTTATGGCAGCCGGTACCCGGCGATCACGGTGCACACGGGGCTTTCGACGCGCGCGCTAAAGACTGCAGTCCGCAATTATGGACAAGCGAGCATCGCGCCTTGATCGCAATTGTGGCGGCGCTCGCCATTTCGGGCATTATCGCCCTTTTCAAAAGCAGTGATAGGCGTCATTGACGCTAATGGTTATTTTCCTCGGTATGAAATCCGATTCGACGTTTTGGCGTTTCGGGTGGTGGCAGCAATAATGGCTTCAGTTTTTGGTACACGTCGCGCAGGGCAGTATCGTGAGTTAAGAGTGTTTTCTCGATCTTTTCCAAACGCGCTACGAGGGTAGCATCGGCTAGCAGCTCGCGGCGCATTTTCACAAACGCACGTACGACATAAACGCTCATCGCGGCGGCGCGCTGGCTATTGAGTACCGTGGCGGCCATGATGGAGCCGTGCTCCGTAAAAACGCGCGGCAGCTTGCGCCGCCCGCCTCGACGTTTTGATGTTCCAATTTGGAATATCAAATCAGCAAATTCCTTCGGCGTAAGCACAAACGAAAAGTCCGAAGGAAAGCGATGCTTGTTGCGATTGATCGCTTTGTTGAAATTCCCGGTTGTAACTCCGTAAAGCAACGCCAGATCGCTATCAAGCACGACGGGGTCGTTGCGAATTACATAAATCTTGGGCGCGAAGGCTTCCTGAGTCATCAGAGTCTAATCGCATTTTTGCGGCAGCAACCCCATCATTTCACGATGTAAAAGACGCCGAGGATTATGCCGAAAACGCCGGGCGCGACCAGAACCGAAATAGCGCCACTGAACGGCCGTTTCCATTGATCGCATAACCTGAATTTTCGAGACCTCAGCCATCACAACCGACAACAAACTCAAGATTATCCAGCTTTGATAAAGCTGATGTCACCGCTGCGTTCCAAACGTGCGACCTTTATTCTTGAGAGATCTTCGGTTCCCGCATCGAGCCGCATGTCTTCTTCAACATCGTGCTCGGAGACCTGATTTATACTCATATTTTTGCGTAGGAGCTGGCCATTCTCTACAAGGACCGCTGGTTTTCCCTTAATTAAAGTTCCGAAACCATGTGAGTAGTACGCAGCCAGCGCGAGGAACCGGTGCAGCAATACGAGAACAAATCCAGTCCCCAGGGTAGGAAAAAAGGGGGCTGAGCCGTTAATCGCCCGCGCCAACACGGAAGCGATGATCACGAGTAAAGTAGCATCGAACGCCGTCTTTTCCGCGAGAGAGCGTTTGCTGCTCTCGGCGCGACTTCCTCCGGCTGGCCCGGTCGGCCAAGTGGGACGTCTGACCCAAACGTCTCGACTTCTTGTGAAGGAAAGGTTGAAGGAATCAGAGGTGTCCAAATCGGGCCCGGCGCGATTCCATTTACGCGAATGCCTTTCTCTGCCAGGGCTTGCGATAGCGAGCGTGTAAACGATGCTATCGCTCCTTTCGTGGAAGAATAATCAAGCAGGTGCGCGCTGCCTTTGTAGGCAGTTACCGAAGTTGTATTGATGATCGCCGCACTTTTTTTCAAATTCTTTAGTGCCGCTTTCGTCATGAAAAAGAACGAAAAGATGTTCGTACGAAATGTCCGTTCGAGCTGTTTTTCAGTGACTTTCTCAATTGACTCCTGGGGATGCTGTTCGGCAGCGTTGTTTACTAAGATGTCGATCTTGGCGAATTCCTTGATGGTGTCCTCGATAGCATTTTGACAGAACTCTTCCTGACCGATATCGCCTGCGATTAATAAACATTTGCCGCCGTGTTCTTCCACTAGGCGCTTTGTTTCGTTCGCATCCTTTTCTTCTTCGAGATAGACGACCGCAACATCTGCGCCTTCTTTCGCGAAAGCTATGGCAACGGCACGGCCAATCCCGCTGTCGCCGCCGGTGATGATTGCCACCTTATCCCGCAGTTTTTCACTGCCGCGATACTTTTCATTCTGTGCCTTCGGTCGCGGCCGCATTTTATGTTCGCGGCCAGTTTGGTGTTGCTGGCGTTGGCGCGGCTGAAGTTTCCTTTCTTTAGGCATAGAATCCCCGTGTGCCGCAAGCCGACCGCAACCATCTCAGCGACGACGACGTTTGCGTGTACGGGCGGCTTTCTTCGCTGCGGCCGAACGTGAACGCGCTGAACGTCGAGCTGCCGTCCGTTTCGCGTGTCGTGACAACGCCTTTTTCGATGCCGCCCGACGGCTCTCGCGTTTGAGCGCACCTTTTGTAGCACGGGAACGCGTGCGCGAAGTTTTTTTGCGGCCGCCTTTGCGGCCCTTGGCGAGGTCCCGCTTGGCTTGGCGTTTCGTTCGCTTCTTGCCCCGCTTCGGTGGGGCCAACTCTACTCCAGCTCTGCGCGCTTTCGACAGACCGATGGCAATCGCCTGCTCTGGCGAGCGAGCACCGTGTTCGCCTTCTCGAATATGTTCCATTTCTTCGCGCACGAACTCGCCCGCCTGGGTAGAAGGAGATTTGCCTTCGCGTTCGTCTTCACGCGCCCTTTCAATTGGTTCTTCTTCTGGCATACAAATTCGTTTCGCCGCCCACGACACATTTGGACGTTACAAAAAATGCATAGGTCTCCGCATTTATCTCATAACTCCACGCATTGAGCAGCTAACGACCCTGACAATATATCACCTGATGGAGACGATTATCAAAGCTGCGCGCCACCGCGGACCTGGCGAGAAAAGGCATCACTCATAGGCATAATTCTTATACCTAGACTGGTCTTTTTCTTAATGTGCGCTGACAATCCGCCATAGCTACGGTTGGGAGCTGTTAGCCAAGTGCCGGCTTGGCCCTGGTCCTTTTGGTCGTCCTGATTCTCTCGCTGATGCGACGAGTTGAACCGTCCTCTAGTTTTTCTACAGCGATCCCGATCTGGGTTTCGTCAGCTCGTTTTGGCAGTGTCACGCAGATTTTTGATACGATCGTGCGCGTTTTTGATCTCGGAATACTGACGCGAAACAATCTCATGCAATGGCGCTGGTAGATTTTCGTTCATCGCCTTCTCATATTGTTCAACTGCCGAGTCTTCCCCGCGTTCACATTCCGCGAGGATCGCGTGGTCATCGCCACTCGTGATAGCAGATTTCAAGTTAATCCACGCCCGGTGCAAAGCCCCGGCAGCACTACCGCTGTCTTCCGGCTGCGATCTGCCCAGACTGTGAGCCTGAGTCTGGAGCTCAGTAGCGAACTGCGACCGCTGATTCGAATATTCGTTAAAGAGTGCCTTCAACTGCGGAGCTTTCACGCCTTCTGCGGCTTGCTTAAAACCTTCCTGGCCATCTTTAAGCGTTTGAATCAAATCATCGATGACTGAGACAATTTCTTTTTCTTCTTTCATATAAACTTAGTCGCACGCCGCGGTTTCTGCACGTGTCTCATTTTTCGAACGGGGCGCAATGCATTTCGAGTGGCCGTTCGCGCGCGACAAAAGGCGCCGAGGTAACGGAAGTCTATCATCTCATTGTTTTTGAACATTAAACGCCGGGGTGTTCAACCTTAGGAAGCCGTCAATAAGGGACTCATCAGCGTGATCTCGTAAGGTCGTCTTCGATCCTCTCAAACGACCATGAAGAATGGCCGAACATTACGCATGCCGCCTCGGTGCTGCGCTTGCGTACGACAGTGTATTTCGCTCGCGCCGATGTCCCAGCGTTGCGCCCGACAACGCTTTCCTTTTCAGAGCGGGCGTCTGCCTTGAATCAGGTTAATGATCAAAACAACCACAGCAATTACGAGTAGCAAATGGATCAGGCCGCCCCCGACATGTCCGAGAAAACCGAGAAGCCAGAGAACGATAAGGATTATAAATATAGTCCAAAGCATAGCTTTATTTTTGGTTGGTTTTTCCTCCAAGGGTTGTGTGTAGCAACCCGACGGAAAGATAAAAAGCAAAATCGCGAGCGGAATTCAACGATAGAGTTGCGCTCCGGTGCTCTGCCTAAAAAGATTTTCCCATGCACGGCTAAATCACGCATTGGGCGCGAACAACCATGGATGAGAAATGTTCCTTTCTGGATTGATAGCGCGCCGATTAAGCGATTTCCAGGTTTGGAAAGAAACGTGAACGTCGACATCGTCGTCGTCGGCGCAGGTATCACAGGTATCACGACAGCCCATCTCTTGAAGGAAACCGGTTTAACGGTCGCGCTGATCGAGCGTGAGCGTGTGGCTTCGATGGATACTGGTCACACGACTGCTCACCTGACCTGTATCACTGATGTCGAACTGCAGGAATTAGCACGTAACTTTGGTGACGATCATGCTCAGGCCGCATGGGATGCAGGCGCGGCCGCCATCGATGGGATCCAGAAAATTGTCCAGAATGAGCAGATAGAGTGCGAGTTTACGCGCGTACCTGCATATGTGCATGTCTGCGGCGACAGTGTTTCACAAAAAGAGATTTCTCGCCTAAAGAAAGAGGCCAGCATTGGTGCGAAACTCGGATTCGACGCAACTTACCTGGAATCGGTTCCCTACTTCAATTTGCCAGGTGTGCGGTATCCCAATCAGGCAAAGTTTCATCCAAGGAAATATCTTCGCGCGCTGGCTGGAAAAGTTCCTGGCAACGGCTCACACATTTTCGAAAAAAGCGCGGCGAGCGAGTTCGATGCAAAAAAAAGCCGCGTCAAAGCCAATCGCAATTGGATCAATTTCGATCGCGTGGTTATGGCAACAAACAATCCGCTCGTAGGTCTGGCCCACATTACCGCAGCGACACTTCTGCAAACAAAGCTGTCGCTCTATACCAGCTACGCGTTTGGCGTTCACGTTCCATCAGGCACGGTTCCCGAAGCGCTTTTTTGGGATACAAGAGATCCTTACGATTATCTGCGGGTAGATCGATGTCGCGGCTTCGATTATCTCATCTACGGCGGTGAGGATCATAAAACGGGACAAAAGAACCAGACCGAAAAAGCCTATGCCAGGTTGCGGGCGCGATTGAAAAACATCATTCCGAAGGCGCGCGTTGACCATCACTGGTCGGGACAGGTTATCTGTACTCCTGACGGCTTGCCTTATATCGGTGAGAATGCCGAACGCCAATTCATCGCGACAGGGTATTGCGGAAATGGCATCACGTTTGGAACGGTAGCCGCAATCATGGCTCGCGACTGGGCTACGAAAAGAACAAATCCGTGGAAGGATCTGTTCGCGGTAGACCGAAAAAAAATCAAAGGTGCCACCTGGAATTATCTCCGGGAAAACAAGGACTATCCCTACTATATGGTTAAAGATCGGATCACTCGTCCCGAAGCCGACTCCGTGCGGGAGGTAAGATGCGGCGAAGGCATGATCATCGGTTCGCGCGACAAGAAGATTGCCGCGTTTCGAGACCGCGAGGGCGATCTTTTCCAGCTGTCACCTGTTTGCCCACATCTTGGCTGCCATGTTAGATGGAACTCTGCCGAATCAACGTGGGACTGTCCTTGTCACGGCTCCCGCTTTAAACCCACTGGCGAAGTGATAGCTGGTCCGGCTGAAGATGGACTGACCCCAGTTTAGTCTTATTCGGCATTCGATCCGTGAAAGAATTGGAATCATATTTAAACGACCATCTCGCTGGCTCCGTCGGCGCGCTGGAACTCGTCGAGCATTGGGCGCACCTCCATGATGGCAAACCACTGGGAGCCTTCTTTTTTGATATCGGAACAGATATCCGCGCAGATCAAGGTACATTGCGGGATTTAATGCATCGATTGGCCATCGACGAAAGCAATGTACGTAAGGCAGGCGCATGGGCCGCGGAAAAAGCCGGCCGCGCGCGACTAATGATCGCGGGCGACGAGCTGGGCAGCCCAGGATTGGTGCTCACGTTAGAAGGGTTAATCATGGGAGTTACCGGAAAGAAGCTTATGTGGCGTGCGTTAGCCGCGGCGAATTTGCCACAGCTCAGCGGCTACGACTTCAAAGAGCTTGAGCGTCGGGCTGAACAACAAATAAAGCGAATCGAAATCGAACGGATTCGCGCAGCGCAACAGGCGTTTGCGGGCACGGTTGCGTCGCAGTGATGTATTCATGATGGGGACAATTGGGACAAACAGTCGTAACGGGAAAGCACTCGGCGCAACTCTCGCCAATAATTCTTTGGAGGCGGCCGAGGAAGCCGGTCTGCAATACGTTAGCGATGATCGCCCGGGTTACACGCGCAGAGCGAACGATGGCGACTTCGAGTACCTAGACACCCAAGGTAAACAAATCCGCGACGAGCGACGACTTCTCAGGATCAAGCGTTTGGCGATTCCACCTGCTTGGACAGATGTTTGGATTTGCCCATCGGCCAATGGGCATATCCAGGCGATTGGCCGTGATGCACGTCGGCGGAAGCAATACCGTTACCACGAGCGTTGGCGTGAGATCCGTGATGAAAATAAATTCGGGCGCCTCGCGGATTTTGCCAACGCGCTCCCACAGATTCGAAAGCGAGTCGATCACGACATCAAATTGCCCGGGCTGCCGCGAGAGAAAGTGCTCGCAACGGTTGTGCGACTGCTGGAGCGAACTTTCATACGCATCGGCAACGACGAATACGCGCGCGAGAACAAATCATTTGGTTTGACCACGATAAAAAATCGGCACGTGACCGTGAAGGGCGCGCGCTTGCGCTTTCGGTTCCGTGGAAAGAGCGGGCGTCAACATGACGTGGACGTGACAGATCGGCGGATCGCCAAAATTGTCGCGAAGTGTCAAGATTTGCCGGGCCAGGACCTGTTTGAGTACATCAGTGACAATGGCGAAGTGCGAGATGTAACGTCGCAGGACGTGAACGATTATTTGCGTGAAATTACCGGCGAAGATTTCAGTGCGAAAGACTTTCGCACATGGGCCGGAACGCTACTTGCAGCGTTGGCCCTCAACGCGCAAGAAAGCTTCGAAACCAAGAAACAGGCAAAAGCGAACGTCAAAGCAGCCATTTGCGCAGTGGCAGAGCTTCTTGGTAATACTCCAGCGATTTGCCGTAAATGTTACGTGCATCCGGCGATCATCGAAGCGTACTTAAGCGGAACGCAAATTGCCGGTCTCGGGCAAGCCATCAAAAACGCTGCTAGGGTCAATCTGCATGTGGTCGAGAGAGCCGTTCTGAAGTCTCTTCGCGCGACAGTCTGAGATTAGCGAATGAGTTAAGTGCGGTAAACACCGGTTACAGAATCCGAAGCAGCAAGAAGGATACGGTCCGTCACTTCACCAGCCGAGTAGCCAGCTCGTTGCAAACTTTACCCAACAGTGGCCCTAAATCACCGCTGTCGTATCTTACGGCGTCGGCGCAGGTGACTCCCCAGGCGAGGGCGAGGGCGCCTCAACTGAACCCTCCGTCTTCGGCGGATTTCGTTTTGCGGCCTTGTGCCGCGTACGCGACGGGGTCGGTGACGGGTTGGTGACTGCCGGTGCCGTCGTGGTCGCAGTCGTTCTCTGCTGTTGGGTGCAGGAAGCGACCAACGTGATTCCGATGAGGGCGCTGATTAAACACAATAGGTATTTGTTCATAGGTTGTTCAGTTTCAGTTCGAGTCCCGCACAATGTTTGGTTGCCTGAAAAGTTCACAACACGCGAGTAATGAAGCGCTTTGGAAAAGAGATCTCGGAAACAGATGGAGTATTGAGAGCTTTTGCCGCTACAACAGCGCGAGCGATTTACCTTCGCGATGCTTCACTTGATCCATAGCGCACTGGCGAGAGGCTTTGTCGGGACGCCAGCGAAGAAATTTTGTGCCGTGTCGAAAGCGGCCACCAGTGAAATGGTCGTAGGCAACTTCAACGACTACTTTAGGATCGACGGGTTCCCATTCGCCAGTGCGGTCCGTACTCCAACGGCTGGGTCCTCCAGGCGCGTTGCCAGTGAATCCGGGTGCTTTCTTTAGCGCTTTAAACTTTTTTGTTAACTCGCGACGCTCTGATTTGGTGAAAGAGGAAGTGAATCCAACGTGGTGGAGCAAACCATTGTCACCGTAAAGTCCAAGAAGAAGAGAACCGATAAGCCGCGTGCCGCGCCCGTAACGAAATCCGCCGACGACGCAGTCGGCCGTGCGGATTTGCTTTACCTTGACGGCTGCTGTGCGTTCGCCTGAAGCGTACGAAGCGTCCAGACGTTTCACAATGATCCCATCAAGGTTGCCTCCGGCCTTTTTGAACCACTCGCTGGCGGTTCGGTGATTAGTCGTTGCCGGCGAAAGGCGCAAAGCTTTGGTCGACTTGAAATTCAAACGCGCGAACTTTTCAAGAGTCGCCGCCGTTCGCTCAGAGGCTGCTTCAAGTAGGATCGTTCATTCTCAGCGAGGAGATCGAACACGATGTACATTGCTGGATGAGCTTTGGACAGTTTCAGAACGCGACTCGCGGCCGGATGTAAACGTAGTTGTAATTCATCGAATGACAGGGCGCCGCTAACAGAAACAACAAGCTCGCCGTCCAAAACAAACTGCTGCGCGGGTAACCGAGTGATAGCATCGACAATGTCGGGAAAATAACGCGCCAGCGGTTGACCGGCCTTCGATTGCAAGTGAATCCGTTCACTCTCACGAAACGCAATACAGCGAAAGCCATCCCACTTCGGTTCGTACTGCCAGCTGTCTCCAGCTGGAATTTCGTCGACCGAACGCGCTTCCATCGGCGGCAACGGCGACTTTAAGAGCATTCTTTGATCTATTCGCAGGCCAAACACTCGTGGACCCCTTCGATCACATGATCGCGCTGCTCGGCGGCGCACAGACGTTTGATTGCGAGAACCAAATAAGGGACTGCGAGCGAATGTTGTTTGAGGTCTTCTCGTGGCGAATCAGCGCAACTCACAGCCATCAGAATCGTTTGTTGGCAATGCTCTTAGCCAGTTAAAACAAACATTTCAAGAATGGTTGCAGGATAAGGCGCCACAATTAGGCGCCGCACTCGCGTATTACACAGTTTTTTCGCTCGCGCCACTCGTCTTGGTACTGCTCGCCATCATAGGTTTTATTTTCCGCGATGATCCGGCGGGCGCTTGGGAAAAAGTCACGCAACAGATGAGCTATTTCCTCGATCAAAGCGCTGTGCACGTCGTGCAAAGCATTGCCCAAAAAGCGTCCCAACCGGGCAAAAGCATGCTAGCCACAGTAATCGGAGCCGCTCTCGCGCTTTTCGGCGCAAGTGGGGTGTTTGGCCAGCTTCAAGACGCTTTGAATACGATCTGGGGCGTCAAAGCGAAGCCTGGTCGTGGCATTTGGGGATTTCTACGAACCCGCTTTCTCTCGTTTGCAATGGTTGCCGGCATCTGTTTCCTGCTGCTCGTTTCGCTAGCGATCGAAGCCCTACTCAAAGGGTTTAGCCACTACGTGCAGTCTGTTTTGCCGGGTGGAATTGTGATCGCGCTCACGATTTATGTCGTTTTTGATTTCGCGGTTGTCGTTCTGCTTTTCGCCATGATCTTTAAGTTCCTGCCGGACGTTGAAATTCAGTGGCGCGACGTTTGGATCGGGGCTGTCATGACTGCGATCCTTTTTGGCGTCGGCAAATGGGTGCTGGGTTTCTATCTCGGTAGCGGTGCCGCTGGCTCGGCTTATGGAGCGGCAAGCTCGCTGATCACTTTGTTGCTCTGGGTTTATTATTCATCGCAAATCTTACTCTTCGGGGCTGAATTCACCCAAGTCTACGCCGCGCGCTCTGGTCGAGAACTCAAACCGAGCCAATACGCCGTCCGCGTCGAAACAAAGGAAATCGAGGAAAGTTAGTGGAAGCTGAATCTTTCGCTGCAATCTTCGAAAACCAAAGCTACGCGGAAATTCGATTTAGAGGGCAGTTATGATTTTGGATTCAGGCGGATCTCCGGGGCACTGTGGTGCGAGCGCAATTTTTCGGAACAAAAGCGTATTTCGCTACTGCTGCAGGTAGCAAGGAACGTATCGCAAGCAGGGAACAAGGGAGGAATATGCGTATCGCCCAGGTAGCGCCACTATACGAGAGTGTGCCTCCAAAACAGTACGGAGGGACCGAACGAATCGTTTCTTACCTTACTGAAGAATTGATCCGCCAGGGACACGATGTGACCCTTTTCGCGAGCGGGGATTCGGAGACCGCCGCTCGGCTTATTCCCGTGTGCCACCGCTCACTTCGATTGGATGAACGCAGCATGGATCAACTTGCACACCACGTCCTGCTGTTGGAGCAGGTATCTCAGCGCGCGCACAAATTCGATGTGATCCATTTCCACATCGATTATCTGCATTTTCCAGTCTCTCGACTCTTGCGGATTCCGCATGTCACAACCCTGCACGGCCGGCTCGATATCCCGGACCTGGCTCCGCTTTACAATGAGTTTCGAGATATCCCGGTCGTCTCAATTTCGAACTCCCAACGTGAACCTGTGACCTGGGCGAACTGGCAGGCGACCATTTATCATGGATTGCCGAAAGACCTCCTCCGGTTTCGGTCGGAAGCGGGAAAATATCTCGCTTTTCTAGGGCGAATCTGCCCGGAAAAACGCGTCGACCGCGCAATCGAAATCGCGAAACGGACGGGGATACCATTGAAGATTGCCGCGAAGGTTGATCCGGCAGACAAGCGCTATTTCAAACGGGTGATCGAACCTCTGCTACGTGACTCGTCAATAGCAGAGTGGGTCGGTGAAATCAGTGACCGACAGAAGGACGAATTCCTAGGTAATGCTTACGCGTTGCTCTTTCCTATTGACTGGCCGGAGCCGTTCGGGCTCGTTATGATCGAAGCCATGGCCTGCGGGACGCCAGTGATCGCGTACGAGGGCGGAGCTGTTGCCGAAGTGATAGAAGAAGGGCGAACGGGCTTCATTGTAACGGAGCTGGAAGACGCAATCGAAGTAGTTCGACGGGTTCCCGATCTCAGTCGCGCACGTTGCCGGCAAGTTTTCGAGAAGCGCTTCACGTCAACCCGGATGGCACGCGACTATGTCAAGGTGTACATACGCATCATTGACCGGCGCGTGAAACGGATGAACGAGTGCGGCCAATCGTCGCGGCGCGCTTTAACCGGTGTACGGGCGATATCACCAGACATTCAGAGTAAAAAGAGAAAACGTAACCCTAGGTAATTGAAAATTTCCATATGCGCCCTGAGAAATTCTGAAATCAAGGCACGCGATTATATATTTCGTGTCGTTTCCTTCTTGAGGGATTGCTAAGGCACTGCCTCAATAAAATCAGGTAGGAACAAAAATTCAAAAATAAGAAAGGAAAAACGGGTTATGAAGTTGGATAAGCTACAAAAACTTTACACTAACGAATTGCGAGACCTCTATAACGCAGAAAACCAACTACTAAAAGCTTTGCCAAAGATGGCGAAGGCTGCCTCATCGCCAGAACTAAAGCAGGCTTTCAAAAAGCATCTGGAACAGACCAAGTCTCACGTTGAACGACTTGAACAAGTCTTCGAGGATATCAACGAGAAGCCTAAAGGCAAAACGTGCCATGGAATGAAAGGGCTCATCGAGGAAGGGTCGGAAATTCTAGAGGAAGAAGGCGAAGAATCCGTCATTGACGCTGGTATCATCGTCGCGGCACAAAAAGTCGAACATTATGAGATCGCAGGTTACGGCAGCGTTCGTACCTTTGCTGAGCTGCTCGGAAAGGAGAGATCAGCAGAGCTTCTCCAAACCACCCTCAATGAGGAATCCGAGACGAATGAGGCACTCAACCAATTGGCTGAAGAGATCGTGAACCCGGAGGCTCTCATGGAGGCTGAGCTAGCCGGGGCTAGAAGTCAGTAGCAATAGCTCCTTATTTTCAACCGAGAAGCTTATCGCAAATTCTTGAGGCCAAATAGGCTGTGCAAAGCGATCTTAAAGAAAAAAGGGAATTCGGCCTCATCGCTTGTCACGAAGGATGGGCTAGATTCACCGATACACTAACGAAAGGTACTCATGGAAACACAACGTAATCCAAACGAACCGGAAAAATCCGGCGGGCCAGGACAGCAGGGAGGCCAAGAGGGAGATCGCGAGAAACAGGAACGTGAACGCCAGCAGCGCGAGCGCGAGAAGCGGGGGGGCGGAGGACAACCGGGTGGTGGCCAACAAGGCGGCGGTCAGCAAGGCGGACGATAAAGCTGATTGTCCTTGCAGTAGCGAGCGGCGGGAGGCAACTCCCGCCGCTTGTTATGCCCGCGGTACCTGTAGAACGAGTCGGCTTCTGTCTGAGGACTTCTTCTATAACTTGGAAGGCGATTGGCGCGTTCCGGCTAAAGGCGAGCTACAAGCTTGTAGCGCCGCTCAGGAATTTAACGACCTGGCTCCCAGGCGCAATCCTAGGATAGCGCTAGCGACCTAGTCTTAGCAACGCGAGTCGCGTTGTGTTATGAACACACGCGGGATAAGTGTCTGATGCGATTCAGGGCTAAAGGAGGTGAGACAATGTTAGATTGGGCTGTAACCTTTCTGGTAATTGCGCTAGTAGCAGCAGTACTTGGATTCGGCGGCATCGCCGCGGCATCAGCAGGAATCGCCAAAGTTTTGTTCTTTCTGTTCCTGGTGATGTGCGTAATCTTTTTCATCTTCGGCTGGCGAGGCAGAGGAGTCCCATAATTGGCAATCGCCTCGATAGGTGGTTGTCGGTTGGTTTTCGAACGGGTAAACCAGGATGATTCTGGTTAGCGACGGCGGACACGGCGCTTTTGATTCCTCTTTTGTGCTGTGCGCAACGCGATTCGAGAAGACGAGCGAGTATCGGCCTTCAGGAATTTCCTCATGAGCGCAAGCGCAGGGTCGTTTTCCTTTTTTGAGTTTGATACCGTGCAATCCAGGGGAACAAACAAGTTAAAATCGCGCATATATGCATCGTTCGCTGTGAAAAGGACACAAAAATTCCCGGCAATGCCCGTCAGAATTAAGGTTTGCGTTTCCAGGTAGCGAAGAAGCGTCTCAAGGGTGGTGGAAAAGAACCCGGAATGCTTTGGCTTGAGCACAAAGTAATCACTTTCTTCGGGCCGCAGTAATTCCACGATCTCGCGGCCCCGGCCGTGGCGCGCACAATGCTTTAGAGTGCGCCGGAAATCGGATTTCCATCGCCCGAAATTGTCGTTCACATAAACGACTGGTACGCCTGCTTTTTGTGCCTGCCGTTTCAAGCGTAGGAGATTTCTCGCCATCGGCCGCGCATATTGAGTAATTGATCGGCCTCCGGAAAATCAAAATCGTTGATGACATCAATCAAAAGCAGCGCGAACTTATGCTTGTCCGGTGCGCTGCCATGCAGGTCGATGTTTTTTTCCGGCATCTTCCAAGCTCAAACTTATTTGTCGAAGCGAAGCCACTGATTAAGTATTAGGGCCACAGCACTGAAGCCGAGCCAATGAACGGTCCATTCCTGCAGCGGGAGACGCAAACCACCGGTCCAAAGAAGCACGCAAACGACAGCGCTTGCCGTAAGAGAAAAACAAAAAATGCAACTGAGCCATTCCTGAGCCGACCCCGACCGCGTGGCAAGGCGTTTCGAATACGTTCAAAGACGGAAAGGGGCCCGCGTTCTTTGGAAACTAAATGACTAAGGCGAAAGGTGGCTAGAGCGCCAGAAACAAATAATAACCAGCCCACGTTGTTAACGCTCTCTCTCAGCGCAATTCGGAAGGTTCGGCGTGTCGCGAAGGACTTCCATCGTTCTCAGCTCGTTTGCGCATGCTCTTGAATTGTTTTTCGAGCTTTTTCAGCTCCTCATCGGATAAATCCTCCAGATCAACAAGTTCGTTACGTGCGTCTTTGAGGGCGCGGATCAGCTCGTCCAATTTGAGATGCACCGCTTTAGCATCGCGGTTTTGCGTGTTCTGGATCAGAAACACCATGAGGAAGGTGACGATCGTCGTGGCAGTATTTATCACCAACTGCCAGGTATCGGAAAAATGAAACATCGGTCCGGTGAGAACCCAGACGAGGATGACAAGCACGGCCCCGGCGAAAGCCCAGGCGCTTCCGAGAGCGATCGAGGAATGACGAGCAAAGACCCGAAATGCGTCGCTCACCACGCAAAAGAAATCCCGCTTCTTTTCCTGTTTCTCTAGCTTTTTGGCTTGAGTTTCCATTGCCTTAACTTCGCACGCAACTCGACAAGTGGTTGCAAACAGTCGCTAAGGCCCCAGGATAGCCAGACGGAAGCCGCTACGCCGCGCAGCGCGCCGGGCTGATCAAGGCTTCGAGGAGAAGATCGTCAGCTGTTCGATAGGATTTTGTCTGATTAGACAATCATCCGGCATCCCGATTGTGTGTTTTCAGCAATCAAAGCAGACTCTTGCGCACACTAGTCAGTAAACTCAGTAACTAAAATAAAAAAAAGATACTATGGAAACACAACGCAATCCGAATGAACCTATCAAACCCGCGGCTACCGGACAAGAAGGCGGCCAACAGGGCGGTAGTACCAAGAGCGCGATCGCAATAAAGAGCGTGATCGTGACAAACAAGGCGGTGGCAGCCAGGAGCGCGAGCGCGAAAAACAGGGCGGTGGTAGCCAACAGGGAGGTGGCAGCCAAGAGCGCGAGCGCAACAAAGAGCGTTTTTGTGACATACAACGCGGTGCAAGCCGATATCCCGTCCTCGACTACACGACGCTTTGTAGCTAACAGCGCGGCGGCAGCCACGCGCGCGGCGGTCAAGAAGGCG
>Ga0137365_10001154_pt1 | contig 20122 bp, 18 predicted proteins | sample SagtaG_9_FD_104799 | JGI IMG/M metagenome (GOLD analysis project Ga0137365, IMG submission 104799) | Vadose zone soil microbial communities from Sagehorn Ranch, Mendocino, California, USA - Sage1_L_40_16 metaG | ecosystem: Environmental > Terrestrial > Soil > Vadose zone | place: USA...
TACGAGAACGCCGCCCGCACGATCTCTTCCCTTGACGGAGATATTATGCAGCTCGCCCACGAAGGGAAGCTCAAAGGGCTGCCGGGACTGGGGGCGACGATACTCAAGCGCGTCGAGGAGGCCATTGATACCGGCCACATCGCCTTTTATGATGAGCTGCGCGCCAACACGCCCCCGATAAAACTCGAGATGCTGCGCATTCCGGGCGTCGGTCCCAAGAAGATCAATGCCATCTACGACCAGCTGCACGTAACCAGCATTCCAGAGCTAGAGCAGGCGTGCAAAGACAATCGCGTGGCACACCTGCCAGGCTTCGGCAAGAAGACGCAGGACAAGATTCTGCAAGGCATCGCCTTGCTCGCGCAGCATGAAGGTCGCTATCTCTATCCGATAGGTGAGGCAGAGGCAGAGCAGATACGGGCCGCGCTGGTCACGCAGCCAGGGATCGTACGTCTGCAGGTAGGCGGCAGTATCCGCAGGCGGCGCGAGACGGTGAAGGATATCGATATGGTGCTCAGCGTTGCCGATGACGCGGGCGAAGATGTACGCAACGCGATTATGGATTTCTTCACGCAACAGCCAGGAGTGCAGGCGATTACAGGCAAGGGCACAACGAAATCAAGCGTCGTCCTGGGCACGGGCATCGCGATGGACCTGCGCGTGGTGAGCGACAGCCAGTTTCCCTATACACTTCACCACTTCACGGGTTCGCGCGAGCACCATATCGCACTACGCAGGCGAGCGCTCGCGATGAATATGACCATCAACGACTACGGGCTGTTCAAGGGGAAAGATGCGGAAGGTGGGCTGGTTCCCTGTAAGGACGAGACCGATATCTACGCGGCGCTCGGCCTGGACTACATCGAGCCCGAGTTGCGCGAGGATATGGGCGAGATTGAGGCGGCGGCGCAGCATAAGCTGCCGAAGCTGGTACAGATGGATGATCTGCGCGGCGTCCTGCACGCCCACACAAACTGGAGCGATGGGCAGAACACACTGCGCGAGATGGCAGACGCCTGCATCGAGCGTGGCTACGCCTACCTGGGCATCACCGATCATAGCAAGGTCGCAGCCTACGCAGGTGGCCTGAGCGAGGATGATCTGCGCCGCCAGGGCGAAGAGATCGACCGCCTGAACGAGCAGTTGGCGGGCCGCCTGCACATACTGAAAGGGACCGAGTGCGATATTCTTCGCGATGGCGCGCTCGACTATAGCGATGAGGTACTGGCGAGCCTGGATTTCGTCGTCGCCTCCATCCACAGCAACTTCAACCTCTCCCCGCAAGATCAGACGAAGCGCATGCTACGCGCCATCAGCAATCCCTATGTCGATATCATTGGGCACCCGACCGGGCGCATCCTGCTGGGCCGGACGGGTTACGAGCTGGACATGGACGCCGTGATCGACGCGGCGGCGGAGCATGGCGTCTGCATCGAGATCAACGCCCACCCATCGCGGCTGGACCTGGACTGGCACCTCGTGCACAAGGCGCGCAACAAGGGCATCAAGATCCCCATTGACCCGGACGCACATGCACTTGCAGGAATAGACGATATGCGTTATGGTATAGGGATAGCGCGCAAGGGTTGGCTGCGCGCCATTGACGTATTGAATACAATGGAGACAAATGATCTGTTGCAATTCTTCCATGCACGAAGAAAACAACATTAACAAAAATATGCCTCGTAGGGGCGGGATCAACTCCCCTGGCTCAATGACCAGGACACACTACAGCAGAGAGAGGGTTAATTCCACCCCTGCGAGGATGAGAGAAAGAGGTTTTTCGTATGGGACAACAAACAGAGTTAGAGGTAGCACCACGTACAATCATGGGCAAAGCCACTAAACGCCTGCGCAAAGCGGGTCTGATCCCCGGCAATATCACCGGACATAACCAGGAGCCGCAGGCGGTACAGATCGACGAGATAAGCTTCGATCGTCTGCGCCGCTCGGGGGCCGTGCGCAGCATTATCTCGCTACGCCTGCCAGATGCAAGTACACAGACGGCGCTCGTTCGCCGCGTACAGCGCAACCCGCGCAGTGGCAAGATCGTACACATTGATTTCTTCCGCGTCAGTTTGACCGAGCGCATCAGCATGCGCGTCTCCTTGCATTTCGTCGGCGAGTCACCGGCGGTGAAAAACGAGGGCGGCGTCCTGCTGCACCTGCTGGAGGCGCTGGAGGTAGAGTGCACAGCATCCGATATTGTAGACGCGCTCGATGTCGATATTACATCCCTCACCGAGATCGACGCAACGCTGCACGCTAGCGATGTAAAGCTGCCCGCAAACTACACGCTCGTCACAGATCCAGAGGAGCCCATCGCCAAGGTCGCGGCCACCCGCGCCGAGGCCGCAGCGGAGGAGGCCGCAGCGGCACCGGCGGAAGCCACGCCTGTACCTGCTGCCACCACGCCAGAAGAATAGGCCATAGACAGATCTCACATAAATGTGACATAGTAGGAGCCAGGGATGATCTCCGCGATCGCCCTGGTTTTCTGTTTCGTTTCGCACTCGCAGGTGCGACTATCTTTCCTACATTTACGTAGAGACGCGGACGGTTCATATGCGCATCATGATTGTGACTGATCAATATCCACCAATGATCGGGGGTGTACCAACGGTTACGCACGGGCTGGCAGCGGACCTGGCGAGTCGCGGGCACAAGGTATGGGTAGTCGCGCCGAGCTATGGCACGCGCGACGTGCGACACATAGAGGATAAGGTGCACGTCTATCGCTTCTCTTCTTTCGAGTGGCCCGCCTATGAAGGGCTGCGCATCCCATTCTTGCCCTTTGTGCCCGTGCGCAACCTGCTTAAAAAGAGCGATCCCGATATCATCCACATTCACTCCCCGATTGTGCTGGGGAATATCGCGCAACTCCTGGGGGGCGGACTACGCAAGCCCGTCATCGCTACCAATCACTATATGCCCGTCAATATGAGCCATTCCCTGGTCGCGGAACCGCTGGTCGGCAGATATGTCAGTAATGTGACCTACTCGTACCTGGTCCACTTCTGCAATCGCTGCGAATATGTGACCGCGCCAACGCAGACGGCGCTCAATTTATTGTATAATCACGGCCTGCGCGCACCCGCCAGAGCCATCTCCAACGGCATCGATCTCGCGAAGTTCTCGCCTGGCCCGCGCGATCCTGATATTCTGCGCCGCTTCAAGCTGCCGACGGATCGCCCGCTACTGCTCCACGTGAATCGCCTGAGTGAAGAGAAACGCATCGATGTATTGATCGATGCGATGGCAAAGATCAAAAACAGGCATGTGCACCTTGCCCTGGTTAGCAACGGTCCAGCAGAGGCCGAGCTGCGGGCACAGGTCGAGCGGCTGCAACTGGGCGAGCACATCAGCTTCCTGGGCTTCGTACGGGACGCGGATCTGCTTCTCCTGCGCCGCTCCTCGGACATCTTTGTCATCCCCTCGGAGGCCGAGCTCCAGAGCCTGGCTACCATGGAAGCGATGGCATGCGGCCTGCCCGTTATCGCCGCCGACGCCTGGGCGCTTCCGGAACTGGTTCACCCCGATGAGAACGGCTTCCTGTTCCAGCCCGGCGATAGCGAAGAGATGGCGCGCTACATAGATATTCTGGTGGACGACGTGGATATGCGCACTCGCATGGGCGAGGAGAGCCTGAACATCATCGCAAAGCACGATTGCCTGCAAGTGCTAGGAGAATGGGAAGAGCTGTACCGGCGCCTGTCCATCGAGTTCAAAGAAGCGAAAGAGCGCCGTTATAAGCTAAGACTGGCGCGCCGGAGACACGGCAAGATTCCTGAAGAGCTGCAGCATGTACAGTTGCCACATATTCGACGCACCGGCGACCTGGCCTTCGATCAACCCCATATGGGAGAGGACACGCTTTAGCGCCCTGCATAACGATCATTTAGTCTATAAGAAAGATCCTAATGCTGGTCGCCCCAATGCCGGTGCAGCAGACGCGCCAGGCGACGCTCGACATCCCAGCGGAACTGCACACTGTAGTAGCGTAGCCACGCCACGAAGCGCAACCAGAATGGTTCCTGCCGGATAGACGGACGGCGATAGGGCGCAGGGGAGTCGTGCATAGGAACGGGGATAAGTGTTCCAGGAGCGGCCCATCCATTAAAGTTTTTTTTGCGTCCACTCGACGAGAACCGCCTTTTTTCTCTCTCGCCCATGTCTATTCATTGCTCCTTGAGACACACAATGACACAGTTTTTCTTCTTTAGTATAGAACCTCGCCCGGCATTTGTCCAGCCCTCAAATTGAATAAAGTAGGAGATTTAACTACTCAGCAGTAACACGATTGTCTGCATTGTTGACAACGTATTAAGCTGTTTTTTATAATGTACGAGCAGTAACTCTGCATTGTTGGGGCATTTACGGATGCTCCGTTTTAGATGTGCTGGGATAAAGGAGTTTGGGAATCGTAATGATGCTCCCAGAACACTTTATAAGCGCCTACATTTTATGCCTGGGTTTGAAACCGGGAGAAGGGGTTAGCCATGTTGCCTGAAGACGAAGAAGAGAAACCCACGCCCATGACCACTACGGAGGCGGGCCGTAAAGGGGGCAGTACGGTCCGCGACAAGTACGGAGAGGATTACTATCGCCGTATCGGAAAAAAGGGAGGAACCACACTGAAGGAGAAACGCGGTAGCGAGTACTACCGCCAGATCGCTCGCAAAGGCGGAAAGGCCAATGTGAGCAAATACGGCCCCGACCACTTCTCGGAGATGGGTAAGAAGGGCGGTAATATGACAAAACAGCGGCAAGATCCAGATTTCTACAGTCGCATCGGAAAGATGGGTGGCGCGGCCAAACGTCATAAGAAAACACTGTAGAAGTCTTGACTATATCCCATGAGTGATCCCGATATCTCTTCAGAAGGGATCTGCTGAAGAGATATCGGGATCACTCATGATTTTTTTATACCTCCGCCTGCGTCCTGTCCTCACGCGAGCCAAGTTTCGCCAGGCCGTCCGCAATAGCGGCGGCAACGCCCGTCTCTGCGGTCTGACGCGCAACGCGCAGCGCATTCTTGATCGCCTTCGCATTGGAGCGACCATGCGAAACGATCGCAGAGCCATTCACGCCAAGCAGCGGGACGCCCCCATATTCGGCGTAGTCCAGGCGGCGACCGACCTTGCGCAGTCCGGGGCGCAGAACGGCAGCGGCAAGCTTGTTCGGCAGCGAACTGGTCATCTCGGTGCGGATCAGCCCAAGCAATGTCTCGGCCAGCCCCTCGCTCAGCTTGAGCACCACATTCCCCACGAAACCGTCACAGACGATCACGTCTGCGCCGCCGGCAGGGATGTCGCGCCCCTCGACATTGCCGATAAAATTGAGGCCAAGCGTTGAGGCGCTCTTCTTGAGGAGCTGGTGCGTATCGATCACGAGCTGATTGCCCTTCGACTCCTCCTCGCCATTTGCCAGCAGGGCGACGCGAGGAGAGCGCACATTGAAGATACGCTCTAGGTAGATAGAGCCCATAAGCGCAAACTGCTGCAGATACTCGGGTCGAGAATCGGTATTAGCGCCAATATCGATCACCAGGCAGATGCCATCCCGCGTGGGGAAGATGCCGCCGAGCGCCGGACGATCCACGCCCGCAATGCGCTTCATGGTGAAGAGCGAGGCGGCCATCATGGCGCCGCTATTGCCGGCGGAAACGGCGCCGCACGCCGCACCATCACGCACCTGTTGCAGCGCGATGGTCATCGAAGCGTTCTTTTTGCGCCGTACAGCATTGGCCGGATGCTCGTCCATCTCGATCATCTCGTCGGTATGGATGATCGGCAGATCCAGGCCAGCGGTATCGTGTTTCGCCAGCTCGGCGCGGATAGCACCCTCGCGGCCCACAAGATAGACTCCCATTCTGTACTCGCGAGCTGCCTGTATCGCCCCGAGCACCATCTCGCCGGGAGCATTGTCACCGCCCATCGCATCAAGGGCGACGCGCTCAGTGGGAGTAGTGGCGCTCATGCATGTTTTCCTTCGGGTTCTCCGATTGTCTCTTTCACCAGATCGACCAGTTTGTCGAGGTCGAAAGGCTTGTACACGATATGGACGACGCCTGCTTCGCGGAACTCTCTCTCCTCGTTGCCGACACCCAGCAACGCGGTCACGACAATCACGGGAACCACGTGATCGACGGCCATCGCCATGAGCTTCAGCTCATCGCGACCATCCAGGTAAGGCATCATGATATCAAGCAGTACGAGGTCAGGTTGGTGTTCACGCATAGCATCATAGAAGCGCAGACTCTGCGTCGTCATATATGTTTCATAGCCCTCATCGGCCAGGGCTTCTGTGAGCAGATCAGCAATCGTTGGATCATCGTCCATTATCAGTATTTTCTTCGCCATAAAGCGGGATTCCCCTCATCTCAAAAACAGCACGACTCGCTGCGGTATCTCTGTGGTCTGCCCGTTACAGACATATACGTATTATAACACCTTGCCATATATGAGTATATGCTTACAGGCCCATTAGGGGGAGTGCAGACGACGATTGTCCCGTCTTGACAGATGAAGCGTAGACATGCAAGAATGCTACGGTGTGGACTTTAGACGGCTCTACAGAGAGGAGCATATGGTTATGGCAGGACGGCAGCACAATGTGACACAGGACCAGGTCCTGGCAACGCTTGAGCGAGAGCATGTGCGCTATATAAATCTGGAATTTACTGATGTTGTTGGCATGGCGAAGTGTGTCACTATTCCTGTGGAGCAGTTCGCCGATTGTATTGCGCACGGTAAATGGTTTGATGGCTCTTCCCTCGAAGGGTTTGCACGCATAGCCGAGAGCGATATGTATCTCTACCCCGACCTATCGACGTTCGCTATTCTGCCAGGCAAGGTGCGTCCAGCCCACGCGCCCGAGATGCATCGTCCGCTGGACGAGGAGTCCGATGACGAGGAACTGGTGGCGCGCGTCATCTGCGACGTGCGTACGCCCGATGGTGAGCGCTTCGACGGCGACCCACGCGCCACGCTTCTGCGCGCAGTAGAGATGGCGCACGAGATGGGCTTCAAATTTCACGTAGCGCCCGAATTAGAGTTTTTCCTCCTGCGCTTTGAGGGCAAGACGCCGCTGCCGCTGCCGCGCGATCACGGTGGCTACTTTGACCTCTCGACCGACGAGGCTACAGTCGTGCGCCGCCAGATGGTGCACGCCCTGCAACATATGGGCATCACGATCGAGGCCAGCCACCACGAGGTCGCCGCCGGTCAGCACGAACTCGACTTCGAGATCGGCAACGCTCTACATATCGCCGATGGTCTGATGACGGCCCGCTACGTCCTCAAGTCGATCGCCGCCCAGCACGGCCTCTACGCGACCTTCCTGCCCAAGCCTTTTTATAAAATCAACGGGTCCGGGCTGCATATTCATCAGCAACTGGTGAGCAGCGAGACGGGGAAGAACGCCTTCGTCGATGAGCAGGCCGAGTATGGCCTCTCCGAGGTCGGATGCTGCTTTATCGCCGGTCAGCTTGCACACGCGCGCGGGATGTGCGTCGTCCTGGCACCCCTCGTAAACTCGTACAAGCGCCTGGTTCGCGGCTTCGAGGCACCTGTCTTCATCAACTGGGGACGCGTGAACCGCCAGGCGCTGATCCGTGTTCCACGGCCCAGCAACGATCCGCAATCATCAATGCGCATCGAACTACGCTGCTCCGACGCGAGTTGCAATCCGTACCTGGCTCTCGCCGTGATGCTGCGCGCCGGGCTGGACGGCATACAGCGCAAGTTGACTCTGCCACCGGCTATGGATGAGAATCTCTTCCTGCAGGATGAAGGTGAACGCCTGCGCTCCCGCGCCCGCCTGCTCCCCGCTACGATGGGCGAGGCGCTGGAAGGACTGCGCGAGGATGCTCTGGTGCGTGAGACGCTGGGCGACTCCATCTACGAGGGCTTCATCGACGCGAAAAGTATCGAGTGGATAGACTACTGCCAGCAGGTGCATAACTGGGAGATCGAGCGCTATCTCTCCATTTTTTAAATTCATGATTTTTTCGAGGGCTTTGCCAGCAACGCTGCATAAACACGCTCATGCTCATCCAGCATATGCCCGAATGAGAAGTGGTGCTCGACATGTGCGCGGCACCGGGCACGAGAGAGACGCGGCAATTCATCGACCAGGGCGGCGGCCTCCTCGATATGGCCCGGCTCAACGAGGAAGCCCGTCTCCCCATGACGGATGATCTCTCCAACGGCACCACGATGGAAGGCGATGACCGGCGTGCCAGCCGCCATAGCTTCGACCGCCGTCAGTCCGAAAGGCTCATCCCACGCGATCGGAAAGAGTAGGCCGCGCACCTGGCCCATGAGCGGCCATAGCGCCGCATGCTCCAACTGACCCAGGAACCTGACGCGCTCGCCAGCCTGCTCCAATAGCGGTACGATGCGCCCTTCGTAGTAGTCCCGATCGTAGATGCCGCCCGCCAGCAAGAGGTGCTGATTAGCTTGCAGCGCGATCTCTATAGCGGCCTCAACGCCCTTTTCGGGTGCGATGCGGCCTGCGAAGAGCAGTGGCGCGTCGGCGGGTACGTGAGCGGCGAATGGAATGGCCTCGATGTCCAGTCCGTTGTAGATAATGGCATCGAGCGGTGTATAGGCGGCGTAGGTGCGGGCGCAGGCGTGGGATACCGTAATCAGCGTTAGAGGATGGCCCTGCTGGTGCAGCACACGCAGCGCCTCGTTGATCTCAGGTGACACGGCGGGCAGGTGCAGCGTATGCAGAATCGGCACATTATGGACGAGCGCGCTGCAGACAAACGCGGGCCAGTCGAAGGCGTGCGCATGGATGATATCGAACTCGTCGTGTCGCCGCTGCAACGCGAGGAATAGTTGCAGGAAGAGATTGCTCTGGGTGAAGAAACCATCGTCGAGCGGGCGCTCCTGGTCTGAGCGGGAGAAGTTCGCGGGCCGTACCGACTCCGGCACATCCAGACTTTCAATCGTCACGCCCGACACTGAGGAGCCCGTCCTGGCGAAGAGCGTCGCCTGGTGCCCGCGTTGGAGCAGACCTCTTGCAAGCTCCGCCACCAGCGCCTGAGAGCCGCCCACGTATGGTTGGGCGATAGTGGTAACGAGCGGAGCGACCAGCGCGATCCTCATGCCTCACCCCGATAGAACGCGGTATTATTTTCGGTTTCGTGCAGCTTCACCTCGTACAGCAGACCGGGCGGGAAGCCGCGCTCCAGGCGTTCCCAGAACTTAATCGCCAGCATCTCGGTGGTCGGCACGATCCCCTCCAGCCAGAGCACATCGTAATTAAGGTGCTTGTGATCCACGCACTCTATCACCTGCTCGTTGATAATCCTCTTCATATCGGTCAGGTTCAACACCATCCCCGTGCGCTCATCTGGCTCGCCGCGCACCGTGACCTCCAAAATGTAGTTATGGCCGTGACCGTTCGGATTGGCGCACTTGTCGTAAATGTCGTAGTTTTCCGCCTCGGAAAGATGCTCGCTCCACAGACGATGTGCCGCGCTAAAGGTCACACGTCTCGTCAGGTAGACCATAGTTAACTCCTATGCACAGATCTGTCCGAGCGAGGAACGGATCCGGCCTTGCGGTTACGCGTTACTGAATATTTCGATATTGCTGCCGCTCAGCATCCTGCCCGAATCGTCGGCCAGGAAGAGGAGGATCTGCGCCATATCGTCTGGCGTCATTCCCGCCTTAAGGTGGGGAGCGGCCTGGCGCAGCATCTCGGTATCGACGGCGCCGGGACTGACCGCGCAGACACGGATATTGTGCGGTTTGCCCTCCACCGCCAGGATCTCGGTCAGGCTCGCCACGCCCGACTTCGAGACATTGTACGCGCTCAAGCCGGGGAACTTCTCCACGCCTTTCACGCCCGATAGCGAGGATATATTGATAATGACTCCTTGCTTCTGTTCCATCATAACGCGGAACGCCTCCCGGCAGCACAGAAACGTGCCGCGCAGATTGACCCCCAGCACACGGTCCCAGGTAGCCGTATCCATCTCCGCGAAGGGACGTACAGCCACCAGGCCCGCGCAGTTGACGAGAATATCTACCCGCCCATACCTCTCTCGCCCCTCGTGAAACAGCGCCTGCACGTCCTCTTCACGCGAGACATCGCCCGCAATCGCCAGGGGACGCTCGTCCGCGCCGCCGATGCTGGCAGCGGCTTCGTCCAGGTGTGACAGTGTGCGGCTGAAGAGAACGACCTGCGCGCCCTCGCGTGCGAAGAGTTGTGCGGTCGCGCGCCCGACGCCGCGACCCGCGCCTGTGATGATTGCGACTCGATTTTTGATGCTCATATTGGTGATTATAGCATGGTTTAAGGGGGTGTATAGAGAGCTTTGCTTGCTATTTTGTAGAGCGTGGTGAATCGGATTTTGGTCGGTAAAGATAATCCGGCTGGATTGGCCGGTGTCCTCCTATCTATGCAGAAGAAAAGCTGCGAGTAGGGCAGTCCCAACATCACTTAGATAATGGACGATGATTGCTGGTATCATGCGCCTACCCCAAAGCAAGAAAATGAGGGCCAAACCACCCACAGTCACCGACGCAATAATGTATCTTGAGATGAGGTACTTCCCATCTGGTATGAACGGAATGACGAAGTGCTGGATGCCCCAAAACAACACGACAATGACCCCAGCCAACCAGACACGTCTGGTCAGGACTTCCATCCAAAGAAAAATCGTGCAGGCAAAAAGGCAATGACAGGAAACCAGGACAGGCGCTTTTCTGAAAAGCGCCTGCGAACTTCGTTCGTATCATTGGGAGCCACGAGGAGCGGTTTTTGACTATTCATTTGGCTCTTCCTTTCCTAAAAGCTACAGAGCCGGAGAGGCGGCAAACTCACCTGGACGCGTCGCATCGCCTACGCGCTGCTCCTGCTCTGGTTCCTCACATGGTGCGTCGTATACTGACCACACTCACAGATGCTACCCACAACAGCAGCACCAGCAAGAGCACAGCATAGGCGGCGAATTGGACAGAGGGGCTCAGCGCGAAGTTCCAACCCGCAACCACGAGCAGCGGAGCCAGCACCGCACCGACCCAGCCGAGCCATCGGGGCAGGGCGTGCGTGCGGAAGATGAGGAGAGCGGTGGCTCCAAGGAACACACCGAGCGCCAACAACTTATACGTATCGCCTTCGTTGTTCAGGTCGAAGAGCGTCCGGATCGCCGAGGGGCTCCCCATCGCTGCCACATGGTCGGCAAGGACCTGCGTGAAGAGCCCTTGCAGGAGAGACACCGTGCCCGCAGCCACACCCGCCCCGAAGAGGATGCTTGACACCGTGGCGCTCTCGCCCTCGAACCTGCGCAAGGCACTGCGCAGAGCCGCCGCGAACACGATGAGCGACACCCCAGCGATGCCGTCAAGGAGGTACGCCTGGATCATCGCCACCTCACGATGAGAACTGAAGTAGGCTCCCATCGTGGAGATGGAGTCTGTGGGCCCTGGAGAGGAGGTTGCCAGGCCGATGGCAAGGCCCACGAGCCAGGCAACAACATACGCACATCCAGCACAGGCGATCCAGCGCCCTTCTTTGGCCGCTACGATAGCTCTCTCTTGCATGACACACCCTCCTTTCTGACTACTGTGCCCACACATACAACAGCACACGGTTGAGCACAAAATGGTCTCTTGTCCCTTCTTTGCTCGCGCCATGCTCATGCATGTCGCACTCCACATGGTTTCACGTTATGGTAAAGCAAACCGCTTGTTATCCTGCTGAATGGTGCGTTTGAAATACCAGGTAACCTCGCCGGGCGTGTGCGAGATGTTTGCCACTTCCCACCCGATCGATCCGAGGGTGGCGATCGATGCCGCCCACAGATTGACGTTATATTGGCGGCTATCGCTGTACATCCCGGTGTTCTGATATTGAAAAAAATACAGATTGGTCGCGTCGTTGGAGAGTGCGCAGTATTCCCAGTTCGACATCATGAAACTCCTTTAATGAGAGAGTATTTGAGTGAGATGAGCATATCACATCGCCTGGGTCGTAGCAATATATAGAGTGTGCTACACACAAATAGCACACTTGCTGGCATGCTTCTTGCAATATAGCAATATGTGTAGGGAATGGTGCCCCATTGCTCATTCATTTGCCTTGACCAGTGCGTATATATTGACCAATTCGTATATATACATGTATACTTCGCTGTACAAAGATAATTTGGCAAGGTAAAAAAGAGGACGGCCCGCGCCTACCCGGCTTGCTTGATGTTGAAACCTCTTGAGGGGTATCGTGTGTTATAATGCTGAGTACAGCGCTCTATGTTGAGAGCTGCTTTTCTCTTATGACAAGGTTTTAAGTCACATGCTACAAACAGATATCGGTAGTGCATCTGAAGCGTTCAGGCTCACGGGGGCAGTATGACCACAGGTACGGTGCTGTCCGGCTTGCTCAAGGACTTTGGCCTGGTAGAAGTCTTGCAGGTAATGGAGCTGGGGGGAATGACAGGCGCCATCAATCTCAAGCAGAGCAACGGGCGCATGGGCATTATTTACTTCAATGAAGGCAAGTTGGCCAACTGCTCCGAGTTCGATCCCGGCGCGCTGACGCTGGGCGATGTGTTGCAGCAGTTGGGCATGACGACACAACACCTTATTGAAGAAGAGTTCTCTCAACAGCTGCAGGACCCCTTCGGCAAGCGTATCGGCGAACGGCTGGTGGCACGCGGGGCAATCTCTGAAAAGCAATTGAAGGATGCGCTGCGTACAAAGGCGCTGTGGACCGCGCGCGAGCTGGCGCTGTGGAAAGATGGCACCTACGAGTTTATTCCCAGTCCCAGCGTCTACAAACTGCTCCCTTATAAAGAGCTCTCGCTGGACATTGAAGTCGTGCGTGTTACGATGGAGATGATCCGTTACTGCGATGAATGGGATAGCTTGATACGATCGCTGCCTCAGGGGATGCGTACAGCGCTGGTCATGTCACCGGCTATTCCTTACACTATGCGTTTCGATATGCGCACGCTGGAGCTCTTCACGCATGTCAACCTCTATCACAGGGTGCGTCGTATCGCCAGTGCGCTGCGCCGTCCCGAGTTAGATGTGGCACGCGAGCTTGAGCAGCTCTTTCAACAGAAGTTCTTGCTGATCGCCCAGCAGCAGGATATGCGCGCGAGCAGCCAGTATACCAGTAATGGTCATAAAGTACATCTGCCCGCACCCGCCGAAAAGATGCGCCTGGAAGACTTCGAACTTCTTAATCTGATCAGTCGCATGGAGCAGGAGTGGGTGAAGCGCCGTACGCCGATGGATCAGCTCCCCGCTCTGGTCGAATTTGTCAACTGGACGATGCAGGCTCTGGTGGAGATGTGGCGTGCAAACGGCGCTGAACTGGACCCCAATACGCTGCGTACATTGATGGTCAACGAGAATCTGTGCAATATGGGCTCCTACGAGTTCCAGGTCGAGCAGAATCACATCGACGTCGAGAGCTTCACCGCGCTCAGTTACGAGGTGCTCAGCGGCGATATGCAGAAGGCGGAGGGCTTCTACGATGAGGCGACGATGGTGCTCCATCGCTTACTATGTAGCCTCTTCGAGTCGATTAACGCTCGTGTTGCCAATCCCCGCGAACGCCTTGAGAACCAGGAGGTGTGGGAGGCTATGTTTGAGCAGTTCGCTCTGCAGAATAGACATACGTAGAGACAAACGACGTTTCTGTTGTTCTGTACGCTTGTCTCTCCCAGGAAGAAACAGACGACCAGTTGGTGGCTTACGACAGGTCGTCTGTTTCTTCTTTAGGGCAGGTTCAGGCCGTTTCGATTGTAGGCGTGCCACCTGCAGTTCCCTGAGCCGGCGGGGCCTCCTGCGCGGCTGCCGCGGGTGCCGGTTCGGCGTAGTCGCTCTCCTGCGCCGGACGCTTGAAGATGTAGTAGGCGGAGTTCGAGGTCAGTGGCTGAATGCCGACCAGCTCCCAGTTCTCTCGTCCCAGATTGTTCAGGTAGCGGCGCGCAAAGGCGCTGCGCCTCTCATTGCCGATTAATGTCTCCTGACCCTCGGAAGAGATGCGCCCACGATAATCAATATAAACAACCTTGTAGGCCCACTGTCCCATGTTTTGTTCCCTCCTCATTGTTATGTAATCACGCATCAAGTAGGGATGCACGATCGAGTTCCCCTGCCAGCGCGAACCATCGACGCCATATCCGATAGCGCGTCACGAGAGAACATTTCACGCACTTCATCGTCTTGCCTCGCTTGCTGACGACGAACACAGGTGGAGGAGTTCTGTCGCACGGCTGTCACCGCGCCGGGTTCCACAATCAGCGTGGCGACAGTCGCTGATCCGCTACTGGTAGGTTCCTCTGCACAGTAGGAAGTATACCCACATCAGGAGCAAAGCGTACCGCCAGTTTCAACAGTTTTTGGGGCAGAGAGAACTATCTGGAAAAAACCTGTCTGTTTGTACAGGTAAGGGTATGGAACTATCGCTCAAGCCCGGTCAATGCGCATTAACTATAGCGGTAAATCGAAGGAAAATGTCGTGCCGCACGAACCTTCTGCGGAGCACTCTTCCGTATTCGGCTCCAGGCGCAACGTCCCACCATGAGCCTCGATAATCAACCTGGTAATATAGAGTCCCAGGCCCGAACCCTGACGCTTGTTCGCTCCCTCTAATCGCGTGTAAGGACGGAAGAGCTGACCGATCTCGGATGATGGAATGCTTGCGCCCATGTTGTGCACGCTGACACGAACAATTTCTTGCATAGGCTGGACACTCACGGTAACGATTGTATGTTCATCGGAGTATTTGATGGCATTATCGAGCAGATTGCCCAGCACCTGCTGAAGACGCTCACAATCCCAGTTCCCTACGACCGGGGCAGCGGGCACATTGGCAATCAGGGTGTGATACGGTGCAACGGGCCGCAACTGCTCCAGAGTCTCGTTTACTAAAACGACGAGATCGCACGTTTCGCGTATGAGGGTAAACTGGCCTGAAGTGAGACGGGATGAGTCGAGAAGATCGTTGACGAGGCGTGTCAGACGGCGTGCCTGGCCAATGATGATGTTCGTCTGACGCAGTAATGCCGCGTTGCGTTGGGGCGTTGCGCCTTCATCTTTTGGAGTATAGATATGCCGTGCTATCATCTGGGCATAATTAATTATAGGGGAGAGTGGCCCACGTAGCTCGTGCACAATCATAGCGATAAACTGTTCTTTATGCGCCAGTTGATCCTGCAACAAAAGGTTGGTGGTAGTGAGTTCATCCACCTGCCTTTGCAGCTCCCGGATGATTTCTTCTTGTGTCTTTTCCTGTTTCACCTGCATACCCTTCGTCTCCTCTACAACTGGCGTCGCCCCCTATCCACAAATAAGAGGTTGTGTAAATCAGTATACACTGTAGTGGAGACTGTCATAGCATAACTACATACGGTATAGGAATTATGGGTAGATAGTATTCTTTAGTATAAGCTCTCTAATAAAAATTGCGTAAAAACACGGCGCGCCAGACGTGTAATGTTGAATATAGGGAAATCTTTCTATGCTTCCCGTGACGGTAGCAGATTGAGATTCTCTAATTCTTCCTGTGCCATCTCACTAAATTGTGAGATGTCGAGCGTGCGATCGGCGTGCGCGATCAAATGATGCAGACGCTCGGTGATGCTCGTACGCATATAATAGTCAGAACTCAGCAGGAGTTCTCCGACCGCTATCTCGATTTGTTGCCGCTGGATCGCAGCAAGCACCGACTCTGCCATTGCTCAATACTCCTTACGAATACGTAGTGGAGACCTGTCTTGCACGAACCTTGCGACCCGCCCCAAAGGCTCTCTCCAATGGCTCCCAGGGCCCGCGCAAGGCGGGCCCCTACGATAGGATTATGATGTAGCTGCGGGTGTGGAGGCTTTGCTCTCGCTGGTCGTCGTGCTCTTCTGACCATTCTCGGCTGGCTTGCTCTCGGTGTGCTTTGTCTCACCGTTGGAGCCGTTGGAGGGAGGAAGTACACTATTGCCATGATCAGTTTTATAGAAGCCAGAGCCCTTGAAAACTATGCCGGCAGGATAGAGAACTCTGCGAATATGTCCCCCGCATTCCGGGCAAATGGTTAAAGGTTCATCGATCATTTTCTGCCACGCCTCGAAGCGGTGGCTACAAGCTGGACAGAGATACTCATACGTTGGCATTTACCAATCACCTCATCACATACTCCGGGCGCACCGGGTTGCATATATGTGTACGTGCGTCCTTACTAGTCTTCGTATGACCAATAAAAAGACGATTGAAACAGATCTAAAGGGGCATCTCTTGCGGCTATTCTCGATAATGAGTATTAAGAACACCCGCCAGAGATACTTCTAGGGATAATAGTAGCGTGAAAACGGTTCGTTGTCAATCGTGCTGTGCGAGTGCTAGCACTCGCACAAAGAACTGCTTTTTGTATCTGTTCAGAACCCCTTCCAGGGCTCCTATTACCAAGTAAAACACTTTGGGGACGATGCGTTATTCCAGCCGCCCGATATACTCTTTGACCTTCTCTGCCGCATCGCGCGTCATCCCGTCCAGTGCGGTAAGTTCATCGAGGCTAGCCGCGCTGATCGCCCGTACCGAGCCGAAGTGTTTCATCAACGCCTGTTTACGCCTGGGTCCGATGCCAGGTATCTCGTCGAGGACCGACTTGAATGTGCGCTCGGAGCGTAGTTTGCGGTGATAGGTGATGCTGAAGCGGTGCGCCTCGTCGCGGATACGCTGCAAGAGGTAGAGTCCCTGCGAGGAACGCGGCAGGATGATCGGCTCCGGTGCGCCGGGCGTATAGATCTCCTCCTGCGTGCTACTCTGCGTGTGATCTTCTTTGGCAATGCCGATCGTCGGAATGTCGAGGCGCAGTTCCTGCATGACCTCCATCGCCGCGCTCAACTGGCCCTTGCCGCCATCGATAATTACCAGATCCGGCAGCGCCCACTCGTGGCGAAACTGCACCTGTTCTTTTCCATTGCTCTCGATAAACTCACCCGCCTCCTCCACCTCGCCGCTGCCACCACTTGCAGCCTCATCCAGCGCGATGGCAGTCTCCTCATCGACGTCGCCTATCTGAGAGGCAGCGGAGGCCGCTTTACGGAAGCGCCTGCGCAGCACCTCCTGGTGACTGGCGTAATCATTAGCGCCCTCGACTGTCTTGATTTTGAAGCGGCGGTACTCGCTATTCTTCGGTCGCCCGCCCTCGAAGACGACCATCGCGCCCACCGAGTTCGTCCCTTGCGTATTAGAGATATCGTAGCACTCGATGCGCTGCGGGGGCGCGGCCAGGTTCAGCGCCTCCTGGAGTTCCTCCAGGGCGAGCTGCGTCTTCTGGGTATCGGTCAGCCATTTGATGCGCTGCTGCTCCAGAACCTGCTGTGCGTTCTGCTTCACCATCTCGACCAGGCGTAACTTCTCGCCGCGCTTCGGCACGCTCACATTCACCGCCGGGCTGCCTACCGTCGCCGTCGCGTTCTTGCGCTTCTCCCTCAGCCAGCTCTGAATGACCGCTCGGTCGTCTGGTTCCACCTCCACGATAATCTCTGCAGGAACGTGCGGAGAGCTCTCGTAGAATTGCTGCAGGAACGATGTCATCACCTCACCCGGACTGCTCTCGCGCGTCCCCTGAAGGATGAAGTATTCGCGGCCCACCAGTTTCCCGCTGCGGAAGAAGAAGACCTGGGCGCACGTCTCATCGTCGCCGCTCGCCAGCGCGATCACATCCTGATCGTCCTGTCCCTCTGTATTGATAATGCGCTGCTTCTCCAGGATGCGCTCGACCGCCTTGATGCGATCGCGAATGCGCGCCGCCTCCTCGAAGTTCAGCTCATCGGCGGCGTGCTCCATCTTCACCTCCAGGTCCCTCAGCACCTCATCATGCTTCCCCTCAAGAAAGAGAATCACCTGCCTGATCACCGCATCATACTCCTCGCGCGTCGCGTTGGCAACGCAGGGGGCGATGCAGCGATGAATGTAGTACTGTGTGCAGGGGCGTGGGAGCAGTTTCTGTTTCCAGCCTGCCGGCGGCTCACCGCGGCGTGGAGGTGCCCAGGCGCTTGCATCGTAGCGACACGTACGAAATGCGAACAGCTTATTCAGCAGGTCCAGCGTCGCATCTACCGCGCCCGAATTCGTATATGGTCCGAAGTAGCGATTGCCGTCATGCTTAAAACTGCGCACGCGATACACGCGCGGAAAGTCCTCTGTCAGCGCCACCTTGATATAGGGATAGCTCTTATCGTCACGCAGCAGCACATTATACTTAGGGCGATACTGCTTGATATAGTTGCTTTCGAGGACCAGCGCCTCCACCTCATTCTGCACCACCAGGAACTCGATATCATCAATCTTCGCCACCATGCTGCGATTCTTGGGACTCAGATCGGTCGAATCCTGAAAGTACGAGCGCACCCGGTTGTAGAGCGAGATCGCCTTCCCCACATAGAGAATCGTCCCCGAGGCATCCTTCATGATATAGATGCCGGGTTTATGGGGGAGAGAATTTAAGACAGACTGAATTTTTTCGTTCACGGATGTTTTTCGTCCATTATTACAGAAAACACTTATGCAACAAGATTAGCGGGTTGATAGATGCACGCTTCCATTATACCGCTTTGCTCTGCCGATGTCGATAGAGCACGCTGTAAGCTTGCAATATATAAAGTGAGAGTATGAATTTGACAGGTGAGAATATATGGTACGTATGTTCTTTATATGGAAATAGATATTTGGAATAAAAGGTCCTACACTCTTGATGTGTAAAATAAAAGGTGAGAAAATAGACAAGAAAGATGATAGAAGCGTACAGATAAGTCGATATAGTGTAGCATGGAGACACATCTTTTATCTCACAACTAAAAAGGACGGTTAGAGAATATGCCTGGAGCAGAAACAGATATTGCTACAATAGCGGCTTCATTGAAGGATGCAAGAGATCAGCATCAACGTCCGGTGCTCTTTTTAGGATCACGAGCGGGGGGATTATTTAATAATGAATATCTATATAATAAGATCTTAAAGTACTTTAGCCTCCGTAGTTTCAACGAGTTATCTAATAACGACAAATTCGAAGAGTGCTATAACGTACTTCGCTCATCTCATTTCAATGCAACAGATATGTATAACATTTTATCTAGTGCGATAAAATCAATTAATTACCGAGGAGAAGATAAAATTCTGGACGAATTGGTGAGTACAAGGCTGTTTGAGACGATTATCACCACTAATATTGATACGTTACTAGAAGACAGTTCCATGACCTGGGAAATAAAAGGGGCAGAAGATTATCAGATACTTATTCACGGATTACATAACATAGCAGAGATTGTGCATAGTGATCGAGATAGCGTCAATCTTATCAAGGCTTTTGGTGATTTAAGTACTCGACATTACAACACAGCCGGCAATGAATTGAAACTTGAAGAGGACATAGAATTCAAGGAATTTCTGGAAGCAAAGTTGATGAAGAATATAGTCATGATTGGTTATGATCCTGTATGGGATTGGCCTCTAGAGGATGCCTTTCCAGAAAAAGGGGGCACCATATGGTATATAAACGAGCAAGAACCTCCACAAAATACACATCTTAGTCTTGTACTTGACCGCCGTCCCAGTAAATTTTTAATAGGAAGACAAGGAAGTTACAGCAGTTTCTTGAGGGCATTGTACTACTTCCTCGACGAAGGTGTAAGTCAGGAGGAAGTGACCATTCTACAATTCCCTCTTTTACCTCAACCTCAAAGTCAGGCAAGAAAGAAAGTCTTGATCAGCCTTAGTCATAAAGATAGAAAATATTTAGAACGGCTTATAATCCACTTGAGTGGATATCTAGGAACAAAAAATGATGGAGACATTTTGGATATCTGGGATGATACAAAAACTCTTTCTGGTGCAAACCGGGAAGAGGCAATCAAAGAGTCATTGAAGAGCACGAAAGTAGTGGTATTGCTGGTAAGTGCAGACTTTCTCGCTTCCGATTTTATTCGCAAACACGAACTTCCTGTTTTGCTTGCAGAAGAACGCAAAGGAGAGATAGAGCTTTTACCAGTAATTCTTGATTCATCTCTCGATATCCCTGGCCTCTCACCTGATGAATCCCCTCATGATATTGCTAGAATCAGACAACTCTATAAGTACTCCATAGTAAATAGCATTTCTGA
>Ga0137365_10001163_pt1 | contig 20057 bp, 19 predicted proteins | sample SagtaG_9_FD_104799 | JGI IMG/M metagenome (GOLD analysis project Ga0137365, IMG submission 104799) | Vadose zone soil microbial communities from Sagehorn Ranch, Mendocino, California, USA - Sage1_L_40_16 metaG | ecosystem: Environmental > Terrestrial > Soil > Vadose zone | place: USA...
CTCCGGGAGGATCGAGCCGATCACTACGCCGGCAAACGCGATTCCAATCGCGATGCTCGTCCGGTGGACCGCATCGAGAGCGACGCTGATGAGGAGCGCAATCAAGAGGGTCAGGGAAACGACTTCGTTGATCACGGAGACCGGAGGGCCCCCTCAAGCGACGGACCAGATAAGCCTATCGCCTACAGAATCGCGTCGATGAGGTCCCGGGAGACGACCGAAAAGTCGCGCGTGCCCACGGCGTAGCGGTCGACCGTGAAGTCCAGTTCGAGGTCGACCATCCGAAGGTAGTCCGAATAATGATTGGTCGATCGGCCGACCGCCTTGAACGGCCCCGCGAGGACAATGACCGGCTTGCCGAGCCGCTTCGCCGCAAGGGCGAGAAGATCCGCACCTTGTGACGAGACGACGTCGCCGTCTTCCGTGATCAGATGCGCGCCGACGACCACGCGATCAGCGGATCCAACGTGTTGGATGGAGTCGGCAAGGAAACCATAGGACACGTCGAGATTCGACTGGGTGAGGCGGTTCCCGATCGTCAGAGTCTCGGGCTTGGCGGACGCCAGCAAGACTGTAACCGATGGTTTCTTTCCGCGCGCTTGAGCATTCACAAGCGCCCGTTCGCAGAGGCTGCTCGAGCCGATCGTGACGATGCGTTCCTCCGGGTAGACGAGTCGGTCGAAACGCGAGGCCACGGACTCTTCGGAGGCGAGGATTTCCGCCCCGATCGTCCGGCCCATCCGTACGACTTCGGTCTGCAACAACCGCACGTCGGAGATCCCCTTCATCCCGGAGAAGCCCCGTTGTGCGAGGTTCACCATGATGCCGCTGGGCAATGGACTTGCGAGTGGCACGTTCGCGAAAGGAATGCTGGCAAACTCCGCGAACGCCGCTCCGGGGTCGCGGTACTTCGGCAAGTCGTGCTTCGCGAACTCGGGCAGGCGTCGGGAATACCATTCCATGGCCGCCGGCGAGGCGCCCATCGTGATGGTCCTGATGTACAGGTTGCCAGCGACTTCTTCCCGGAGGCGTACGTCAACGTCCACTTGGCTAGTTCCCCTCCCCCACTCCCCGTATTCGCGCCGCTTCCTTCTCTGCCAGATCTCTCTTCAGCTTGGCGTTCTCCTCCTCGAGCACGGCGTTCTTGTCGAGGAGAGTTCGAATCTCGGGGTTCTCGGGCCGGCTGGACGCCGCCACCGAAGCAGGGTTGACCGGACGGGCGTACCCCGGAGGGCCGTACATCCTGGACATGGGCGGAATCGGAGGCGGAGGCGGCGGCGGACCCATCCAGCCGCGCTCGTGGGGCGGAACCGGGATGTGGACCCCGCATTCGGGGCACGCTTCAACGTACGGGTCGACGTCAACGACTTTTCCACAGCTATGACATAGATGCCACGTCATGTTAAAACCCCCGGGAACCCCTGCACTCCATCGATATGAATGAGTGGCGGTCTATTTATGCATTGCTGCGGGAAATGAGGGCAAGACCCCGCTCTATCGGAGGACGCCACGCTCAATCAGGCTCCTTCGCATGTGCGTGTAACACAAAAGCGGTAAACTAATATCGCGGACTTCGATGCGGGGCCGTGAGGGTCGCTCCGACCATCGTACTCTCTCGAGCGGAGCGGCGGCGCCTGCTCGGTTGGTCGCTGAGCCGGACCGCGCCCCACCGCCTCGTCCTCCGGTCCCAGGTCGTCCTCCTGGCGGCGAAGGGGTTGGACAACCGAGCGATCGCGGGACGCCTCGAGGTGAGCGATCCGTTCGTCGGAAAGTGGCGCTCCCGATTCCACCGCCTCCGCCTCGTCGGCATCGAACGGGAAGCCCCGCGCTCGGGGCGGACGCCCGAGATCCCGGCCCGGACCGTACGGCGCATCCTCGAGAAGACGCTGCAAGGGCGACGCCGCGGGACCGACCGCTGGTCCACGCGGACGCTCGCGGAGGCCGTCGGCGTGAGCCACATGACCGTTTCTCGATTATGGCGGGCGCATCGGCTCACACCTGAAGCGAGGTCGCCAACGCCCAGGAGCGACGCTCGGTTCCTGGAACGGCACGTCGACGTCGTCGGGTCGTACCTGGACCCGCCTAAGCGTGCCGTCGTATTCGCTGTGCACGGGGAGACGCGGACCGAGGTCCTAGAGCCCACGCCGGCCATCCCGATCAGGCGCAGCTCCCCGAAGGTGCGGAGCCGGGCACATCGGCACGAGGTCTCCGTGGACCTCCTCGACGCACTCGACCTGGTGGACGGGACCGCGGTCCGGGAGTTCCACCATCGCGACCGGGGTCAGGAGTTCCTCGCGTTCCTGCGTGCCATCGACGAGGCGGTCCCACCGGAGGGTGACATCCACATCGTCCTCGACGACGTCACCGTGCGGACGGAGGAACGGTTGAAGCGGTGGCTCGCCCACCACCCGCGATTCCGCATCCACGTCGTCCCGGCGGGGTCCTCGTGGCACAATGCGACGAAACGGTGCCTCACCGACCTCATGGACGGGCGAACACGCCGGCGGAACCCCGGGAACGTCCGCGAGCTCAAAGCGGCGATCCGGGAGTACCGGGCCGCGAACGCCGAGAGCCCGCGCCCGTTCATCTGGATGAAGTCGCCGGAGACGGACTTCCGCAGGCCACGGAGCATCCCTCGATCGGGAAGTACGTAAACGACGCCACACTGAATCGTCCGACATGGATCCGCACGTCGCCTTGGACGGTCAGGCGGTTCCGACCGTCCTAAACTACGTGAAGAAAGCAAGCGAACGCCCTGACGGGCTCCGCGCGGCGCGAAAACGGCCTCCACAACCTACTTATAGTGCGAAAACCGCGTACCGGAAACGGCTATACCCGCGTAGTCGCATACATTCCCTAGAAAGTGGAGTTGATAAGGTAGAGAGGGGGCCGGTTCCAGCCGTTTTAATCGCGCTAGCCTTCAGCGCGTTTACGGTCCTCTTCCTGATCCAGGATGCGGGACCGCACGTGTCGATTAGCACCCCGAAAGCGGGCGCCACGGTAAGCGGGACCGTGGCGATCGGGGGCGAGGCTTCCAGCGATTCGCAGCTCACTGGCGTGAAGGTCCGCGTCGACGCGGGCGACTGGTGGATCGCGAACGACACTTCCGTCAACAAGACCTGGGGCACATGGAGGATGCTGTGGGATTCCACGTCGGCCACCGACGGGTCGCACGCGATCACCGTGAGAGCGTGGACCTCTGACGAGGCGCAGGAGGCGACGACCCGCGTGATCGTGGCGAACCCGCCCTGGGTCCGCATCTTGACCCCGGCGAACCGGACCACCGCCGCCGGCAACGTGACCGTCGTCGGGGAGGCCGGAGACCCGAGCGCGGGCGGTGCGGTCCAACTCGTCCAGGTCGCAATCGACCCCACGCCGAATAGCGCGAACTGGTTGGATGCGACCCCGACAACCTCGGATTGGGGGCAGTGGTCGTTCGATTGGCACACGGTGGGCGCCAATACGGGGCAGCACGTCGTGGCTGCGCGCGCGTTCGACGGCGACCTGTACTCGAGGCCGTGGTTGAACGAGTACTTCGTGGACAACCGGCCGTTCGTGCATCTCGTGCAGCCGAGCGGGAACGTCACGCCCCCGGAGACCGTGCGGGGAATCCTCCTCGTCCACGGGACGGCAGGCAGCCCGGCTGACGCGGGTCGCGTGCAGCTCGTGCAAGTCCGCATCGACGACGGCGCGTGGAGCAACGCGACGGATACGTCGCCGGACAAGTCGTGGACCTCCTGGGCGTACCAATGGGACACGACGGCATACGCCGACGCGAACCACGTGGTGTGCGTCCGCGCCTGGGACGGGAGCCAGTACTCCGAGATCGTCTGCGCGGCGGTCTACGTGGGCAACAGCTCCGGCCCGCCGACGCTATCGATCGTAGAACCGACGGACGGAGAGACGGTCCGCGGGTTCGTCCTGATCAACGGGAGAGCGTCGAACGACTACGGTCTGGTCTGGCTCGTGCAGGTGAGCATCGCCGGCGGCCCGTGGAACAGCGCCACGGACACATCCCCGGACGCGTCGTGGACGACGTGGGCCAGCGCGTGGGACACGACGGCCCGCAACGACGGCTGCCTGTACCTCTCCGCGCGCGCGTGGTCTGGGTCGATGTTCTCCGATCCCGCGACGATCACGGCGTGCGTGGACAACCGGAACGACCGGCCCGCGATCGCGTTCGAGAACCTGACGAACGGCGACACGGTGCAGGGGCTGTACCTCGTCCATGGGTCCACGGGCATCACCCCGGGCGTGCAGCTCGTCCAGGTTCAGATCGACAACGGCGCGTGGTCGAGCGCCACGGACACCGGACCCGCGCTCGCCTGGAGCACGTGGGCGTTCGAGTGGAACACCTTGGTGGTCCCGAACGGGGAGCACAAGGTGTGCGCGCGTTCCCTCGACGGGAGTCTGTACTCAGAACCCGCGTGCGTCACAGTGCAGGTCCTGAATGGCGTCACGATCAACGCCGACTCGTCGACGCCGGAGGCGCTTGAGGCCTCCGTCATGGCCTTGGGCCTCCCCGGGTGGGTCAACAGCATGATCATTGTGTCGCTTCATTCCTCGAAGTACGCCCCCCTCCTCATTATCCTAGTTCCCGTAAGCCTTATCTGGTTGAGGACCCACGGCTACTTCAGGAAGTAAGGAGGAGGGATGGAACACCAGGACGCCCGCCACGCCATCGCGAGTCTGAAGCCCGTGCCCGCGGCGCGGCTCCTGACGAAGCGCGGCGGCCCGGACGATGTGCGAGCCGGTGCCAAGGGGACTTCGGTCCTGCGCCCCGTCTTCGAGAACGGCACGGCGTTCCCGGCGACCCTCAAGCAGGCGTTGCGCCGGAGGATCTACGACCACGTCCGGGCCCACCCGGGCGAGACGTTCACGAACATCAAGCGCGCCCTCGGACTGAGCACGGGAGGGTTGACACACCACCTGCGCGTCTTGGAGCGGGCGGGGCTCATCCGCTCCCGCTCCCAGAACGGACGGAAGATGCACCGCTCGGCCGAAGCCCGCGCACCGGCGAACGGCGACGGCCGCTCTCGAACCCAGGAACGCTTCCTCCGCGCGCTCGCCCGGGCTCCGGGCGCCCCGATCTCCGACGTGGCGGGGATCCTCGGCATCAGCCGCCAGCTCGCGACATACCATGCGCGGTTGCTCGCGCAACAGGGGCTCGTCCGCCTGGAACGACCGGAGGATCGGCTCCGCGCGATCCTGGTCCGGGGTCCGCGAGTGGCCTTCATGACATTCACCGCAAGTCTTCCGACCCATCGGCTGGGGGACGCCGTCGCGGAAACGCGCGGGGTCTTCCGGCGGGGCGTCGACGTGTTGCTTTCTCCAGGAGGGGCGCGACCGCCGCGCCTGCGCCGCCGCACGGGAGGCGCGAACGGGCGGGGAGGACGGAAACGTGGCCCGACGTCCGCGCAGAAAGGCAACCCAGCGGGAGGCCGATAGGTGCGCGCGGAGAGCGAGACGGCGCCGGCCTCCGAGGGGCTCGAGGACGAGATGCAGCGGGCCTTCGCGGCGCTGGACGAGGAGGGGGAACCGACCCCCGATGTGCCGGAGGACGAGCTGAACCCGGCCTCCGAGGTGCTGGACTGGCGTCGGTTCATCCGGTTGGCGGTCGGGGAATATCCCCTCCGCAATTTCTACGTCGCACGGCTTTGGCTCCCCTACCGAGCCCGCGCGAACATCCTCGTGACGAACCTCCGCGTTCTCATGTACGGCGTCGGCGGAAGGGGCGTCCTCGGGCGTTCGCGATTCGTGCAGGAGGTCCATCTCGACAAGGTCGTCGGCGTGGAATCGTTCCTCGGGTGGAGCTTCAACCTCCTGATGCTGGGCGCAGGGATGGTGTTGCTGGCCTTGGGCCTACTGCCGTACACGAACTTGATCCCCGCAATCTCGCACCTCGCGACCTCTCGGACCAATTTCCTCTGGTACATCCTCATCCTCCTGGGGATCATGTTGATCGTCTTGTGCTTCCGCCACCTGTTCTACGTCACCGTCAAGACGATGGCGCTCTCCTCGGAAATCTACGTCACCGCCCGGAGGGGATTCGGATGGTCCAACTCGAAGTCCCTCCAGTTCGGGCAGAAGCCGGGGCCTGACGCGCACCAGCTGATCCGCGAGCTTGGCTCCGTGATCCTCGACGCCCAAAACGGGGAAGCGACTCCGCAACCTGCCCTATCGTACCCGCTGCTGATTCGCCCCACGGAGACCCGTCTCGATCGACGCGGAACGACGGAGGGAACATAAGGTGTCCGAGCCTGCCCTGGGGGCCTCCGTGGAACGGGCCGGCGCGGCGGCCCGGAGCGAGACCGCACCGCCGGTGCGGTCCTGGCGCTATGTGCTTCGGCAGAGCTTCGAGGTCATGCGCCCCCATCGGAGGCTCGTCCTGATCTCGGTCGTGTTGATGGTCGTCTCCGCTTCCCTGGCACAAGTCAATCCGCTCGTCTTCCGGTACGTGACGGACACCCTTACCGCTCAGGTGACGCAGCAGGGCGCGCTGACCGATCCCGCGGCGAGAGATGCAGCAATCCGATCCGCAATCCTCCTGCTGGCCGTCTTGATTTCTGTCCTGGTCGCCAAGGAAGCGGGCATGCAGGCCCTGACGATCGCCGTCGGTCGCGTCGGTGAGAAAATCAGGACCGTGGCGGCGACGGACATGTCGAACAAGGTGAGCCAGCACCTCGGGACGCTCGACCAAGCCTTCTTCGATGCGCCGGAGAACTCGCCCGGGGCCGTCGTCGAGCGAATCGATCGCGGGATCGAAGGCATGTCGAAGTTCGTCAAGAACCTCGTCGTCGACATCCTGCCGCTCTTCTTGATGTCCGCATTCGCCTTGATCCTCATGTTCATCTCGAATTGGCTGGTCGGCGTCGTCACCTTGCTCATCATTCCGCTGTTCGCCTACGCCTCGATCCGCCAAGCGAAAGTCAACGCGGGAACGCGCGTCGCAATCATGCAGCAGAAGGAGAAGCGGTCCGGAATCTTCATCGGATTCCTCGAGGCGATCATGCTCATCAAAGCCTACCGATGGGAGCCGCTCGAGACGCGCCGGATCGGGGCCATGAACGAGGGTCTCGAGGCGGACGAGATTCGCCATCACTACGTGAACAGAACGTATGACGGAATCAAGAAGTTCTTCGAGAACGTCGGAGAGGTCGCCATCCTAGGGATCACGGGATATCTGGTGGTCACCGGGCAGCTTTCAATCGGCGCGATCTTCCTGCATCTCCTCCTGTATCGGAACGTCGCCGCTCCCGTGACGCATCTCCACCGGATTTTCGACGAGCAGCAGGAGGCCGTCGACTTCGCGGGCGGCTACTTCGGCGTGCTCGACGAGAAACCCGCGCTCGCCGAGCCCGCGGCCCCGAAGAGCCTCAAGGCCGTGAGCGGACACGTGTCGGTGCAACTCGTGTCGTTCGCCTATCCGTCGAATCCGAGTTCTCCCGTGCTGCGCGACGTGACGCTCGATCTGGAACCCGGAGGCCTGTACGCGCTCGTCGGGCTGAACGGCGCGGGCAAGACGACCCTTTCGAAACTGCTGCTCCGGTTCTACGATCCGGACGCCGGCCGGGTCCTCCTCGACGGCGTCGACCTACGGGACCTGACGAAATCGGAGATCCGGCAGCACGTGGGCATCGTGCTCCAGGAAGACCACTACGTTCGCGGCACGATCCGGGACAACCTGACTCAGGTCCGGGAGGGCGCGACGGAGGCGGACATGTGGGACGCCCTCGATGAGGTCGGCCTGGGCGGGTTCGTCGCGAACGTCGGCATGGACCGTCCCGCGAGTGCGCTCTCCAAGGGACAAAGGCAACGCCTCGCGATCGCCCGCGCGTTCCTCAAGGACCCCCGCGTCTTGATCCTCGACGAGCCGACCGCGGCGATCGATCCCCTCGCCGTCCGCGAAATCGACGTGTCCCTCCGAAGGGTCTGCGAGGGCCGGACGACGCTCCTGATTTCCCACAACATGTCGCTCGTCCTGGAAGCGAAACGGATCTTCGTCTTGGAAGACGGACGGCTCGTGCAGAGCGGCACCCATCGGGAGCTGTTCGCCCAGGACGGGGCCTACGGGAGGATCATGCGAGCCTACATCGAGACCTTGAAGATCGAGAAGCTCGAGGCACCCATGCGGAAGGAATCGGTCGCCCTGCGGATACGTCCGGAGAGCCCGGTCCCCCAATTTGGAGACGGCGAGCTCAGCGACGGCCGGCCGGGCCACAGGTGAGGGGAGTTGCTATCCGTGGAAACAAAACGAAGCGAGGGATGAGTGCATGACGAACGGATTCGCGAGCGCCATCGACTCCATGGTCCGCAAGGGCACGGGCCCGGTGTGCGGATCGTGCGGCCGCCAGGTGTCCCATCCGCCGCCGTGCCGAGCGGCGGACGTCGAGCGCTACGCGGCGGCGCAACGCGCCCTTGCCGCGTTGGACGGGGGGGATCAAGCATCGTGAGCGAGAGACAGCGATATCGACTCGAGGCATCGAAACCGTTATGCGGCGCCCCCAGCATAGGGAGCCTGCGGGGTCGGGCGCGATCCCCTCGTTGGAGGGCTGAACGTCATGGTTAATCGGTACGCGCGGTCATCGACCCCAGTCGACCGGGCCGATCGCGGGACGAGTTCGCGTCCGGCCAACGCAGGGAGAGCGGACCGGAAGCGCCGAAGCTGGCCGGGTCTGGGAGCTCCGGCACCCTCACACGGAGGCGGATACGTCACCGTCACGCCTCGGAGCTCGGCATTGCGGACCGAGGTCGAGGTGATCACCTTCCACCGGGCCGGCGACGCAAAGAGTGCACAGGGTGTCGAGGATGCCGCCATCGCCGTGGGCGGCCTCGTGTACGGCATGGAAGCGGGCCGGTGGGTATACAGAGGCATCAAGGAAACGTACCTGAAGTCGAGGCTGAAACAAGGCGAGACCGGGGTCGGACAGGTTCTCGCGATCGGCGAACCCGATGCGAAGGTCATTCAGCGGGACCTCCACGCCTCGCTGGGCCTGCGAACGTACAGGATCACGGAAGTTTGCTCGGGAAGCGTCGCCAGGAAGCTGCGAGGATACCTGAAGACCATTGGCAACATCGGGTTGAAGCCACTCCATCCGCTGGACATCGGTCGGCAGGCGAACACGAGAGGTTGGGTCATGCAGAGAAACGAATACTCATCGCTCTCACAACTCCGAGCGGCACCGGCCGTACAGATCGTGCGTCCGGAGCGGAGTCATTCGCCCCTGCCCGTGCGGCGGCCGACGTCCCGAGGAGCCTCTTCCGCCGTCGGGAACGTCCGGACCGTCCCCTTCACCGAAGGCACCATGATCTCCAGCACCCATGAAGAGAGGTGGCAGGCCACCTCGCGAGACGTCGGGAGCGCGGCCGTCAAGGCGTTCCGAGCCCTCGTCGCGCGGGGGCGCACGATCATCGGGGGCGCTCTTCGGCGACGCCCCAAACGGGCGACCGCCTCGACCCCTGGAACCGTAGCACTGAAGGTCACACCCGACCCGGCCACACCCGGGGAAGGCGTTCCCTCCGTGACGCTCCCCGCAATCGTCGTCGCGAAACCGAAAGTCCGGCCGGTCCCCCTCGCGACGGTGAGGATGCGACTCCGGCCCCTCTCTCGCCCACCGGCGCGGAAAGGGAAGAGGTCGGGCATCGCGCAAGGCGGAGGAAGTGACGCTCGAATCGAACGAAAAGGTGAACCATGAACCACTGTGACTCCTCGCAAGGCTCTCGTCGAACGCCCGTCGCCACGCTCTCGGAGGTCCGCGAAGCGTACCTCCGGATCGGGAACTCCGCCGCATCGGCAAGGATGGAGGTGGCCTGATGGCGAACTTGGAGGTCTCAGTCGCCCGGGACCGCACGACCCCGGTCCGCGTGGCCGTCGCCGTCAGCATGGGCGGCGTCATCGCTCTCGCGGCGGTGGGAATCGCCCTGTGGCGCACGCCGTTGGACCGCCTCGCCTTATGGGTCTCATTGCTCGTCCTCGCCTTCGTCATCGTGGCGTGGAGGTCCCTCTGGGTCGAGCTGTCCGCGACATCCCTCGTATTCGCGGTCCTCGCTCTGACGTCCCTGTTCGTCTGGAATCTCGCGAACCGTTCCGTGACGAACGCCGCGATCTTCCTCGCGTACGACCTGTTGGCGGTCCTGGTCCTGAGCCTCCTCCGCGACCGGACCCATATCTTCGTGCGCAGGCGTCCCTCGGCCCCGAAGGAAGGCGCGGACGTGTTCCTCAACCGGGGCATGGGCTTTGCCAATCAGGGGCAGTTCGCGGAGGCCCGCGACGCCTTCTCCAAGTCCGCGGCGATGGCGCCCGAAAACCCGGAGGCGTGGTACCAGAGGGGGCTCGCCGCGTTCGGCCTCGGGGACTTCGTGGACGCGATCGACAGCTTCGACCGATCGATCGCCTTGGACAAGGACTACCCTCCCGTGTGGCGCAGCCGGAGCCTCGTGATGACAAAGATTGGAGCGCCGGAGGAGGCAATCGCCTGCCTGGACCACGCCCTCGAACTGCGACCCGAAGACGCCGACTCCTGGGCGGGTCGGGGCGATCTCCTGCACGGGCTCGGGCGGTACGAGGAGGCGGTCGCCTCGTTCGATCGGGCGATTGACCTCGTCGACACGGACGCGGATTCGTGGTCCGCGAAGGCCGACTCGCTGCGGAAGCTCGGGCGTCAGGACGAGGCCCTCGGCTGCTACGATCGCGCGATTGAGCTGCGACCGAGATCCGTCGATCTGTGGTCCCAGAAGGGCGGCCTGCTGCGAGAGCTCGGCCGCTATGGCGACGCCGTCTCGGCCTACGACCAGGCAACCGGGCTCGTCCCCCACGATCCCGATTTCTGGTACGAGAAGGGGCGTGCCCTGAAGGGAATGCAGCGCTACCAGGAGGCCCTCGCCGCGTACGAGCAGGGCTTGCAGCTGAGCCCCGGAGATCCGACGGCCTTGAGCGAGAGAGCTTCCGTCCTGGCGCACCTGGGAAACCCAGCGCCGGAGGGCGCGCCGCCAACCGGGAAGTCGCCGGGATAGCGGTCTTCTCGCTCCCCCGAAGAAGAGGATGACCCGCGAGACGACGGAGATCGGCCCGAGCCCTCCGTCGGGTGAGCCGTCGAGGCGCCAAGGCGCGAGGCGCCGAGACTGCGTCTTGCGGCGGTCGGCCGATCCCCGCCTACTGATAGCCTTGCACGTCGTCCGCCTTGTGCTCGTTCCAGTAATGGTACGGAGAGGATTCCCGCTGCGCGGACGACAGGTCCGTCCCGACGCCGGCCGAATACGACCCGTATCGCTCGCGGATCTGGTCTTCGATCGATCGCGAGACCTTCACCGCCCGCCGAACGTGGTCCGCCTCGATCCGTTTGGCCTCTTCGGTCACCGCGATGTCCCCCGCGGACCGGATGAGGCCGCCCAATTCCCGGAGCCGGAGGCTCAAGGCCTTGTCCTTGTTATCCAGTGACTTCGCGCGGCGGCGGGCTTCCTCGACGACGACCTGCACCGCGTCGCGCGACGCAGGCGGGATGCGTTTGTCGACCATGATCTCCTGGGCGACGAACTGCGCGAGCTTCGCTCGGTTCGATCCGGTGTCGGGCATCGTCGTCTCGACGAGGACCTCGTACCCCGCGCCCGTAATCCGCGACCGCAGGGGCGAGAGGATGTGCGGGAGGTCCTGGATATTGCACGCTCCGACGAAGATGAAGTCGCACGGCACGCTGTCGACCTTCACGCTCGCGCCCGCCGACTGCGGATTGCGGCCGGAGATCGGGAAGCGCTTCTCCTGCATCGCGGTCAGGATGAACCGCTGCAGGTGACCGAGCTGCGGCAACTCGTCGATGAACAGGACGCCCTGGTGGGCCTCGTGGATCGCGCCCGCCACGACGCGGTCGTACGGTTGCGTGCCAAGCTGCGGATGTCCCCCGTACGGATCGTGCCGGACGTCGCCGAGGAGCTCCGTCTCGCTTGCCCCGGTCGCGAGCACGAACGGACGTCGGGCGATCGGCACGAGGACCTTGCGCGGGCTCTCCTTCTCCATCTCCCGCCGTTTCTCGAGCGCCTTCTGATCGAGCACGCGGATCATGTCGCCCGCCCGCTCGTAGACGACGACCTCCTCCTTGCCGAACTGCTGTCGCGTCGTCGTGACGCGATCCCGGCCGCCCATCTGCGCGAACGTGACCTCGAAGATGCCGCCGAGCAGATCGCCGAACGGATTGCCGACGTTGCCTTGAGCCGCGGCTTTCGGTCGGCCGCACTTCGGGCACATCCGGTCCGTCGGCGACGAGTACGTCCCGCAATGGACGCACTTGTAGCCGAGCCGCTCGGCGACGTTGATCGGCGCCTCTTTCGGGTCGATCAGGTCGCCTTCCGCGCCTGCGAGCCGGCTTCGCTCCTGCACGACCTCGTCCCGCTGCTTCACCTCGACAAAGGGCCGCTCCGGGTTCTCCGGATTGTGGACGACGCGGATCTCCTCCGTCACGGACGGCAGATGGAGGGAGAGCGCCTGGGCGATCATCGACTTGCCCGTGCCCGGCGGCCCGACGAGCAGGAAGTGACGTCGTTGGTTCGCCGCGATCCGCGCGAGGGCGACCGCCTCGTCCTGGCCCACCACCCGCTTCAGCGGATCGTCCGGGATCGGGATCTCCGACGTGTCGTCGAAGTCGTCGAGGGCGAATCCCTCGTCCGCCGCGAGCGACTTCGTCCGTGCGATACGGTCCACCCCGGGGCCTACGGCGCGAGGTCGCTCCGGGTCCAGATCTCGACCCCGGCGGGCTGCTTCGTAATCGTGCCCATCTTCGTGCCGATGACGGAGTGCATGTTCATCTCCGAGGCGATGTCGAGGATCCGCTGCGTGATGATCCCGTCGAAGACGACGGCGCGGGTGTTCTTCTTCGTCTTGAGGGTGTCGACGAGCTCGCGCACCGGGACCTCCGACAACACGACGTCCGAATCGTCGAGGAGCCGCGCGGTCGAGGAACCGCCGAGCTGGACGAGCATGTCCCGATACTTCTCGAGCTTCGGGCTGAGCGCTTTCGTCGTCGGCGTGAGCGGGGCGGGGGCGCTCTCCTCTCGGAACGCCGGCGTCTCGATCGGCGTTGCGGCGATCGGCCGCGGCTCGGCCCGTCCCTCCGAACGTCCCGTCGGTCCGCCGGCGGGGCGGGGCTCCGGGAACTCGGATTCCGGTTTGTAGATCTGGCCGCCAAGGCCGTACATCTCGACGTACTGGTCCGCCGGGATCTTGTTCCGCAGGCACTTCATGATCTGCTTCTGCGTGAGCTCCTCGACCTCCTTGCCGCGCGGCGCGCGCGCGATGAAGTCGACTTCCGCGACCTGCAACAGTTCCTTGAGGATGAGGTCGCCGCCGCGGTCTCCGTCGACGAAGGCCGTGAGCGCTCGCTCCTTCGAGAGCTCCTGGATCGTCTTCGGGACGTTCGTCCCCTCGACCGCGATCGCGTTCTTGATGCCCGCGCGGAGCAGATTGAGGACGTCCTGGCGTCCCTCGACGATGATGATCGCGTCGCTGTCCGCGACGTTCGGTCCGGAGGGCAGTCGCTCGGCCCCGAACGAGACGATCTCGGAGACCTGGACGCTCATCTTGACCTCGTCCAAGAGGTCCGTGCCGGACGTCTTCGACTCTTCGACCATCTGGCTCAGCAGCGCCCGCGCGCGTTCGATGATCTTGTTGCGTTTCGACACGCGGACGTCCTCGACCTTGTCGACGCGGATCGAGGCCTTGCACGGCCCCACGCGGTCGATCGTCTCGAGCGCCGCCGCCAAGATCGACGTCTCGACCTGGTCGAGCGAGGACGGGATGAGGATCGTCCCCTCGCTCCGGCCCTTCTTGCTCTGCACGTCGACCTCGATGCGGCCGATGCGTCCGCTCTTCTGCAGGTCTCGCAGGTCCAGTTCCTCTCCCAGAAGCCCCTCGGTCTGGCCGAAGACGGCGCCGACGACGTCGGGCTTCTCCACGATCCCTTCGGCCTCCATACGGGCCTGGATCAGGTATTTCGTTGTACTCGGATCGATGTTCATGCTCGCACTGTCCGGACTTGGGCCTCGCTCGCGGTTTACGTCCCGCTATCCGGACAATCTCGGCCCCGCAGGGCGCCACAGCCTCCCGTTCCCAGGAGGCAGGAAAGGATGATTCGGATGAGGGGGATCGGTGAATCGCGGCGCAGGCCGCTATCCCGGTGCCAAACTGGAAGCGGGCCTATTTAAGGGTTCGGACGATGGTTCTCACTTTTGGGACCGTCGGCGGGTATCGCGACGCTGGACCCGGTCCGCGTACCACCGCTTCGAGGGCCGCTGGCGGTGCCCGACGCTCGCGTGTTCTTCGACCCGTGCGACGAATCCATGGAGCGATTCGACGTCGGTAATGTCCTTTCGGCACAACCGCGTGAGCCGCGCGCGGATTTCTTCGTCATACCGCACGCCGTTCGCGCTCAGCCCGTCCCGCAACTGCCGGGCGAGGCGGCCCCCTCGCACGTCCCAATCGGTCAGGATGATCGCCTGGCGGTGGCCCGCGGCGATCGATTCGCACAGCGCGAAGATCGTCGAACCTTCGTTCACGAGGCGGATGTCGCCGTCGACCCCGAGGGCCCGCAACGACCGCCGGTCGTACTCTCCCTCGACGATGATCGGCGCGGTCCGGCTCCGCTCCTGCAGGTCTTCGACCGCACGCCGGAGGTCCTCGTACAGTCGCTCCCAGTCCATCAGAAACACGCTCCCGAGGCGCGGGGGCCGACGACCGCGCGCATGCCGAATCCGAGAAGCAAGGCCCGGCCGATAAGGATTGCGCGGCGCGGCGACGCCATCTTATACGCCGGGTCGGATGTGCGACGCGTGCCGGGCGAAGAGGACGTCAACTTCGAGCGCGTGACGAAAGTCTACCGCGAGGAGAGCGGCAAGAAGACGCTCGTGAGCCTCGAGGCGGACTTCTACGACAAGCTCGCGGCGTACATCGCCCGACTCGACGAATTGGCGAACAAAGAGGCACAGAAAAATCCGAACTCTCCGAAAGCCCTCCTTCTCCAGGACGAGCTCCGAAAGGTGCGGAAGCGTAGGGATCAGATCTTCACGTACCGCGAGCGGAAACTCGCCCTGCTCGCCTCCAGCCGCGCGAGCGGCGCCGAGGTCGAGATCCCGAACCTCCCCGCGCAAGACCGGGCGCTGTTCGACAGCATGGTCGCCCTGCTGAAAAAAGCCCGCGCCGAGTCGTTCGGCGGATCGCCGTTCGGCTCGGAACCGGCCGCCCCACCTCCCGAGCCGCCGACGGAAAAAGCCGGTCCGACCCCGGAAACTCCGCGCATGAAGGTCGTACGGGCGGAGGAGACGCGGCGCACGACGACGCCGCCGAGTCTGAAGGACCACGTCCTCGTCCATGTGCTCGAGGACCTGCCCCCGTTTGCAGGGATCGACACGACCTACCGGCTGAAGAAGGAGGACCTCGTCACCCTGCCGAAGACGATCGCGAAGATCCTCGTGGACCGCGGGAAAGCACGGATCGTCCAGATTGCGGGTTCGGCTGCTTGAGTTCGTCTCCCGTCCAAGAACGGCGGAAAGTCATATACGACCGTCCTGCCATCGGAACGCGGTACCACCCGGTTGGGGGCCTTCCCGGATCCGCGGCGAGCGAGGCTCGCTGCGACCGAGGCGCTGCTTGAGGTCTCCGCGGGGAAGGAGGGAACTCGATGCGGCGCTCGATCGTCTGCGCGATTGTCGTGGTATTGCTCGTTGCGGCTTCGCTCATCGTCGTGCCGAGGGCAGGCGGGTCGGCGACCGCACCTTCGCCAAGCAGCGGCGGCTTCGTAGATTCGATTCGATTCTTCGAGCAGCCGAATCAAGCGCATGCGTTGCTGGACCTGAAGAACGGCAACATGGACATGTATACGTTCCCGCTCCGCACTGCGGCCGACATCGCGGCCGCGCACAGTGACCCCGACCTCCGGACGGACGATGTCTACGGGCAGGAAGACAACCTGTTCGTGAATCCGGTTCCCGTGGACCAAACGCTGGCGCCCGGGGTGTTCAACCCCTTCGAGCTGCGGGATGTCCGAAACGCGCTCAACTACCTCATCGACCGGGAGTACATCAACGACCAGCTGTTCGGCGGGTACGGGACGACCCACGCCGCCCTGTGGAACAACTCGAGCCCATAAGTCGCGCGGGACCCGTTCTTCTTCCGCGACCTGAACCGAGACGCCCGATACAACATCACCCGCGCGCACGACCTCGTGTTCAACGCCCTCAACGCATCCGGGGCGACATTCAACGGCACATGGAGTTGGCAGGGCAACCCGATCGTCGTCAACTTCGTCATCCGAATCGAAGACGCACGCACGCGAATCGGCGACTACGTTGCGAATCAGGTCGAGCGCCTCGGCCTGACGGTGAACCGGATGTACAAGACCGGTGCAATCGCCTTCTCGATCGTGTACAACGGACCGCCGGACACGGGCGCCTGGATGCTGTACACGGAAGGATGGGCTCCCACGCAGATTCAGACGTGGGCCGACTCGGATCCCGACTTCTTCTATTGCGGTGGGGAAGGGAGCAACGTGTGGACCGTGTACGCTCCCCGCCGAACCTCGAGGCCGCATGCACAAATCTCCTGAACGGGCAGTACTCGAGCGTGGCCGAGCGGGAGGCTTTGGTGGAGTCCGCCGTGACGCTCGGCCTGAACGATTCCGTTCGCGTCTGGCTTGTCGGCGACGAGACGTTCGTCTACTCGCCCCGGGTCACGGCGTTCGTCTCGGATGTCTCTGCGGGCCTCTGGGGCCCCTTCGTCCTACGGACCGCCCGCTTCGCCTCGCCCGGAGGAACCCTTCAAGTCGGCCAGCGGATTCAGATGCTATCGCCGTGGCAGCCGTGGCAGGGATTCGGTTGGCTCTACGACAACATCGTCGCGCAAACGTTCTCGGACCCCGCCCTGACGATTCATCCGCATACCGGCGAGTACATCGGGGTCCGCGCCGAGTTCGAGACGACGACCGCCGGCCCAACGGGTTCCATCGACGTCCCGACGGACGCCCAAGAGTGGGACAGCTCGACGCTCGGTTTCAAGGTTGTCCCCGCCGGGACCACGGCGAAGTCGCTGGTCAACTACACGTTCACGTTCGGGAAGTGGCACGACGGATCGAACTTCACAATGGACGACGTCCTGTACGAACTCGCCCTCGTCTTCCGCCGGGCGGATCCCGCCGGGGACGTCTATACGAAAGACCTCGACGCGGCGTCCTACGCCGCGATCCTATTTCGAAACAGCTTGCGAGGGTTCCGCGTCGTCGATGCGACCCACCTCCAAGTTTGGTACGAATACTGGCACATCGATCCGGCAACAATCGCCTCCTTGATCAATGCCGCGTTCCCGTCGACTCCATGGACGGCGAGCGAACTCGCGCTGAGCGCTGTGTTCGACGACACCTGTCGGGTGAGTGAGGTCACCGCTGAGAACGAACAGAAGTACGCGCTCGACCTGACGAAAGGCCCGTGCCTTGCCGACATGGACGCGAACTTGCCGTCCTACATGTCGCACCTGCCACCCGGTTTGAATTTCGACCCCACGGAGGCCGCGAGCCGGTGGACTGACCTGCAGAACTTCCGGAGCACGTATGGCCACTTCTACGTGAGCAACGGGCCGTTCGTTCTGACCTCCGTCGACCCAATCAGCGTCCAGGCGACCGTCACGGCTTTCGACGCCTATCCGTTCCCGGCGGACCGGTGGGACTACCTCCTCCCGAATCCGGTTCCCGATCTCGCAATCGAGCCAATCCCGGACGTCATCGTCGGAGAGGCGGCGCAGGTGAACCTCACCACGACTGTGAACGCCGCGCCGTACGATAACGCGACCGTCCGGTATCGGATCTCGGCGGCGGGCAACGCCACGCCGCTCCGGGAGGGATTTGCCTCCCTCGTGGGCTCCGGCACCTGGCGGGTCGACCTCGATCCTTCGTTCACGTCGACCCTGGCACCCGGAACGTACGAGTTCGAGGCCGCGGCGGTGGGCAACGAGACGACGACCGCGGTGTTCGCGAGTCGCGCCTTCATGGTCTTCGTCTCGCCCCCACCTCCAGATACGACCTCGCCCACGTCGAGCCTGAGCCCCCTCTCCGGCTATTGGCAGACGTCCGGACCGTTCCACCTCGACGCGAGCGCATCCGACGACCGCAGCGGCGTCGCGTCGGTCGACCTCTACGTCGCGTTCAGTGCGGACGGGACGGCGTGGTCCGCACCCGCTGTCGTGGCCTCCGACGACGCCGAGCCGTTCGCTTTCGACTACGCACCTTCGCAGGGAGAGGGCCTCTATCGATTCTGGGCCCTCGCGACGGACGGAGCCGGCAACTCCGAATCCCTGTCGAGCAAACCGGCAACGGGGGAGATCGAGGCGGGCTTCGACTCCGTCGCGCCGACGACGCAGCTCTCCGGTCCAAGCGGCTACTGGCAGTCGATCCTGCCGATTCCCCTGACCGTGGACGCGAGCGACGCGACGAGCGGCGTCGCCTCGGTCCGCCTCTACGTGAGCTACAGCGCGGACGGCACCACCTGGTCCGTGCCCGCCTATGCGGCGGAGCTTACGTCCCCGCCGTTCGCCTTCACCGTTACTCCGTCGTCAGGCGACGGCCGATATCGATTCTGGGTCGTCGGGAGGGATGTCGCGGGAAATCTGGAGTCCATCGCGACGAAGCCAACGACGGGCGAGGTGGAATTGGGCGTCGACACGGTCGGGCCGACGGTCCTCTCATCCGCGCCAATGGACGGCGCGACAGGCGTCGCCACGGCTGGCCTGACCGTCCGGGTGACGTTCAGCGAGGCGGTCGTTCATGCGACCGCCGAGGCCGCGTTCTCGATCACGCCCTCTGTGGCGGGGACGTTCTGGTGGGACGGGAACACGCTCGTCTTCACGCCGTCCGGGGCGATTGCAAGCGGCACGACATACCAGGTCACGGTTCACGCGTCCGGCGTGAGGGACGTCGCGGGCAACGCGCTCGCAAGCGATTACTCGATTTCCTTCACGACGGCGGCGACGCAGGCAACGCCGCCTTCGGAGCCGCTCGGATGGGCGCTGCCGTTCGGAATCACGCTGGCGGTGCTGCTCGCCATCGTCGTCATCGTGTGGGCGGTCCGCAGGCGGAAGAAGCGGCCGTAAGCGCAATCGATCGACGGCTTCACCCCGGGCGCTCCGCGCCGCGTGCGAGGAAGCGCCGGAAATCAAGGAGGACCGCAAGATTCGGGATTGTCACGAGCCACACGAACGCAGCCCACGAAAGCCCGCCGCTCACCGCGCATACGTTCGACTCCGAGAGCACCGGGATCATCCAGCTGACGCACAGCGCTTCGACCGAGCCCCACACCGGGAGGGAGGCGAAGCCCACGACGATCCCGACATACCGGAAATCGCGGTCCTCCCGCCAGAGTTTCCGTCCGATGAGCCAGGCCATGACCTCGACGGCCACCATGCCGCCGTCGACCACAAGAAGCCCGAGCAGATAGGTGTTCAGACCCCGCGAGAGCGAGGCCCCGTTCAGGACGATCGCGGTCGCGGTCGTGCCGACGAACGTGAAGGCGATCAGCACCGGCATCCATCGGAGACGGGGATGGCGGAGATCGAAATGGTAGCGGCGAGTGTCGACGGCCCAGCGATACGCCTTCCAATCCCCGACGATCGACCGGGCGGGCGCGCGATCCTCCCCTTGGGTCCGCGCGTCCGGTGACGCGCGAGATGAGGACTAACGGTTTCACCCGCTTAAAACGTGTCCCGTGGGAACGAGGCGTTGATCGGCGGTATCCGGTCGGGACGACCCGACGCCCGCATAAGAAAGCCGGGTCGGAACCGATGAAACGTCCCGTTGGCGGGCTTTCTGACGCGATGGCTCGGCCCGCACCGGTCGACGCCATCCGGGTGAATCCGCGGAGTCTCGCGGCGTGGACGGTCCGCAATCCCCCCACGCGCCGTCGCCTCCTCAGGCCGGTAGGGAACCGCCGCGAGACAAGGATTAAATATCCACACGCCGTAAGGAACCGGGTCTCCGAGCAGAGGGCTCTGCGCCATTGGCATCCCGTTTTACGTTCGGAGGCGAGACGTGCAC
>Ga0137365_10001168_pt1 | contig 20029 bp, 15 predicted proteins | sample SagtaG_9_FD_104799 | JGI IMG/M metagenome (GOLD analysis project Ga0137365, IMG submission 104799) | Vadose zone soil microbial communities from Sagehorn Ranch, Mendocino, California, USA - Sage1_L_40_16 metaG | ecosystem: Environmental > Terrestrial > Soil > Vadose zone | place: USA...
ACCAACCAAGATGATTCGGTGGGGTCATCAGGCGGCCTACTGTCCGCAGCCACCCGGTACTTGGAGTGACGACGGCGGCCTGATGCTGGCGCTGCTTGACTCACTTCTGGAGGCCGGCTTTAACACTGCAGACCAGGCTCGCCGCGCATTGGAATGATGGCTTGCTGACCGCTACCGTCCTGGGCCTCTTTTCGATATCGGCCTAATCACCCGCGAATCGCTGGCGCGGTTTAGATCAGGCATCCCAGCAGAACAAGCGGGCGCAACCGGCGAAAGCGAGAACGGGAATGGATCGTTGATGCGAATCTTGCCTGTCGCTCTCGTCAGCCATCGAGCCGACGACGCGGAGCTTGTCGATAAGGCAATGCGCGCGTCGTCGGTGACGCATGCACACCCGCGCTCCAAGGTCACGTGTGCGTTGTATGTGCTGATCGCGAAGAGGCTGCTCTGCGGTGAGCGCAACCGATCCGAGGCAATGGACGATACGTTTCGAGTCGCCGGCCATGTATTGGCCGGGCCCGAGGCAATAGAACTTGAGTTTCTCCGGGATTTTCCAAATCGGACTGGTAGCGGTTACGTGGTCGACAGCTTCTGGTCGGCTTGGGAAGCGTTCGCCGCCGCCGGGTCCTATCGCGCGGCGATCGAGCGCGCGATTGCGTATGGCGACGACACAGACACGACGGCCTGCCTTGCCGGAGGACTAGCCGGCATCTATTGGGGTCTCCGCGACATCCCTAGCGAATGGTTGAATGGGATGCGCGGTCACGATATCGTCCACCCAATCGCTATCAGGCTTCTTCGCCAGACGCAGAATCCCTGAACGGCGTCCTTTGGACTCGCGATACGCTCGCCTTATCGGCACCATCCGTGTTCCCATCGACGGCTACATGAAGGACGCGCGCGCGGGGCTGGAACGCAAACGGTTTGAAGACCGCGGTTCTAGCGTCCGTTAACGTCCAGCGATGTCAGCGCAGCTGAAGGAAGCCGGCGCTACCGCGGAGATGAAGTAGGCCGGCTTCCCGTCGTCAGCTCAACGTGTAGTTGACCGCCTTGTAGTTGTCGTAGGGGTCCTCGCTCGCGGCACTGTTGCGGACGAGGACTTCGACTATGTAGTTACCGATCGTCGGTTGGTTGACACCGCTACTCCACGCGAACGTGGCTGTGGCGCTCCAGTCCTGGACCTTGATGAAGGTCCCACTCGGTGTCACCACCCAGAACTGTAGTTGGCCGGGCCGCTGCAGGTGACGGTCGCTGTCCACGTGACCGTCGTGTTGCGCGGCCGCGGGCTCGACAGGTCCGGCGTCAGCGTTACGACACCGCAGCCCGACAGGGTGAACGGCACGTACAGGTAGGAGACGAATGCGGCGCTGGAGCCGTTGGGCCTGATCTCCACCAGCAGCTTGTAATCGCCGGCCTTGAAGTCGGCCCCCACGAGGCGGTGTTGGTTCCGAGTAGGCCTGGATCAGGTGGAAGCCGAGGGCGGGGTCCTGGTAGTAGAACTGGAATTCGGTCCCGCCCGCGCAGTTGCCGCCCCGGTCAACGTGATCGCGCCTGAGCCGGAGATGTAAGGCGACGTCGCGGCCAAGGTCGAGAGGGTCTCCGGGCTGCACAGGATGAGCATGTAGTTGGTGATGGCGAAGAAGCTGTCGTACGGGTCCTCGTTGGCTCCGTTGTTGCGGACCAGGACCTCGACCAGGTAGGCGCCGGGCGCCGTCGGCGAGCTCCAGGCAAACGTGCTGCTGGCGCCGTATGGCTGCGCGTTGGTCCAGACGCTGCTGGGAGAGAGCACCCAGAAGCTGTAGGACGGTGTGCCGGTGCACGTCACGGTGGCGGTGAACGTAACCACGGTGCCGCCGACCTGCGGACTCGCCTTGTCAGGCGCCAGGTTTGGCGCGCTGCAGCCGGTCAACGTGAACGGCTTGTAGAGGAATGTGACATAGGCGGCGCTGGAGCCAGTTGGCCGCAGCTCCACCAGCAGTGGATAGGTGCCAGCCTTGAAGTCGGCGGGCCATGGCGCCGTGGTGGTCACCGAGTACGCCTGGATCAAGTGAAAACCGCCCGCCAGGTCCTGGTAGTAGAACTGGAACTCGGTCCCGCCCGCGCAGTGTCCTCCGCCCGTCAGCGTGATCGGGCCTGAACCCGATGGGTAATTACTGGCGGCGCTGGTGTTCAAAGTCGCCGCGCTGCACAGGCCGAGCATGTAGTTGGGGATTGCCGAGAAGCTGTCGTAAGGGTCCTCAACTGCTCCGCTGTTCCGGGCAAGGACTTCAACGAGGTATGTGCCGGTGGTGGTCGGCGAGACCCAGACGAACGTGTTGTTCGTGCTGTAACCCTGAGGGTTGGACCAGACGCCACCGGGCGAGAGCACGTAGAAGCTGAAGGTCGCGGTGCCGCTGCAGGTGGCGCTGGCCGTGAATGTCACGGTGTCACCGGCGACCTGGGGACTCGCCACACTAGGGCTGAGGGTCGCATTGGCGCAGCCGCTCAAGGTAAACGGCATGTACAGGAACGTGACATACGGGAGCCCGGAACCTTGCGGACGGATCTCGACCAGCAACTGGTAGTGGCCGGCCTTGAAGTCGGCGGCCCACGGCGCGGTCTTAGCGGTCGAGTAGCCCTGGATGACATGGAAAACGCCGCCCGGGTCCTTGTAGAAGAACGCGAACTCGGTCGTGCCCTGGCACGTTCCGTTCGCCGTCAGCGTGATGGCGCCCGAACCCGAGACATAAGGCGACGTGGCCGGCAATGTGGAGAGCGTCGGCGAGTTGCAGAGCTGCATCGCGTAGGGGATGGTCGTGAAGGTGTCGTACGCGGCCAGTGATCCGGTGTTCTTGACCAGGACCTCGAGCAGGTAGCTCCCGATCTGCGTGTTGAACGTGTTCCAGGCCACCGTGTTGGTTCCATGATTCCGAACGCACAGACCAGCTCAAAATTCAGCCCAAATTCACCCGGTGCTGCCAGACCTACACGCAAAGCGGGTCAGCCAGACTGGTACGCCAGGTACTTCGCCTAGAATCTTTGGTCTACTCTGGCACGCGACGTGCGCTGGATCAGTACGTTCACCTACGCCTCGGCGATCGCCTTGCTGGCAGCCGTCACCAGTCAGCTCCTCGGGTGGTCGGCCGCGCGCTCCTGGTTCCTTCTGGCGTGGGCCGTCCTGCTGCTTTTCGTGGTCATCGGTCTTTTTAGCCACCCAATGCGCTGGCCTGCATGGGGGCTGTTCGTAGGTTTCTGGGGCGCGGTTGGAACGCTGTTCTTGATCGTGCTTCAAGTCCTGGCCCTCGCGGACGTGCTTCGCGACCCTGCTTATGGCGCCTGGACGGCTTGGCCGCTGGCGATGGTTGGGATCTGGATCCTGGTGGCGTCGAGCCTCGGGTTGGGCAATGAGACCTACCCGCGGCCGGTTGATGGCCTTGGCATCTTGACAGCAATCGGCCTATTGGCGATCAGCGTCGTCACCTGGGCATCACTGCACGACACGATCTGGTCGGTCGGTCTAGCAGCGGCAGCCGCCTATTGCCTGTGGACGGGTGGCCTCGGCGCCGTTTTGTGGCGAACCAAGGCGCGCAAGATTGGTGACGTCGCCAGTCCATAAAGCTCCCAAGCATGACCAGGCATGCCGACAATGTCCGGTTGCGGCGACGCAGTCAGCGACCGCGGGTTGTGATGGAGATCCTCGGGCACTCGCAAATCGCCCTAACCATGAGTACCTACACTCATGTCGTGCCCGACCTCCGCAAGGACGCTGCGGCACGACTGGAATCGCTATTCGGCGAGCGGGAGCGTTAACGCAAGGCGGGCTCGAAGCGCGGGTTTAGGTCGACTAGGTAGTCGGGCAGTTCCGCGGCAGAGGCGATATCGTCGCCCCAGTTAAGAATCAGAAAGCCCGTGCTCCGAAGGTGAATTGGAAGCCAACAGTCTTGTTCACCTTTGGGATGACAATCGCCTCGACGTGTGTAAGTCGTTTGTTTATCGCATCCTCAATGGGGGGCTGCGCCAGGCGACCTGCGAATCCTCACGATGACAAATCGCTAGCGGCAGTCTCAGCGATTGCTTGAACGGTCGTGGCCCCCCGCCGGAACACCGATCTTGGGGCAACCGTCACGGATGTTGCCGGCACCGTACATCGAGCGCAAACTACCGACTTAGCGAGGCATCAACTTCGAAGGGTCGGGCTCCCGACTGAGCTCGAGTGCACCAGCAGGGAGACGCCCATGGAGACGATCAACCCGAAGGTAGGCGCATTCGTCCGAGCCGCCAAAGAAGACCCGGACCGGTTCTGGGCACAGGCCGCCACCGCCCTTCCGTGGCACCGGCGCTGGGACCGCGTATTCGACTGGAACCCGGAGCATGCGGACGAACGCGGCCGCTACTTCCAATGGTTCATCGGCGGCGAGACGAACCTCGCGTATAACGCCGTCGACCGCCACGTCGAGGCCGGCAACGGCGGCAGGGCCGCGCTTGTGTGCGAGGACGAGCGTGGGGGGCGGACCGTCCTGACCTACGCGCAGCTGGCCCACGAAGTCCGGCGGACGGCAATGGCTCTCCGCGGTATGGGAATCCGTAAGGGTGATCGCGTAGGCATCTACATGCCCACCTGCCGGGAGGCGATCGTGCTGATGCTGGCCTGCGTTCGGATTGGAGCCATCCACATCGCAGTCTTCGCGGGTTTCGGCTCGGGCGCGTTGGGCGACCGCCTTGAGATGGCCGGCGCGACTGCACTCTTCTGTTCCGACATCACATACCGGAAGGGCAAGGACGTGCCGCTGAAGGGGATCGTCGATGAAGCGCTAGGCGACCGCGCCAGGCACGTCCGGAACGTCGTCGTGCACCAGCGCAGTGCCGAGACCCCCGCGATGACGGCGGGCCGCGATGTTTACTGGGAGGACTTCCTCGCCCTCGGCGCCGGGCAGAGCGACGAAGTCGAGTGGCTGGAGTCCAACGAACCCGCTTATATCCTGGCGACCTCAGGCACCACGGCCAAGCCCAAGCTCGCCGTGCATACTCATGGTGGGTACCAGGTCTACATCCACTCGATGGGCGAATGGGTCTTCGGCCTCAAGGAAAACGACGTCTGGTGGTCGACTTCGGACATTGGTTGGATCGTCGGACACAGCTACATCGTGTATGCGCCGCTCATCGCCGGCTGCACGTCGATCGCGTATGAAGGCGGGCTCGATCATCCGAGCGCCGAAACCTTCTATCGGATCATCGAGGAGAACGCCGTCACCGGAATCTTCACTTCGCCGACCGCCGCCCGGATGCTCATGAAGTACGGCACCGCGCCGGCGCGCAAGCACAATCTCGGCTCCCTGAAGCGAGTCGTTTGCGCAGGCGAGGTTCTTAACGCGCCGGCTTGGGAGTGGCTCCAACTAGAGGTGCTCGAGAACAAAGTCCCGGTCATCGACCACATGTGGCAGACGGAAACGGGGGGCCCGATCTTCGGCAACACATGGGGCCTCGGCCTGCTGCCCATCAAGCCGGGCTCGGGTGGCATTGCCCTGCCAGGCGTGGAGGCGATGGTCGTGTCGCCCGAGGGCGACGAGCTGCCAGCGAACGAGAAGGGGATGATGGTGATCAAGCGGCCCTTTCCCGGTCTGACGGCAACGCTTTGGGGCGAGGTCGAGCGCTACGCCAATGACTATTGGCGACGCATCCCTGGGAAGACGCTTTACCTCAGCGGAGACGCGTCCTCGTTCGACGAGGACGGTTATGTGTGGTTCAGCGGGCGGGCCGACGAGATCATCAAGATTGCGGGCCACCGCATTGGGACGATCGAGGTGGAGACGGCTTTCCTCCGCCACCCAGGCGTGGCGGAGGCTGGCGTGACAGCTCGACCGGATCCTGTCCGCATGGAGGTCATCGCGGCCTTCGTCGTTCTCAAGAAGGGTTACGAGGCGTCTGACGAGCTCCGCAAGGAGCTTCTCGAGACCGTGCGCCACGAGCTCGGCCCGGTGGCCGTGATTGGGGACCTGAACTTCGTCACGATGCTTCCCAAGACACGCAGTGGAAAGATCATGCGGCGGGTATTGAAGGCAGTCACTCTCGACAAGGACCCAGGAGACATCTCTACGATCGAAGACGCCGGCTCGGTCCAGGACGCGCGAGAGGCGTGGGAAGCGATGCGCAAAGAGGTGACTGCTGGGCACTAGCCGCCGATTTTGCCGACGTCGCCCACCGCCATCGGCGATCTACGGCATTCGTGCGCGACACTATTGCTTGGTCAAGGCGTTTCACCGCGTGTAGTCATGGAGATCCTCGGGCATTCACAAATCGCCCTGACGATGAACAGCAATGGACTTTCTGCGCACCTCACCGCCAAGGTTGCGACCCGAAGGTCAACGAGCTCTGGTCACGCGTAACCGACCCCAGTTGTTCTTAAGGACTCCGTAACGGTGGGTTCGGGAGGTGTGTCATGCGCTTGAAACTCGCGCGTGCGTCTTCCCCTGCTGATGCTCCTGGTGGTCGCCGCTCAGGCGGCTCCCGCGCAAGCCGGGTTGTTTCGCGGATCGTGTCACCAGACCAACCTCGTCTCCAACATCGCGGGGCTAGCCGCGATCACGGACCCCAACTTGAAGAACCCATGGGGTCTGTCTTCGAGCTCCACGAGCCTCGTGTCCTTGCGTGTTCTCCTGGATCCTCCTGGTGCCGGGATTCTGTGACCCGGCTGTGACCCGGCGAGAGTCTGGATCAGACCAATGCAGAGGTCGCGGCCCGCGGTCAGGTGGTCACGTGCGACTTCCTTCGCGTGGGCCGCGGTGGACTCGAACCACCTACCTCCGCGGTACCGGCCACGAGCGCTGAGCCGCTGAATCTCTAATCGCGCAAGGCCCCACAACCCCTGCAGCCGGTGTCATGTGGCAGCCCGACCCAGAGCCGGCAAACCCAGAAATTGCCTGACGCCCGGCTGATCAAGCCGAGCGCCAGCTAGAGATTGCCAAGGGTGTGGCAAGCCGTTGCTCCGGGCGATGTGCCCGGCTCGGATGGATACACCATCGTCCTGGCTTCCGATCCCTAGCTACCCGGCGACAGAATAAGCCCCCGATCGCCAATTTTGAGATCCAAAAGGGGCAGTACCCCCGCCGCGCGCACCACGACGGCCTGGCGAAGCTAAAGCCCCGATGTCGAGCTGTCGCCAAACCTACATATTGCGCATAGCCTGTGTCGTGCTGTTTTGAACTCGTTCGGGGGTCGACATGCCCGGTCGGGAAACCCCCCATTGATAGGATCCAGTTTCCTTCGAGCGAGGAGAAATATGACAACCAAAGACGAGGCGGCCGTCCGTGCGCTTATCAAAGCGTTTGTAGATTCGTGGAATCGCCACGACATGAGGAGGCTGTCGGCCCTGTTTTCAGAAGATGCTGACTTCGTCGATGTCTTCGGTAATTGGTTTGAGGACAGAACGGCGATCGAGCAGGCTCTGACCCAGCGTCATGCCACCGTTTTCCAGAACAGTCGCTTCACTGAGAAACGGGTTGCGGTTCGGTTCCACAAACCCGACCTGGCGATCGTCCACGCTGTTATCGAACTCAGCGGCGCGATCAACCGCCAGGGGCAGCAGCTGCCTCCCTGCCTCGGAGTCATGACCTCAGTTATTGAAGAGGTGCGTGGAGGATGGAGGATCATCGCCCTGCAGAACACGGCGGTTGCTGCACTGCCTGCCCCGGCAACGTAGGTTGGATAGGTGGTGGGCCGCGGTGGACTCGAACCACCTACCTCCGCGGTAGCGCTGACCTGAGCGGAGTGCAGGCACGGCGCCCGACGTTCGGCAGAGCGGAGCGTCACGCCCCGTGTTACGAGGCGTGTTTGAGGCTTTGTTGGAGGAGACTTCAAGACCGGCGCCCATTTGATCCCGTGAGAACCCCGGGAGGCGCTCGTAATGCCAACAGGCGCGAGTAGACTCCCGAGGTCACTGGTTCGGCGTCTTAGGAGACGAGCAACCGAACATGCGGATCGAGCAGGCGCAACTTGTGAGAGCCCCCAGGGAGCAAGTCTTCCAGGCGTGGAACGACTGCGAGTCGTGGCCCAAATGGGACCCCGTCTTTTCACACGAGTCACTGTGGCGCAACGTGTCGGGAACACCGCCCGTCTCGACGCGGAAACCAAGTTCATGGGGCTGAGGATGCGAGAACGGAGCGGCATGTCCTGACGCCACCGGAGAAGGTCGAAGTGACAGGCGACGTCCCGGATGCCACCAACACGACCGTATGGAAATTTGAGGCCGCCCCGGAGGGCACGATGCTGACCGCGGTCATTGAGTTCCAATTCAAGGGAATGCTCAAGCTCTTACAACCTATCGCCGAATGGCAGGCTCGAACCGTGACCCGCAAATGGATGCAAGCCTTTGCAACGTACGTTGAGAACGAGAGCTCACGGCCTGCCCATGACCAGCCCTCTCTCACCAACTCGGAGTCAGTGCGCTCTAGTCGACGCCCTCCGACGTCTTGACCATCAGCCTCGCCCCGACCGCCTCCGCGACCTGCCGCCCGAGCACGGATCCGTCGTCGCAGGAGAACCGGAAGTGGAATCCCGCCCAGACGCGGGCGTCGGAGACCTGCGCGACGGCGGCGTCGAAGGAGGTGAAGCTCCTTTCCACGCCCGGCAGTCCGGACGAGGTCACGGTGAAGCTCGTGTCCTCACGGAAGAACGAGGCCAGAATCGTGGCGGCCGCCGAGCTGACGCCGGCGTGCGCCGAGGGATATTCCTGGAAATACGGTGTGACCAGCAGAGGCTGCCACAAGGGATCGATGGCCGCGATCGCGGTGACGGGACGCCAGAAGTTGTAGAAGTTCTTGGCATCGAATACGGCGATGATCGCGTCCGCGAGCGAGATGTTGACGAGCGCGAGCAGGCGCGCGGTCTTCACGAGGCTCAGGTGGTGGTCCATGGCGAGGGTATCCGCGACGCGGTCCCACTGCGCCGGCGGCGTGTCGAGCTGCCAGAACCGGGCGGTCTCGGTCTGGAGAGGCGTGCGCGTGGCGCTCGTCGCCCCTCCTATCTGCATCAGCTCGGTCAGGTCTGCCGCGTAGCGCGCGCTCGTGAGCCCTGGCGGTCCACCGGGTCGGAGTTCGGAGGGAGAGGTCAGCGCGAACGGCGCGGTGGTGGCGAGCGTGCGGAAGCGCGGCGGTCCCGTAGTCGGGCCGGGTGTCGGCTGCCACTGTCCAGCCGCAGTCAGGAAGGTATAGGGCGGCGGCGTAGCGTTGAAGCCGTCGCCAGCGCGCCAGGCCATGATCTGTGCGCCCACCGAAGCGCCCCAGGCTTCTCCGAGGGCGATGGACTGGTCGCTCGCGTCGTCGTCTTCGAGAGTGGCCACCGAGCTCGCCAGCGCAGCGTCGAGCGCGGGCTTCTGGGCCGGAAACGCCGCAAGCAGAGCCGTGTAGGTAGCGGTCGCGGCCGCCGCCTCGGGGGACGCCTCCGGGGCACCCGCCGGCTTGACGTGAATCGCCGTGTACCGCCGCTCGATCCCGTTGACCGCGTCAAAGGTCGCGGCTGCGATCACGCCCGCCAGCCGGTTCGCGGCGGCCGGCGCGACGTTTGCTGTGGCGAAGCTGTTGAGCATGGTCTGGTTCCATTCGATCGCCATGTTCGGATGGACCTTGCCCGCGGCGAACCCCGGCGGCGCCATCGCCGCGGCGAACGCGACGGCCACGACGAAGGCGGCGATTCCAGTCTTTGTCTTCATGGCCCTCACCTACACCAGTGTTTGAGTCAGAAAGCTATCCGAATTCGACGCACCGCCTAGTCCGATTAATGGAGCTGGCGCTACAGAATCTGTACTTGCCTCGTCCCAGGCGAGGGCCATAATCGCGCCATGGATGGATACGGACAGTTCTGCCCCGTCGCGCGCGCGTCGGAGGTCTTCGCCGAACGCTGGACGCCGTTGATACTGCGCGAGCTCATGAGCGACCGCCACCACTTCAACGAGATCTTGAAAGGGCTCCACGGCGCCTCGCCGACTTTACTCGGCGAGAGGCTGCGGAGGCTCGAGAGGGCGGGCATCGTGGAAACCCGTCCCAACCCAGGCGGCCGCGGCTCTACGTACTACCTGACGCCATCGGGGACGCAGCTTGCTGCGGTGGTCCGAGCTCTCGGAGCCTGGGGCCAGCAGTGGCTCGAGCTGAGGCGCGAGCACTGTGACCCCGACGTCCTCATGTGGGCCGTGTTCACGCATCTCGCGCCGGAGAGCCTTCCAGCCGGGCGGCAGGTCGTGCGCTTTGAGTTTCGGGAGCCGCGGCGCACGTACTGGCTGGTTCTGCGCCGGCCCGACCCCGATCTCTGCTACAACGACCCGGGGTTTGGCGACGACGTGGTGGTGCGAGGAGACCTCGAGACGCTGGTTCGGGTCTACCTTGGCCAGCTTGAACTGAGGGCCGCGCTCGCGGCCGGACTCGTCGAGGTCGAAGGCCCGCGCGACGCCGTCAGCTCGTTGTCGAGGTGGTTCCCACGCAGCGGTTTCGCCGCACACGCACGTCCGGTCAAGTACGACCGGGGCGGGCAGAAGTTCGTGCCTGTCGCCTAGCCTGCATTGACTCCGAGTAGGTGAGGCAACGCGGTCCCTATGTCTCACCAACTCGGGAGCAACGGTTACGGCCGGGAAATGTGGGCCAATGTCATACGGGAACTAACCGACTTCGAAGCGGTGAACATCGGCCGGGTGGACGCGCCCATGTCCAGTCGATAAACACCCGAGCGATGTCGACAGCACTGCGCTCGATAGGAGGTAGTTATCGGCATCAAGGCCGGCTCGTCACATACATACTCGTCACATACATACTCGTCACATGCATAGAGGACGCGCGCGAGGCCAAGCTACTGAGAGGCGTGTCTTATCGACAGCAAGCTGCAACCTAAGGCTCGTCCTCGTCAAAGTTCACAGGTTGAGAGTAAAAGCAGGCACGAAACTCGGACCGGTTTGAGTCCAGTTGTAGTGCGGTTGTGGTAAGGGCATCCGGGCGGTTGGTCTAATCGAACCATTTCGAATTTACATTTGGCTCCGGGACGAAGACTCGAACCCCGAACCTTGCGGTTAACAGGTAGAAGGGCCGCCCGGTGGCGGCCCTTCCTTATATATGCGGCTTCGAGATATCCGTCAACAGGGGTTGCCAGTCACCCCGCGGAAATCGTTATAGCGCTGGATCGTTGCGCCGTTCCCGCCGAAAGCGAGATATGTCAGCGACAGCAGGGATCCGTACTGGCTGTTCCGGCCGAAATCGTTGGTGCTGCCGGGAATCGCGCCGCCGAACTGCCAGTTGCACGTGCCGATTGCCTCTGTCGTGCTGAAGTACGGGTAGAAGGCGGCAGGGGCGTTGTCGTCGGTCGTCGGAATGAGCGTGCAGCCCGCGCCGGTAGTCCGGTTGCAGGTGCTGAACTCGATGCGCGGCAGATCGGCTTCGAATGCAGCTCGGTCGTAGCTCTGGGCGTAGCTGCCGCCGAATCGCGGGCTCGTGAAGAGCACGGACGTCGGATGGAGGCCGGTGTTGCCGTCGGGCCAAACGGGCTGGTACGACAAACCGTCGAATCCGGTGTTGGTATCCGTACATCCCTGGACCTTGATGCGCAGCGCCTCGGACGCCGGGAAGCAGAAGTCGTCTTCGCCGGCGCCTTCAGTCGGCTCCTGGTTCTTTCCCGACTCTTCGGTGTTGCCGGCCGGGCACGCAATCGGATTGCCCGCGCTGTCTACTCCGAATGGGGTGGCCGGCACCGCGACGCCGTTGCAGAACTGGAAGTGCCCAATCTCGTCGGAGAAAGCGATGTTGTAGCTGTGCGCGGCCCAGATCACGCGGGTCTGCTCGGACGACGTGCTGTACATGGGGTGGAAGGCATATGGAATGGCCTTGCAGCTGTTGCCGGTGGGGGCGTACTTGAACTGCACAAATCCGTTGGCGGGGCTCGCCGTCATCGAACCCGACTCGCCGCTTGTGAGGTCGTTGATCTGCGTCTGCACACCCTCCGGGGTGTCGTGGATGCTGACCTGGAGCCTGTCGCCGGACGACATGAAGAGATCACGCGCGCTGTCTGGCGTATAGGTGGCCAGAGTCGAGTCGAGTGGATTGGCGGGCGCGTGTGCCACGCCGTTCTTGGTGACGAAGGCGAACTCAAAAGTTTCGATCCCGACCTTGGCCGCGCAGGTCGCGTTTTGCACGGTGCCTTTGACCGGGTCCTCGAGCAGGCTGAACACGTTCATCGCGGCGCACCACTTGACGGGATCGCAAGCGCTTGCGCCCACGGCCACCGCCCACGTCGGCCAGGGCACCCAGCCGGGCGGATAGAGCTGGAGCTCGAGAAACGCCGTACCCGGATGACTCGGTGACACCGCCGGGTCGACGATGTTGGTATCGCTGTCGGGTGTGCACGTCGACACCTGTTCCGGATATGACTGCGTGTCGCAGAGGGCCATGCCGAACCACATGGCGCCATTCAGCTCGAAGTGGTACGAACGGGACAGCGGATTCGTAGCGGGGGGATCGCTTGGAACCGTCACGTCGTAACGCATCTGGTTGCCAGAGCCAGGAACATTCGAATAGAAGAGAAGTGACGGCTCGTCATGTCCGACGTACTCAGCCCCAGAAACGTCTTCGGGATTGGCGAGGTCCGGACACACACGACTGTACTCGCAGTCGATATGGATGTGCCGGCTCGAGATTGGTAGCGAAGGTGCGGCGAAGGCAGTCCATGAGGCCAGGGGCAGAACACTGATCGCGGCCAGAGCCCCCGCGGCCGCCAAGCGTTTGCTACCAATCATCATTTCGGGCCCTCCCACACTGAACCGCTGGATGACAGGTCGCAAATCAGCCTAGCACTCTCGGTGGGGGACTAGATCGGGCTGTCGTTCTTCGGCGGCATCGCCCGTCCGGCCTGGCCGGAAACTCCAACAGCACGGGCACGAACCCCGACGGCGCCCCTGCACCAGCTGGACATCTATGCCGCTGCTGTTCGCATGACGCGATGATCGGTGCGAAGATCAGTTTTGGGTGGGGTTCGCTATAGCCGGAGGTCGATGATGCCAGAAGCGGCGACTCACTCAGTTACCGTCCGCTTGCCTCGAGGAATGAGCCGGCCCATCATCGGACCCGATTTAACAGACTACGAACGAGCCTTGGACTCGACCCCGACCCGGAGCTCGGTCGCGTGTACGGCCAACTTTATCTAGACTTCGTGCCCTCGAGCCTGGCGCTGCCGGAGGCGCGGCAACTCCCCTTTAGCCATCGCCTCAGACCAGTTTTTCTTCGACACCAGCGGCGGCGAAGGCCTACCGCTCAGGCTCGACGAACTCCCGACCTACCCATCATCTACGCAACTCTGGGGACCGTTTTCAACGGTACGCCCAGCGTACTGGAGGCGGCCATCGAAGCGATGGCAGGGGAGCCTGTCACGATGATCGTAACTACCGGCCGGAACCGCGACCCTGGCGAACTGGGGCGGCTGCCAACGAACGTCCGCGCCGAGCGATATATACCCCAGAGTGGTCTCTTCCCCAGGTGTTCAGTTGTAATCACCCATGGCGGTTTCAACACATTGGTCGCGGCGCTTGGCCACGGGCTACCGGTCTACTTTCTGCCGCTCTCAGCAGACCAGCCATGGAACGCACAGCGTGCAGTTGAGCTTGGCTTTGGCCTGAGTGCGGGGGAATTAGGCACTAACAGTATTCGTCCCGTGGTGAGGGCGGAGAGACTAGATCCTGCCCAGATCAGAAACGCAATACGACGCCTACTGTGGGAACAGAGTTTCAGTCGAGCGGCGGCTGCAGTCAGAGCCGAAATCGAGGAACTACCCGGGCCGGACCACACCGCCCACTTGCTTGAGCGATTGGCGACCGAGAAAGGCCGCATTCTCGCGAAGGCTTAGCAGCGCCGAGAGCCAACGGGTGGTCCTTCGCGTCATCGCCGTTGATTCCACACTGCCCAACGTGGTGAGTTCCGCCGGAAATTATGGTACGGCTGCGCATGGCACCCAAAATAGAACACGCCTTCGGCTTCTTGCCATAGCCTGCCGTCCGCCTACGCCCACCGTATCCGGCTGTAGCCCGCCATCTCGACCACAGTTGCGCTGGAGGTGGCGGAAAGCGGAGAGGTGGCGAGCCTACGAGTTCATCGCAAGTAGCCTGCTTACGCACACGGGTTGGCATTAAGACGGGAGGACCGCGGTTGCGGCCCTCCCCCGCAGCCATCCCGGAGGGGTAGACAGGGACCGGGACGCTTGCCCTGATTAAACAACAGATCCTGCCCGTGCGTAAAAAACTGCGCCAAAAGCGTTCTCTGTTTGGGCGGAAAGACCGACCCGCTCAGTCTTTCCGCCCGCTGCATCGCGACCTACGGGAGACCGGATGTTGCCTAACAAGCCCGAAGGGCCGATTTCGCATTCGAAAATTGGCTCCCCTTAGTGGACGCTCTTCGAACTCGGCTATCTACCGCGGGACCCGACCTGATCGAGACCTTGACCAGTTCCGCCTTGCTTAGAGTGCGGGCTGGCTCCCACATCCACTGATGCATCTTCCGACGGGGCTTCGACGCCCGATTGTTGGACTCGAGTACCTTAGCCACCTTGCAATCTAACGAAAAATTCGTTAAGTTTCCTCGATGAGCGTGGGGGCGTTCAGTTCTGCCCACCGCGTGATCCGGCGCTTTGGTGGACAAAGCGCGCTGGCCCAGTTACTGGGCCGCCGCCAAAGCACCGTCGAACATTGGGCCGCGACCGGTCGGATTCCAGCGCATTGGCAGCCGACGCTGATGGCCTTGGCGCGAAGAAAGGGCATCTCCCTGGAGCCGAAGGATTTTGTGGCTGCCGAATCCCACGTCATCGCTCCGGCCGACGGACGCCTCGGCGTGCTCATTGTTGGCCTGGGCGCGGTCGCCTCGACCTTCATAGCCGGGGTCGAGCTGATCAAAAGGGGCGGTGGGTTGCCCATCGGCGCGCTCACTCAAATGGGCGCGATTCGATTGGGCAAGCGCACCGAGAAACGGACGCCCCTCATCAAGGACTTTGTTCCGCTCGCGAGGTTGGACCAGCTGGTCTTCGGCGCCTGGGATCCCATCCCCGACAACGCGTATGAAGCGGCGGTGAAGTGCGGCGTCCTGGACCGAGCCAGCCACATCGAGCCGGTGGCAGGCGACCTGAAAGAGATTGAGCCGATGCCGGCCGCCTTTGACCAGTCGTACGTGAAGCGCCTGCGAGGCTCAAACGTCAAGCGGGCTAGCACCAAGCGCGAAATGGCTGAAGCGCTTCGACAGGACATACGCGACTTCAAGGACTCCCACGCGTGCTCGCGGCTCGTCGTGATCTGGTGCGGGTCGACGGAAGTATTCATGACGGCGGGACCCACGCACTCGGACCTCGGCTCGTTTGAGGCGGCACTGAATTCGGACGACCGCAGCATCGCGCCCTCGATGCTGTATGCATACGCTGCGCTGCAGGAGGGCGTTCCCTTCATCAACGGAGCCCCCAACCTGACAGTTGACATCCCTGCGCTGGTCGACCTTGCCCACGAAAGGGAGGTTCCCATCTGCGGCAAGGACTTCAAGACTGGGCAGACACTCGTGAAGACGGTCGTCGCTCCGATGCTGAAGGCCCGCATGCTTGGGCTCCGCGGCTGGTATTCGACGAACATCCTGGGCAACCGCGACGGCGAGGTGCTCGACGACCCGGACAGCTTCCGAACCAAAGAGGAGAGCAAGCTCGGCGTGCTCGAGCACATCCTCCAGCCCGGCCTCTACCCCGACCTATATGGCGACATCTATCACAAGGTCAGGATCAACTACTACCCGCCGCGAGGCGACAGTAAAGAGGGCTGGGACAACCTGGACATATTCGGCTGGCTGGGATACCCCATGCAGATGAAGATCGACTTCCTGTGTCGGGACTCCATTCTCGCCGCACCGCTCGTGCTCGATCTGATTCTCTTCACGGACCTAGCGCAGCGGGCAGGCTTGAGAGGCATCCAGGAATGGCTCTCCTTCTATTTCAAGAGTCCCCAGCACGCGTCAAATGTGTATGCCGAGAATGATCTGTTCATTCAACAAACGAAGCTCAAGAACACTCTCCGCTGGTTGATGGGCGAGGAGCAGATCACGCATCTGGGCATGGAGTACTACCAAGATGTCTAGGTCTCCACGGCGAGCCACTTCGGCGGAGTCTGAATCCACTGAAAGGCCAGTCGCTGGTGCGGCCGAAACGCTGCACGCGGACTATCCGCCTGTGGGGCACACAAATTCGTCAAGGCGACCAGTTGGTAATGTCGGCGCCGGGAATGCTGAATGTTCGCACCAGGTCGACGTCCGACAGCACTGCCGAGCCGTCGGGCATTGGACGAATCTGATTTACGCAGCGACCGGCATTGGCGCACGCGAATATTCGCGTAGCAGCCCGCCGAGTCTCTCCTCGCAGATCACAGGGCCTGACATCCCAACCGGGTACGAGCGCGCGATCGGAGTCCGCAACTCAAGCCCGCGATGTGGTCGAGCCTTGTTGTAGTGCTCAAACCAGACAGTCAGGACGCGCTCGAGGTGGCGTCGATTGAGGATGAGAACCCAATCGAGACATTCCCGCCTGGTCGAGCCAATTTGTCTCTCCATGTGTGAGTTCGCCCTGGGCGCGGCGATCGGAGTCCTGATCGCGGCTACGCCGTCCGCCTCGAAGACGCGGTCGGAGCCACCGCCGTACTTGTGATCGTGATCATGGATCAGGAACCGCGCCGGCACGCCCAGCTGGTTGAGCTCCCAGCTCACATTCCTGGCTTGCTGGCTCACCCACTGAGCTTCTGGCCTGTCGGTCACCGCGAACCAGATCACCCGCCTGGTCGCCAGCTCGATATACAAGAGGACGTACAGCCGCTTCAGGAGCACGGTGTCGACGCTGAGGAAATCAGTGAGCACGATTGCCGACGCCTGGGCTCGCAGGAACGCCTTCCAGGTCTGCCGCGATCTCAGCGGTGCCGGCCCGATCCGGTTCCGGCGCAGCAACTTGCGAATCGCGGTCGCCGAGACCACATGACCGAGCTTGAGCAATTCACCCCGGACTCGGACGCAGCCCCAGCTCGGATTGTCCTTGGCCATCCGCAGAATCAGCTGCTGGAGCTCGGGATCGAGACCTGGCCGACCAGGGGCCACGCCGGGGACCGAAGGCTGCCCGCCTTCTTCTCACCAACTCGCGGTGCCAACCCAGCACCGTTTCCGGCTGGACCAGCATCCCGGCCAGAGCCGCCCGGTTCATCCGCCGGTCAAGCGACCCTACTCGGAGTAGCCTGCCCGCCGACGAATAAGTGACCCCCACACCCAAAACTGATTGGGTCCGAGGGAGCCCGTTTGGCCGAATCGCTAACTCCCACCTTGGGGCTCCGTCGTGTTACGGACGATCGCCCAGGCTTCCTCTCGGTTGTCGAGAAAGAGGAGAGCCACGAACGGCTCCCCTCTCGGCTTCTTACCGGGCTAGCACTCCGTCACGCCGGTGTCAGAAGGGGTACGTGGTGGTCAGCGTGCCACCGTTGCTGCTAGTGATGGTCAGAGTGGCACTCACGAAGGTGATAGGACCAGGGTTCGCTGTCCACCCCTTCTTGCACAGCCCTGAAGTGTTCTCGGTGGCCGGCGCAGTCGTCACGTCGAAGAAGGCGTTACCGTGGTCCGACGGGATATTCAACTCGGACCCGCTGGTACTCCCGCTGCCGGTCTTGCCAGGAACTGGACCCGCGTCATTGCCGGGGTTGTTGCACGTGACCGTGAACGTGTAGCTGGCGGTGAGCGAGGCATTAATCGAGGTGCCTGCCCCGGCGACTTCACCGGTGGCCGTTACGGTGTTATCCGCGTTGACGGTAAACGTGGGCGCGATCTTGTAGTGCAGGCCGCTCGCCGAGGCGACCGTTGAGAAGACCGCAAAGAGCAGGGCTACGACTCCGAAGATAACGAGTATCCGTGGTTCACGACGCATGTGTTCTCCTTCCGAATTTCATAGTGGATAACGGCGTACCCGCCCAGGTAAATGGGCTGCCATAAACAACTCGATCATGGTGGGTGCGTCTTGCATTCCCCAGGGCCACTTCCTTCTTGCTAACGAAGGCAAGCCGGATCGGAAGCACGCGCCAGCAGGCATAATGCCTCTGGCGCACTCTCCAAGGTCGTGGACCCAAACTTCGACCCGCAAAGGGGGTGCGCCGCTTACCTCCGACGTCGGCCTGTGAGTCGTTCGTGTCGGGTCGGATCGGAGGTGCGCGGGAGTTAAGTCCCAGACTCGAACCTCGGGATCGAGACCACTGGACGCGCCTCGTCCCGCGCTTAGGTGGCAGAGCATCCATTGAGACCGTCGATACGTAGTAGCTCAGGGCACCCATTGCTCGTATCGCCGGAAACCCCCTGCGCGATCACTGAAACCGGCTTGTAAATCCAAGCCAACCCTACGACTTGAAAGTTCCCTGTCAATAGGACTGATGTCCCTCGTCTACCTCTACAGGGAGGTCCCGCCGCTGATCTCCAAGACCGGGCGCGAAGCGTTTGGTCGGCTTCGCCGAATTGACTGCGACCCCTCTCGCGACCCCTGGGGCGAACCCCATTTCGAACCCATTTGCGAAACTTCCGGTCGGGGTCGCTGAGAATCGCGAGATGACATCGGAACGATTGGCTAAGTCTTTGAGACTCCTTGGCCTTGCTCTCGGCCTGACGTTGACGCTCCTGCTGGGCGCCGGCGGCGCCGCGGAAAACCAGGCTATGGCGGAGTCAGTCCCTCCGGGCGCTACCTCGTGCATAGACAGTACGTCTCGCCTACTGGTCGAGTCTTTCATCAGTAGTTTCAACAAGGGGGGATACGGCCGAGCTCGACCGACTGTTTAGTTCGGACGTCTTCGACTGGTACTCAACTGACGCACCAGGCGCATGTGTTGACCAGGAGGCTTACGACCGAGCAGGTTTGGTAGCTTCGCAGAGCGGCACCGAGAGCACGAACAGCTCAAGCTGGAATCAATCCAATTCAACGGCGAGTCGGCTGGCGGACTCGGAGCTGTAGGCAACTTCGAGTTCGAGTTGACACGAATGGCCGATGGGCGCCGACCTCGTATGGGCGGAAAAGGCGTCATTGCCTGCTGGAGCAATCCTCACACGATCCTCAGATGGAGCATGGGCCAAGAGCCCTTCCTACGAGCCCGCCTGCCGCTCTATGTTTCGCTCGCTGGCCGTGCGCTTGCTACTCTGGCAGGTGGTTTTGTAATCCTGTTCCGGCGGCGAAGGACCATCACAAGAGCTACGTGGCTAGCACGTTTACGGTAGACGAAGGCTCGACGGCGAATTACTTCAACTGATGCGCATCACTCGGCCACCGATGTGCACCTCGCGGTTCGCGTTACGGAACCCCCGGCCCACCACTCATTTTGAATTCAAGCGCACGCGATACGGTTTTCACGCGCCAATCACATTTGAATCGCACTTGATAAATGCTTGCGGTGTTCATAAGCGCTCGTTAGGCTTGCCGGCCTCCACCCACCCATCAAGGAGGCAAGGAAACGAAATGGCGGCCAAACTGAGAGTTCTTCGGGACCCGAAGGTCGATCCATGGCCGGTGAACTTGCGCACTCGGGGCGAAGTCCAAGGTTGCATTCACACGAGAGGACCTGTTTGCCTTGCGCTCGCTGCGGACCTTGCTGATCGACGTGGAAAATCATTGCTGAACGCAGACGCTATTCTCCACCCGCTGGTCAATCGCTCAGATAAGAACGCGGAGATCTTTTCGATTCTGCAGGCAGCCGTGCACGGCCTGACCGACGGAAACCTAGGCGACTTCGAGTTGCGTTCAACTGCTCAGGTGACGGCCCTTTCTCTCTTGGGCCCGATCCTCGCCTTGCGAGCCGAAGTCGACCGGACTTTGTAGCGATACCAGGATGAGGCCGCAAAGAAGATGATCGACCCAGAAGGTACCCTAGGAGCTTGATGCTCGACCCTGCGCGAGAAGTGACCGACCAGGAGATCGACCGTGTCTCGAACAAGCTGAAGGCACTAGCCGGGTGTTGAAATAGCCTCGTGCGCGGGTGCATGCGCATGCCGTAGACGACCCGTCA
>Ga0137365_10001182_pt1 | contig 19955 bp, 18 predicted proteins | sample SagtaG_9_FD_104799 | JGI IMG/M metagenome (GOLD analysis project Ga0137365, IMG submission 104799) | Vadose zone soil microbial communities from Sagehorn Ranch, Mendocino, California, USA - Sage1_L_40_16 metaG | ecosystem: Environmental > Terrestrial > Soil > Vadose zone | place: USA...
CCTTGGCAGATGCCATTGAGATTGGCCCGGAACCGCCGCCACCCGCGCCACTCGTCCTTGAGCGCATCACCGCGTGATCGTTGTGGATTTCGCGGACGGCGGCGCTGCGAGGATGGTTTGGGTAGCGGGCGGCGAGGGGATCGCGCGTGTCGAGCGAGCAGGTGTAGTAGGCGAGACGTTCACCTGGCCGGCGGGTGGTGTGGTGATGCCTTTGAAGGTGCGTCCGCAGATGGCGCATCGGATGTAGCCGCGCAGGACGTAGGTGCGGGCGGTGGCGGGGCCGTGGCCGTGCCGGGGCCGGGGCCGGCCCGTGCCCTGCTGCGCCTGCCGCCAGGTGTCGCGGCTCCACAGTCCAGCGGGCGGGGGGTAGCGGCGCGGGTCGGCGTTGCGTCGGCTGGCTAGCTGCCGGTACCCGGCGCCCTCCGCAATGCGCCAGGTGAACATCTGCTCGACCACGGGGGCGCGGTCAGGGTCGAGGCCGAGCCGGGTCTTGGCGCGGCCTTCCGCACGCTTGGCGGGCCGGCGTGGGGGATCTTGGCGACCTGGTGGCGGCGGGGGTGCGGCCGATTGTTGAACCCCCGCAGCGCGTGTTCTTGCAGCCCGGCCCGGGCTTTCTCTGATCTGCAGCTGGAGCACTCGGCCGCGCCCTGCTTCACCCTGCGGACGAGGATGGTGGTGGCGTCGGCGTCGGCCACGTCGATCGGCTCGGCGGCGGCGAACAGCGGGATACCCGCCTGGGTGAGCTCGCCTTGCCGGTTGGGGCAGCGCCACTGCTGCCCCGTAACTGGGCCGGCGGCGCCCGGGTCCCAGCCCGACGTAGGTGGGTAAAATCCGGACCCGCCCCGGCGCCGATGGCGCGGGAGCCCCCATGCCGGGGACAGGCCAGACGTCCCGCGCGGCCTGCTCGGCAGGTGGAATGCGGGAACGGCGGCCCGCGCGCGACTTCCCCGTCTACGCCTGCGACGCGCGCTGGCGGATCGCGGCGCAGCGTGGCCCGTTGACTGGGAGAGGCCGCGTGAGCAGCCCGGCGCGTGGCAGACCCGCGCGGCCTCTGCCGACCGGGCGTGCCGGGGGCCCGCTGCCGGCCCGCGTGCCTGGTGCCTGGTGCTGGCCATCTGAGGTCAGGTCCCCGTCGCGCGGGTCGCTTTCGCTGCCGCTGCGGCATCAGGCCCGGTGTCGGGTGGCCCGCCGGCCGTGGGCGCTGCTGGTTCGGTGGCTGCTGGTGCGGGGCGGGGCGGGGCTGTGTACCGCCACGCCCGGCCGGTCGTGTCCCGCTCGGCCGCGTTCTGCGCGCACAGCCAGTTCAGCGCCGTCTCGGCTACATAGGCGGGCAGCCCGGTGCGCGCGGCGATATCGCGGATGGTGACCGGCCGCCCGGCCTGCCGCAGCGCCCGCACCACCGCCACCGTGTGCAGCGCCCGCATCACCGCGCGCTCGGTCTTGGTCTGGGCTGACCCGGTCAGGGTCAGCACCAGCGCGCACATGCTGCGCTCCCGCGCATCCCCGCCCTGTGCCCGGCCGCCGGAGCCCGCCGCCGGGCCGGCCCACCGGCCGCCGCCCTGCGGGCCGGTCACCGGCCGCCGCCGTCCATGGCACGCCGCGCGAGGCGCGCGTGACATCTCGTGACGGGACGCGCGGGGGGCTGGGTGGCCGGCCTGTGCGCCCGGCGCCTGGGCGCCGCAGTGCCCCCGGCCGGCCCACCCGGCGCAGGGTGGTCAATCATCGGCGGCCGGCTGACGGTCGTCCTGGTCATCACAGAGGGCATGAAAGATCTCATCGGCCGCGCTCTCGACGTGTGCGACGCGAGCGATCGGCTCGGCCCACGGCCAGCTGAACCAGGTGTCCGGCCCGTAGCTGACGGCCACGACATTGTTGTCGAACTCGGCGACGTCGGGGATCTCCGCCGCAGCGAAGATGCGAAGGCGGGGGAAGGTGCCACGGGTGTCGAGATCCGACTTCAGACCGCGGTTGGCTAACTCCTGCTGCAGCAGCCGCAGGTGCCCGGCGCCGTCGTCGTGGAGCACGTGATCTCCTCAGTGAGCGGTCAGGTCGAGCGCGGCCATTTGCGCGCGGAGCGGCCCAGCCAGCCACGCGTCAACGGTGACGCCCTGCGCCGGCCCGTTGACCGGCGGCGAGGCGTACAACCGCCCGCTGTCACTGCGGAAGACCGTCCAGCCGGCGAAGCCGGCGGCGAGCCGCGCAAGATCACCCGTGATGTCCGCGACATCGTGACCGTTGCGCGCGGCGGCGTCGCGGAACCGTGGCCAGTGCAGGTCGCAGGTGTCCCAGGTGTTGGGGTCCTGGCTGTGGTCGGTCCCGTCCGCCGTGAACAGTGACGGAGGGATGATCACCCGGACCTTGGCCGCGGAGGCGCACCCCTTCATGCTGCACGTCGCTCCGTCCGGTGGCGTCGTTGCCTGGTAGGTGCTCATCGCTGAACCATTCACGCTGACGGGCAGGGGCCGTGCTCGCAGTTGGCGAGCTCGTGTGTGCAGCACTCAACCGCTGAACGCCGACACCAGGAAGCGGCGCTACGTACTAGTTGTGTGACAGCAAGTGGGCGGATCCGTACGCCATGTACTACCGGTCGACGCGCAACTCCCGCGCCAAACCGCGCAGCGCCGGGCTGAGCTGCTGCTTAGCCTCCACAAGCTCGGTGACGACCGAGCGGGCCAAACCCTGATGACGGAACCAAGTGGGAGACATCTGCCGCGCCTGCACCAACGTCGCGACCGCGTCGCGGCGGCGGCGCGCGTCGGCTTGCGCCTGTGCCACATCGATGAGATGCGCCCCATAGGAGATCGTCTGGAGGTCTTCGCGGCGCACGCCTTGGGCTGCCTTGAGCGCGTGGCCCGGCTCGCGGAGCATGGCGTGCGCGTGCGTGGACTGCATCGCGACCTGGGTGGGACCGAAATTCACGTTGTAGTCGAGCCGGTCGCGGTCAAGGCGAGCCGCTGCCGCGTGCGAGATGCTGATGTGATCGCGGGCCGCCTGCGCACGGCCTGCCGCCGCAGCGGGCGCCATGGCGGTGAGCATCAGCCCGCCCCACACCGTGAGGTGCTGCGGGCTCGCCTTGGAAATGGACGGCTCGATTCGCTCAGCGATCCGCAAAGCATGCGCCTCGGCGTCGCGGAGCCGGGCCTGATGCAGCATGACCCACGAGTACGTGCCGTGCAGCGTGGCCCACTGGAGTTCGTCATCGCCCGCGGCGGCTGCTTGAATGGCGCGGTCAGCGCTGATCGCCGCGAGTTCGTCCTTGCCCATCTGTGTCAGCAGGCACGCGGCGAGCTGATAGGACTGGGCCAGCGGGCCGCTTGCGGGCCCGCCAAAGGTGTGGAACGCGTGCCGGGTCTCGCCAATCAGGCCAGGCAGGGAGGCGGCCAGCTCACCGAATCTGCCTGCCCAGTAGTTCCGCCAGCCGACCGCGACGGCGCGCTGAACATCGGGCAGCGGGGTCGGCTCACCAGAGTCGGCGCGGTCAACGCCAGCAAGCTCCGCCGGTGACAGCAGCGCATCGCGGATTGCCAGCACTGACGAATCCATCCCGCCCTCCAGGCGAGGACGCTTGTCAAGCAGTTCGCTCATCTCGATGCCCAGCGCATTGGCGAGCTTCGCCAGCGTGGTGATGCGCGCCGACTTGCGCCGGTTCTGCTCCAGCATGGCGACCAAATCCTTGGACACACCCGAGCTGGCCGCTAGCTGCTCCTGCGTCAGGGCTGCGTCACGACGGATGCGCCGCAAACGATCCCCGATCGTTTCTGCCATGGCTCCCCGCACGTCTCAGCGGATGTTTAACCCACCTTTCAGGCTAGCCGCTGCGCAGTAGACCAGACCGCGACGACCTGTGAAACAGGGATAACTCGTTCAACGTTTCTGTCGCGCCGCCCGGAGCGCTGGCGCGTTGACGGCCCGTCTGGGGTGACCGATTTCGACGTGCTGTATTGCGTGGTGGAGGGCACGGCCGGGTCACGGTGGCCGAGGCGCAGGCACAGGCGCTGGTCACGCTGGTCACCGACGCGGCCGTGTCGTGGGGTCACGGCAGCGGAGGGGAGCGGCGAGCGGGTTTGCTGGCGCTGGATGAGTTCAGCGCCGTCGCCGGGCGGGTGCCCCTCTATGAGCTGACAGAGCGCTGCCGTTCGCTGGGGCTGGCGGCGCAGGTTGCCGCGGAGAAAGGTTGCTAGCGGGTCTGATTGCTGCGTACCTCTACGAGAGCTTGTGGATGGCAAGAGTCCGGCCCTCGGTGATAACCCCATGATGAACGACATAGCTGAAGTCGTAGACATGCACTCCGGTGGTCTCGTACGCACGGACACGTACGGACACGGTGTCCCCGCTGGTCTTGATGCTCGTTACCACATCCCGCTTCGTCTGGCGGAAGCCAGCCGCGATGCGGTTAAGCGCCGCAGTGCTGCACCGCTGGGGATGCTTTTTCCCCGCCCCGAGCTTGCAGACCGTCTGCCAGTCACGCTTGTTGATGGCGGCGAAATATGCCTCGACAACAGCTGCCGGGCTCACCAGAGAGGTGGAAGCATGTGGTGAGGGCCGGGGGCCCCTTGCCGCTGTTGACGGGAGGCTGGTAACGACCGCGTAGAACACGGCGAGAATGATCAGGATGGCGAAGCCAGCGACGGCCGTTCTGGTTGAGTTCTTCGCTGATCGCTGCCCCTGTGAGATTGGGGCTCCTGATGGCACTACGCTGCCCTGATTGGACGCTGTCCGGGTCTTGGCTGGGGTTTGCCGCCTGGCTCGCGGTCCGGATAGCTTGAAGCTAATGTGCCCTCTGGGCGTACGCGCGAGGGTGGCGCTGCCGCCGCATGACAGGTTCCATAGGACGATAGCGATAGCAACCGCCAAGCCGATGGCCACGGGGAAGAGCGCGCGCGGCTGGACGGCTACCGTGATGGACCCGCCGACAAGCGTGACGGCGAGCCCTTTGAGCGGATTGATCTTCATGACCCCTTTTAGCCTTCCCTTGCACCTGTTGTTTTTGAGCAGGCCGCCGGAAGCCAGGGGCATGTCCGAGAATGGACTTGACAAGATCCATTCCGGGGGGGAATGATCGGGAACCTTGGGGAAGCCGGTCCGGTGCCCGTGGATAACGGCGGCTGTATAGCCCTCTAGGCGTGCGTGTCTAGAGGGCATACGTTGCCTTGGCGAGGATGCTTCCAGGCCCGAGTGTTTCCGCGCAGAAGGCGCGCCGCGCGCGCAAGCGGTACATCTCTCTTACATAACTGATAGCGGCTTGTGTCCCAACAGATGGCCAACGCGAGCTACCGGCCGACGTACCGGCCTCCACGCAAGAGGTCACCGAATGCCTCGGATGGCTCCCGCGTGGCCTGGCTCAGGACCGCAAGCTGTTCCTGAGCCTCGGCATCCCGGCCGTCTCATCCTGCCCGTCCGGCTGGCCGTCTGGCTCGCTCATTCCGCCACCACCTCAACACTGCCGTCCGGCCCGACCAGAACCATCACGTCACCGGGCAGGCCCGATCCAGGCGGCAGGTCGGCCATCCGGCAGCGGTAGGGCAAGCCTGACTCGATTGCCGCAACATGCCGTGCGTAGATGGCCTCCGCGTGGCGCTCGCCTACCGCCTGCGCGTAGCCGCCGAGCATGATGCGTTCGATCTCGGCGTGCCCCCCGCGGAGCGCAGGGTTGGCCGCATGCCGCCTACGCGCCACGGCCGGACCCGTGGATCATGTACATGCCCCGCGTCTTGTTCGGGCTCGCTGATGGGCCACCTTGTGGCGGTGTGCTGATTCCCACCCGGCCTTGGGTTGGTCGCGCAACGGTTGGTTTTGCCCGGCTGGTGGCGTGTTAGTGGTCTTTGCTGGTGTGTAGCTTGGTTGTCCAGGTGACGACTGGGCGGCGCTGTCTCGCAGGAGGTCGATCGTTTCCCATCTGGTAGGAGTCCCTCCCGGGATCGGCCCCGCGGGCCCGTGGTTGGTTCGCGCCGCGGCAGCCGTTAAGGATCATTCTGGGCCCTTCGGCCTTTTGGTCGGGCGAGGTAGCGTCGTGACGTGAACATCGAGTCGCGTGCGCAAGCGATCGCCGACCGCCCATTCGGGACGCTCCCCACCGGCGTCATGACTGTGCCGTCGTCTGATGCCGCGCTCAGGCAGGTTCTGCACGGGCTGCCCGGCATCGACCAGGTGGGGGCGCACGCGCGGGCGGCGGCGCTCGCCACGAGATCGATCAAGAAGGGCGCGAAGCTGTGGGCGCTCGACACGGCGGTTCGCGTCGTGGATCTCACCACCCTCGAAGGCGCGGACACCCCGGGAAAGATCCGCGCCCTCTGCGCGAAGGCCCGCCGCCCCGATCCGCTGGATGCCACGGTGCCATCAGTCGCGGCGGTGTGCGTGTACCCGGACCTGGTTTCTGTCGCCCGCGCCGAGCTGGCAGGCAGCTCGGTCGCGGTCGCGTCGGTGGCGACCGCCTTCCCGTCCGGCCGGGCGCCGCTCTCGGTCAAGCTCGCTGACGTGGCGGCCGCGGTCGGCGACGGCGCCGACGAGATCGACATGGTCATCGATCGCGGCGCGTTCCTCGCCGGACGCTACGGGCAGGTCTGCGAGGAGGTGCGGTCGGTCCGCGAGGCATGCGGCTCGGCGCACCTGAAGGTGATTCTCGAGACGGCGGAACTCGCCACGCTCGACAACGTCTCACGCGCCGCCTGGCTGGCCATGCTCGCGGGCGCGGACTTCATCAAGACATCGACGGGCAAGGTGTCGCCCGCGGCGACGCCGCCAGTGGTCCTGGTCATGCTGGCGGCGGCGCGCGACTTCGCCGAGTCGGCCGGCCGCCGGGTCGGTGTCAAGATCGCTGGCGGGGTCCGCACGGCCAAGGACGCGATCCGCTACCTGGTGCTCGCGCACGAGACCGCGGGGCCGGACTGGCTCACACCCCGGCTGCTGCGCATCGGCGCGTCGAGCCTGCTGAACGACCTGCTCATGCAGCGAAGCAAGCAGCAGACCGGCCGCTACGCCGGCCCGGATTACTTCACCGTCGACTGACGAGCCGGTCACCGGCGACAGGGGCAGCAACCGACGCGGTGGCTTCCCGCCGTGCCGGTGCCGCCGCCGCCGCGACGGCGCCGAGCAACGACAGGCCGGCCAGGACGCCCATGGCGGGAGCGAACCCGTCGCTGAACGCCCGGGCGGAGCCGTAACCGCCGAGCCCCGCGAACACCGCGACGGCGATGGCGATGCCGAGCACCCCGCCGAGCTGTCGCATGCTGTTGAAGGCGCCGGACGCCTTGCCGATGGCGCTGGCCGTGACCGCGCCCATGATGGAGTTCTGTGCGGCCGGCATCGCCATCGAGACACCGCAGCCGGCCACGATCAGCGGCGCTACCAGGTCGATATAGGCGAGCCCGGGACGAGCCATCAGCGCGATCCAGCCCATCCCCGCCGCCTGCAGCACGAGCCCGCCGACCATGAGGGGCCGCTCACCGGTCCGGTTGACCAGGGCGCCCGCGACTGGCGCGACCACAAACAGGGTCGCGGTCCAGGGCGCGAGCCGCAGCCCCGCGCCGAGCGGTCCGTTACCGAGCGCTGTCTGCAGGAACTGCGCCATGAAGAAGACGGCGCCGAACAGCGACCCGAACATGAGCAACGCCGCCGCGTTGCCCGAACTGAACGCGCGGGAACGGAACAGCCACATCGGCAGCATCGGCTCTGCCGCCCGCAGCTCCCATACCACGAACGCGGCGGTGAGCAGCGCACCGGCCATCAGCGCGGCCACCACCTCCACGCTTGCCCAGCCTGCGGTGTTGGCCCGCACCAGCCCCCAGACGACACCGAATGCGCCCGCAGTGACGAGCGCGAGACCGCCGATGTCCGGCTTGCTCGGCGCGCCAAAGCTCTCCGGCATCCGGCGAAGCGCCAGCGGGACGAGCAGCACCCCGATCGGGATGTTGAGCCAGAAGATCCACGGCCAGGCCAGGCCCTGGGTGACCGCGCCGCCGACGACCGGGCCACCGAGCACAGCGAGCCCGGCCACGCCGCTGAAAATGCCCAGCGCCTTGGCCCGCTGCTGTGCGGGGAACGCCGCGCTCAGCAGCGCGAGCGCAAGGGGCATCACCACCGCGGCGCCGGCCCCCTGCACGGCACGGGCGGCGACCAGCCATCCGACGCTTCGCGCGAGCGCGCAGGCGGCCGAAGCCGCGGTGAACAACCCCACGCCGGCGACGAACAAGCGCTTGCGGCCGAACCTGTCGCCGAGCACCGCGGCCGTCATCAACAGCACAGCGAAGCTCAGGCTGTAAGCGTTGACCGTCCATTCAAGCGCCTCGATCGATGCGCTCAGATGCACACGGATTGTGCTGAGCGCGGTCGACACGACCAGCGTGTCGAGGGCCACCATCAGCGACGCCACCGACGTCAGACCGAGCACCCACCTCTGCGTCCGCTTTGAATCAGCCTGCCCGCACGTAGTCACGTGTCCTCCTGGTCGCGCACAGAACCCTGGGCTGCCGCGTGCCGTCACCAGGTGCGGCGCGCGGTCACATGTACTGACCCGCTGCCACACTGAACTCATCGGCGGCTCACCGCCCGCCTCATCGGCGGCCTCGGCGCCGATGAGTCTCAGGCGGCCGCCTGGTCTGTATGGATGGCGGTATCGGCGTGACAACCATGGACAAGTGATGACGGGTTCGGCCAGAAGCGATCAGCGCGGCACCGACCGGCAACCGGGGGCAACGTCGGATCGCGACGAGTTCGCACGGCTCACCGACCCGTTTCGCCGCGAGCTGCTCGCCCACTGCTACCGCATGCTGGGCTCAGCCGACGACGCAGAAGACCTGGTGCAGGAGACCTACCTGCGCGCGTGGCGCGCGTACACGCGCTTCGAGGGCCGCGCGTCGCTGCGCACCTGGCTGTATCGGATCGCGACGAATGTGTGCCTGACCGCGCTTGAGCGCCGTGGCCGCAGGCCCCTGCCCTCAGGTCTGGGCGGCCCGAGCGCGGACCCGGAAGGACCGCTGGCGTACGGCGCCGAGGTCCCCTGGCTCCAGCCGATGCCAGCAGCGCTGCTCACCGCGGCCTCGGCCGACCCAGCCGGGATCGTCGCGTCGCGGCAGGGCATGCGGCTCGCGCTCGTCGCGGCGATGCAGCACCTCCCCGCCCGGCAGCGCGCGGTGCTGATCCTGCGCGATGTGCTGACCTGGCGCGCTGACGAGGTCGCCGAGCTGCTCGGCACCACCACCACGGCGGTCAACAGCGTGCTCCAGCGCGCACGCGCGCAGTTGCGCGAGGTCGCGCCGTCGGAGGAGGAGATTGCCGAACCCGACGACCCGAGCCAGCGCGCCCTGCTCGACCGCTACACCGCCGCCTTTGAAAGCACGGACCTCGCTGCCCTGTTGAAGCTGCTCGCCGATGACGTGGTCCTGGAGATGCCGCCGTACGCGACGTGGTTCGCGGGCCGCGCGACGATCGGGCGCTTTCTCGCGCAGCGGTCGTTTGACCCTGCCGCCAAATTTGACAACGCCGACAAATTCCGGCTCGTCACCACCGCCGCCAACGGCCAGCTCGCGGTCGCGGTGTACCTGCGCGACGAGGACGCGCTTCACCGGGCCCACATGGTGCAGGTGCTCAGCTTCGCCGCCGGCCGGATCTCCAGGATCGTCGCCTTCCTCGACCCCGGGCTGTTCCCGCTGTTCGGCCTGCCGCAGGTCTGCCCTGCCACCGTGGGCGGGCCGCCGGCGGCGCGGCGCTGACAGCCAGCCAGGGGCGCGCGGTCGCCGGCCCCGCGCGCGGGGGCCACAATGGGGACAGGGCGGGGTTTGGAGGTGGTCGAATCAGCGGGGAAACGATGCCATCGACCGAGATGGCCTGGGAGTACGCGCCAGCGCCCGAGTCACGTGAGCTGGTGAGGATAGCGCCCGAGTACGGCCTGTTCGTGGATGGGACGTTCGTGCCTGCGGCGGGGGGGCACACCTTCACGACCGTTAACCCCGCGTCGGAGGAACCGCTCGCCGAGGTGGCCGCGGCCAGCCCGGCTGACGTCGACCGCGCGGTGAAGTCAGCCCGCGGCGCCTTCGATGACGTGTGGCGCCGGATGCCGGGCAGCGTGCGGGCGAAGTACCTCTACCGGATCGCGCGGATCCTGCAGGAGCGGGCGCGCGAGTTCGCGGTGCTCGAGAGCCTGGACAACGGCAAGCCGATCAGGGAATCCCGCGATGTCGACGTGCCGCTCGCCGCGGCGCACTTCTTCTATCACGCTGGATGGGCCGACAAGCTCGAGCATGCGGGATTCGGCCCGGCGCCGCGCCCGCTCGGGGTCGCGGGCCAAGTGATCCCGTGGAACTTCCCGTTGCTGATGGCCGCGTGGAAGCTCGCGCCGGCGCTCGCGGCGGGCAACACCTGCGTGCTGAAGCCCGCGGAGACCACGCCGCTGTCCGCGTTGCTGCTTGCGGAGGTCTGCCAGCAGGCCGAACTGCCGCCGGGCGTCGTGAACATCGTCACAGGCGCCGGCGAAACGGGGGCGGCTCTTGTCGATCACCCCGGGGTGGCCAAGGTGGCTTTCACCGGCTCGACGGAGGTGGGCAAGAAGATCAGGCAGGCAGTCGCGGGCACGGGAAAGAAGCTCACCCTGGAACTCGGCGGGAAGGCGGCAAACGTGGTCTTTGACGACGCGCCGCTTGACCAGGCCGTCGAGGGCATCATCAACGGCATCTTCTTCAACCAGGGTCACGTCTGCTGCGCGGGTTCGCGGCTGCTCGTGCAGGAGTCGGTGGCCGGCCCGGTGGTCGAGCGGCTCAAACGGCGGATGGCGACGCTGCGGCTCGGCGACCCCCTCGACAAGAACACCGACATCGGTGCGATCAACTCCAGGCAGCAGCTCGACAAGATCACGGAGTTGTCGCAGGCGGGCGAGGCTCAGGGCGCCGGGCGCTGGTCGCCGCCGTGCCAGCTGCCCGAGCGCGGCTACTGGTTCGCGCCAACCGTGTTCACCGGCGTCAGCCAGTCGCACCGGATCGCGCGTGAGGAGATCTTCGGCCCGGTCCTTTCCGTGCTCACGTTCCGCACCCCAGACGAGGCTGTCATCAAGGCCAACAACACGCCCTATGGGCTGTCCGCCGGCGTGTGGACAGAAAAGGGCAGCCGGATTCTGTGGATGGCGCAGCGCCTGCGCGCGGGCGTCGTGTGGGCCAATACGTTCAACAGGTTCGATCCGGCGAGCCCGTTTGGCGGCTATCGTGAGTCCGGTTTCGGCCGCGAGGGCGGTCGGCACGGCCTGGAGGCATACCTCGATGTTTGACGGTAATAAGAATCCTCCTCCCGAACGGCTAACGCTGCCTGTCGCGCCAGGCACGTGCGGACAGCGGCCTCGGCGCGGAAATGTGTGACGGCGACGCGGGTGCTCAGACCCCGGTTCCCAACGGACCTGCTCCGGGCAGTCGCACTCGGCTCGATGTGCGAAAGACCTACAAGCTGTTCATCGGCGGCGCGTTCCCCCGCTCAGAGTCGGGACGGTCCTACCCGGTGACCAGCCAGGCTGGGGCACTGCTGGCCCGCGCCGCCCAGGCATCGCGCAAGGACGCCAGAGATGCCGTCGTCGCGGCTCGCTCCGCCCTGCGCGGTTGGCAAAGTGCGACCGCGTACAGCCGCGGGCAGGTGCTCTACCGGGTGGCTGAAATCCTGGAAGGGCGGGCGGCGCAGTTCGCCGAGGAGGTCGCTGCCTGTGAAGGGCTGGGAGACGACGCGGCGCGCCGGTCGGTGGAAGCGGCGATCGACCGATGGGTGTGGTACGCCGGCTGGTCGGACAAGGTCGCGCAGGTGGCTGGCGCGGCCAATCCGGTAGCGGGCCCATACTTCAACTTCAGCGTGCCCGAGCCGACAGGCATCGTCGCCGTCATCGCGCCCGCCGCGTCCAGCCTGCTCGGCCTCGTCAGTGTCCTCGCACCTGTGATCGTCACGGGCAACACGGCGGTCGTGATCGCGAGTGAGATGCGGCCACTGCCCGCGGTCACGCTCACCGAGGTGATCGCCACCTCGGATGTGCCGCCCGGGGTGGTCAACGTGCTCACCGGCCGCACCGCGGAACTCGCGCCGGTGCTTGCCGGTCACATGGATGTGAACGCCATCGATGTGTGCGGCGTGCCGCCCGACCGCCGCACCGAACTTGAGCGGCTGGCGGCGGAGAACGTCAAGCGCGTCTTCGCCCCGGCCGAGGAGCGGGACGAGGATTGGGAAAGGCCGCCAGGGCTGCGGCGGATGCTCGCCTTCCTCGAGACCAAGACAGTCTGGCATCCGATCGGGATCTAACCGATCGCGCCCGTCCTCAACAGACTCCAAAGCTGCTGGCCCGGGTGGCGATGGCCGCGATCAACGCGGTCAGATCTCGCCGAAGAGGCGGTCCCCGGCGTCGCCGAGGCCGGGGACGATGTAACCGCGGTGGTCCAGATGGTCATCGATCGCCGCTGTCACGACGCGAACAGGAAGCGGTTCGCCGGCGGGAAAAGCGGCGGCAAGCCTGTTGACTCCCTCCGGGGCGGCGATCAGGCAGATGGCGGTGACCGCGGCTGCGCCACGGTCGGCGAGCATGCCGACAACGGTCTGCAGCGTGCCACCGGTGGCGAGCATCGGGTCGAGCACAAAGACCTCCCGGCCGGTCAGGTCGGTCGGCAACCGGTCGGCGTAGGTCGAAGCAACCAGTGACTCCTCGTCTCTGACCAGCCCAACGAACCCGACATCGGCGGTCGGCATCAGCCGTGCCATGCCATCGAGCATTCCGATGCCTGCTCGCATAACCGGAACCACGAGCGGGACCGGCCGCGCCAGCTTGACGCCGCTGGCCGGGCCGAGTGGCGTCCGCACGGTTACGGCGTTGACGCGCACTTCGCGCGTGGCCTCGTAGGCAAGCAGGGTAACGAGTTCATCGGCGAGCCGACGGAAGGTCGGAGCCTCCGTCTCGGCGTCACGCAACGCGGTGAGCTTGTGCGCGATCAGTGGGTGGTCGAGGACGAGCGTACGCATGGTCGGTAGTGTCGCAGGTCTGCGAGCGGCGGCGCGACAGCTTCGAGCCTCCCCCCGGGCGGAGCATGTCCGCAGATCATTTGGGGACCGTGCGGCAGCGGTCCGCGCACGTGAGTCACGCCGGTCGGCCCAACGACATGCTCGCTGCCGGCTCAGAACAGCCCGCCTTGCTCCAGCAGACAATCGAGTATATGTTCGATTGTAGTGCTGCCTGCCTTCCCCCGGGTGGCTGCCGGAGCGGTAGCAGAGATGGCCGCGCGGCCCAGGGACACACCGGGGCCGGTGATCGACGCGGACGTGTTGGGAAGTGCGGGCGGTCGTGTGAACAGGTTGTATGGCGATCCCATCGACGTGTGGACGCACGAAGACGGTAGGCCGGCCAGGTTCGTTTGGCGAGGCAGGTTATACACGGTTCTTGCGATACTGGATCACTCCGTGGTGAGCCGTGAATGGTGGCGCGAGCGGAGCCCGGACCCGAGCGTCCCCGCCGACAGGGAGTTCTGGCGAGTTCAGGCGTCTCCTGGCAGGGATGCGCCACGCGGCATCTACGAGCTGCGGCACGATGTGGCCGTGAGCGACTGGCTTCTCTCGCGTGCATGGGATTGAGTCGGCTTGCTCGTGGGCCATTCATGCGCGCCCGCAGGCCGCCTCCGGGCGGTGACGACGGCAGCTGGGACAATGGGTGGTGTCGGCGCGCGACGACGGCACCTGGGACAATGGGTCCTGTCGGCGCGCGCGTCGCCGGTGCCGCGGTCTTGAGCGCAGATCACTGGGACGGATATGACGGCCAAGGACTGGCACGCCTGGCATGACCAATATGACGATCCGGGGTCCAACCTTTCACAGCGGCTGGCCGTCGTGCAGCGCAGGATCCAGCACGCTCTCGACTCGTGCCCGCCCGGACCGCTGCGGGTGGTGAGCATATGTGCTGGTCAGGCGCGTGACCTGCTCGGAGTGCTGGCGACGCACCCACGCGCTCGGGATGTGACGGCACGGCTGGTCGAACTGGATCCGCGCAATGCCGCGTCAGCCATGCAGGGTGTCGTGGCGAGCGGGCTGCGCGGAATCGAGGTGGTGGTGGGCGACGCCGCGTTGACCGACCACTACGCCGACGCGGTTCCCGCAGATCTTGTGTTGGCGTGCGGGCTGTTCGGTAACATCACCGACGCCGATATTGAGCGGACCATCGGTTACTTCCCTGCGCTGTGCCAGCGAGACGGAACCGTGCTCTGGACGCGCCATCGCCATGCGCCCGACGCGGTGCCCATGATGTGCCGATGGTTTGGGCAGCGCGGTTTCGAGTTGGCGTTCGTCACCGATCCCGGCATGGCCTTCGGCGTCGGCGCGCACCGCTTCACCGGCGTGCCACAGCCGCTCGAGACGGGACGCCGGATGTTCACGTTCATTGGCCGCGAGCGGTTGCGCCAACTCGGGCTCTCCAGCTCGTGAGCGGGCCCGGGGCGGGCGAGCGGGCCTGGTCGGCGCTCCGCAACTGACGGAATTCGTCCTTTGTACTCTGGAGCGTTGCTTGGCGGCCCGAAATGATGGCCACCAGCAACGCTCCAGAGTACAAAGCTGCACAGCCCAGAGTCACCGACAGCCAGGCTCAAGGGAGCGCCGGGAACCTTCAGTCTGCGCGCGCCAGCGGGGTCCGCCAGTTGACTGTTGGGCGCAGCGCTTCGGCTCGCACCCGGTGCGCGTACCGTTTAGTGATCTCAAGGAGCGATTCGATCAGCGTGTCTGACAGCAGGTGCGGCGTCAGCCCGAGCTCCATCAACGCGGTGTGCGCGACCTTGTAATAGTGCTCGTCGGCCTCCACCCGCGGGTTGTCCAGGTGCTCGATCTTCACCGGCTCTGGACAGCACTTGGCGACGGTGTCGGCGATGTCGGAGACCGACAGCCATTCGGTGATCTGGTTGAAGACGCGGAACTCGCCGGCTTCGGCAGGATTCTCACATGCCAGCTGGATGCACCGAACGGTGTCCCTGATGTCGATGATCCCTCTGGTCTGGCCGCCCTTGCCGTAGACGGTGAGCGGGTGGCCGAGGACCGCCTGGATGCAGAACCTGTTCAGCACCGTGCCGAACACCGCGTCGTAGTCGAATCGAGTCGCGAGCCGGTCATCCATCGCGGTCTGTGGCGTCTGCTGCCCGTACACCACGCCCTGGTTCAGGTCCGTTGCGCGCAGGCCCCAGATCCGGCAGGCGAACTCGATGTTGTGGCTGTCGTGCACCTTGGTCAGGTGGTAGAACGAGCCGGGCCGTTTCGGGTAGAGCACCCGGTCCCTGCGGCCTTTGTGCTCAACCTCCAGCCAGCCTTCCTCGATGTCGATGTTGGGCGTGCCGTACTCACCCATGGTGCCGAGTTTGACCAGGTGAATGTCCCGGTCGGTCTCTGCGATCGCGTAAAGCAGGTTCAGGTTGCCGACCACGTTGTTGATCTGCGTGTAGACCGCGTGCTTCCGGTCGATCATCGAGTACGGCGCGGCCCGCTGCTCCGCGTAGTGTACGACGGCGTCCGGATGGTAGTCGCTGATGATGTGATAGGTAAAGTCGGCGTCTGTGAGATCGCCCACGTAGCACTTGATGTCTTCGCCGGTGAGTTCGCGCCAGGCCGTGACACGTGTGCGCAGCGTTTCAATGGGAACCAAGCTCTCCACGCCAAGCTCATGGTCATACTGCCTGCGGGCGAAGTTGTCCGCCACCGCCACGTTGTGACCGGCGTGCGACAGGTGCAGTGCAGTCGGCCAACCGAGGTAGCCGTCACCACCCAACACCAAGATCTTCATGAACCAGCTCCTTCACTTCCTGCGGTCAGTTCAGTCCTCGCGTCCAGGTTGATCCGCTATCGTCGGTCATCACGACCCGTAAGCTGAGGTAGCCATGGCATTTGCGTTGCGCAGAATAACCAAGGCAGTACGCGCTTTGGGCATAGTCCGGGCAGTGTACCGGTACGGCGTCCGCACAGTCGGTAGACGGTTCACCCGGTTTGCCTTCGGCTCGGCGATGGCGCTTGCCGCGAGCGAGTTCACCCTCCTCACCTGCCTTGGCGTGGCGCATCTGTGGCCGACGGTATCGGCCGTCATCGCCTGGTTCGCCGGTGCGGCCACGAGTTACGTCCTCAGCCGCTGGGCTTGGGAACGCAGAGGCAGGCCGCATCTGCTTAAGGAGACGCTTCCGTTCTGGCTCATCGCTGCGGGTACCATCCTGGTCCTTTCTTCGGCGACAAGCCTGGCGCACCACTTCGCGCTCTCGCTCGGCCTTCGCCCAATCCCACGGCTTGCTTTCGTCGGGGGTGCCTATCTGGTGGCAAACGCAGGGACGTTCCTGACGAGATTTATGATCTTCCACTACGTTCTCTTCGCCGACCGTCGCTCGACCGACTCCGCGGGCGCGTCACTGGTTGGGGGCCGGGTGTCCGCCCCGCCGAGACGGTCCGGGTCAGTCCCGTCGGCTCGAACCGGGTCAGCCCGGTCGGCGCGCACCGGGTCGGTGCCGTCGAGGGCGTCAGCTTTGCCGAGAAGCCCAGCGTCAGCCGAGGCCGCATCGGTCAGCGCCCCGCGTCCCGCGTCGCGCGAGGCGCCTGCGGGCGACGGTCCGCGCGCGGCCTCCGCCGCGCGATAACGCTCCCGCCACCAAGTGCCGACGATGACACCCGCGAAGCGGAGCCCGTAGAGCACGTTGTGCCCTTTCTTGCTTTGCCCGACCCGCCTTCTGCGGATGGTCGCGGGCCGCTCAGCGACACGGAAGCCGCGAGCGATCACGCTGATGAGCAGCTCTGCCGACTGGTACTGGGGTTGACGGAGCCGCAGAGCCGCGGTCACGTCGGCGCGCATCGCCCGCATCCCGAACGATGGGTCGGTGACGCGCTGGCCGGCCAGCACACTGATGGCGGCGGCGAACACCCGCACGCCGAGCTTGCGAACCGGGTCCTTGGTCTCCTCGCTGCCGAGCTTTCGTGATCCGGTGACGAAGTCGGCCTCGCCTGCGAGCACCGGCTGGAGCAGACTCTCCGCGTCGGCCGGGTCGTACTGGCCGTCTGCGTCGGTGGTCACGATGTAGCTGGCGCCGCCTTCGCGCGCGAGCCGGTAACCGAGCCGCAGCGCGGCGCCCTGGCCCCGATTGACCGGCACGTCGCAGACGAGCGCGCCGTGTTCCCTAGCCTCGCTGGCGGTTCCGTCGGCGGCGCCGTCGACCACCACGGTGGCCGCGGTGGCGAGGCCGCAAATTCGCGCCGGGAGCGCGTCAATCACCGGCCCGATCGCGCCTTCCTCGTTATAGGCCGCGATCACGATCGCGACCGGCGGGAGTTGCCGCGCGCGATCGCCGTACTCAGCGTGGAACGCGCTGACCGCGGCGTTGTCGATCGACTGGTCGTCCGGGCCCAGGCTGGTCACTTGGCTGCCTCCGCTCCGCTGGTCTGCCCTGCCGGTGTGCCGTCTCCGTTTCGAGCGGGCCGAACCGCCCCACCGGCCCCGGCCGCCCCAGCGGCGGCCCCAGGTGCCTGAGCGGGTTCGTCGGCCGACGCCGCAAACTCTGGCCACACCGTTGCCAGGCCGGATTCGAGGTTGTGGGCCGGTCGGTAGCCGAGTGCCCTGGCCGCGGAGATGTCCACGAGCACGGCGGGCATCTCACCGGGCTTGGGCGGCACGTGGCGGACAGGGATCTGCGCGCCCGTGACCCGCCGTGCCGCCGCTACCAGGTCGTTGACAGTGTCGGAGTGACCCGATGCGACGATGAGCGGACCCTTGTGGCCGGCGCGCCACGCTGTCAGCAGGCCCTGAACCAGGTCGTCCACGTGTATCAGGTCCCGCAACTGAGCGCCGTCGCCGTAGACGTCCACCCCGGTTCCCGACCGCGCCGCTCGCATCAGCCGTGGCACGAAGCTGTCCTTGGCGGCCATCCCCGGCCCGTAGACGTTGGAGAACCGCAGCGAGCACGCGTTGATCCCGTATGCCGCCGCGTAACAGCTCAGCAGCATCTCGGCGGCGGCCTTGGTGGCGCCGTAGGGGGTCATCGGCCGCAGCGGCGTCTGCTCGGTGATGACGTTATGGCCGACATCGCCGGCGACCGCGTTGGTGGATGCGAACAAAAAGGTTCCGGCCTCGTTCTCGCGGGCGAGTTCGAGCAGCCTCGCGGTCACCGCGACGTTGACCTCGTAGGTGCCGGCCGGGTCTTTGACCGAACGAAGCACAGAGGTGAGCGCGGCAAGGTGGACAACCGCGTCGATCCTTCGACCCAGAGCCTGCGCGGCGATGTCGGGGTCTCGCAGATCACCAAGGACGGTGCGAACGCCGCCGTCGACCACGCCGCCGGGGAAGGGTTGCTTGTCCGCGACCGTGACGTCGGCCCCGCCTTGGATCAACGCCCGTACGACCCTGCGTCCGATGAAACCGGCGCCGCCGGTCACCAGAACGCGGGATGAGCCTGGATCCGCCATGCACGCTCCAATCGCCAAAGTCACATTTCCTCGGGTCCGGGTACCGCCATCGACTGCCAGGCAGGGTGCTTACCGTCGGCAGAAAGGTGAACGTCCGGCGGCGGTGGGCCGGAGACGATCCATGCCGCGGCTCGCAACAAGAGGCTCGCAGACAGGGACTGTCCTGCGGACGGCGGCCGCACGATACGCGCTGCGATGAGCGGGCATTCCCGGTATCGCCTGCGTCGCAACTGTGCGAAACTCCAGTCCGGCGGCGAACTAGGGCACTCTACCGCAGCTCACAAGCGCGCGGGGCTGCTCGCTCCTTCCGCCGCCGCGGCGGTGAAATCAAGCCGTATGTGTCATGCTGGGCTACGGCGGGATCAGCGGAGGAACCCGGTGCGAGTCCGGGGCTGTCGCGCAACTGTGACCGGGAAGCGACCCCCAGCGATGCCACTGCCGCACGGCGGCGGGAAGGCAGGGGTGAGCGTCGATCCGGAAGCCAGGAGACTCCAGCCGCCATGCAGAGGCCAGCCACCTTCGGGCGCGGCACCCGGGGAAGGACGCGATGGCATGCCTGACGCGGCACTGACGACCGGCTCGGCCGGAGCATCAGCGCCCGCTGGCGCCGAACCGACGGTCGCCGCCAGGGCGCAATATCCGTTCAGTGCCGTGGTGGGGATGGCCGATCTGAAGCTCGCGCTGCTGCTCAACGCGGTCTCTCCCGCGGTCGGCGGTGTGCTGGTGCGTGGTGAGAAGGGGACCGCGAAATCCACGGTCGTGCGCGGCCTGGCCGAACTGCTCCCAGCGATAGGCGTCATCGACGGGTGCCGGTTCGCCTGCGATCCGCTGTCCCCAGACCCGGGATGCCCGGATGGCCCGCACGGCCACGGCGCGCAGGCCCGCAAGCGCCCGGCCAGGCTCGCCGAGCTGCCCGTGGGCGCGACCGAGGACCGCCTGGTCGGCTCGCTGGACATTGAGCGCGCGCTGACCGAGGGCGTCACGGCTTTCGAGCCCGGAGTGCTTGCCGCGGCCCACCGCGGCGTGCTTTACGTGGACGAGGTCAACTTGCTCCACGATCACCTCGTCGACCTGCTGCTTGACGCGGCCGCCCTCGGCACCTGCTATGTCGAGCGGGAGGGCGTGTCGGTTACGCACGCCGCAAGTTTTCTGCTCGTGGGAACGATGAACCCGGAAGAGGGCGAGCTTCGTCCCCAGCTTCTCGACCGGTTCGGGCTCACGGTACAGGTCACCGCGACGCGCGATCCGGCAGAGCGCGCGGAGGTGGTGCGGCGGCGGCTGGCGTACGAGGCCGGCCCTCCCGCCTTCGCCCGGTGCTGGTTGACCGATACCGAACGGCTCGCGCGCCAGATCTTCGATGCCCGAATGCGGCTTGCGAACGTTCGGTTGCCCGATCCGGTGCTGCGCCAGATCTGCGCGGTGTGCGGCGGGTTTGGCGTGGACGGCCTGCGCGCGGACTTGGTCACGGCGCGCGCGGCCATGGCGCTTGCTGCGTGGCACGGCCGCGACGAGGTGAACGTGGACGACGTCAGGCAGGCGGCGAGGCA
>Ga0137365_10001184_pt1 | contig 19951 bp, 15 predicted proteins | sample SagtaG_9_FD_104799 | JGI IMG/M metagenome (GOLD analysis project Ga0137365, IMG submission 104799) | Vadose zone soil microbial communities from Sagehorn Ranch, Mendocino, California, USA - Sage1_L_40_16 metaG | ecosystem: Environmental > Terrestrial > Soil > Vadose zone | place: USA...
ACAAGTCGATTGTAGCGACAGCAAGACATCTTGGCTTCGAACTCATCACAAAGGATGGAAAGATCAGAGACAGTGGCTACGTGCCAACGATCTGGTAACATCTCCCGCAGACTCAGGTTTTGCTACGTGAAGAAAGGGATCGTCTTGCTCAAGGACCCAGAGCCTCCCTCGACTGTCCTAAGGACTAGGCTACTAGAGGCCTTCAGGGAACACAGGTTTCTCTTAGCCGCGTTTCTCATACCTCTAGGTATCCGTGCAATTCCAGAGATCCTTGTCGGACCCTATCCCGTAGGATGGGACATTATCGCGTACTATGTTCCGAACTCTCTCGACTTGGCATCCGGCAGTATGAACGTGTGGGGGATAATCACGTCGCCTCCCCTCATGTATGCAATAGTGGTGCCGGCTTACGTCCTGACGAAGGTTAGTCTCATCTGGATCTTCAAGATTCTGGGTCCGATCCTCTACGGCTTTCTCGGCGGGTCGATATTCACGTTCTGCCAGAGAAGACTTCACTGGTCAGGAGAGAAAGCATTCTACGCAGTACTCTTCATCTCAGCGTACTTTGTTACGATGCGAATCGCATGGGACGCCTACCAAGCCGAGCTTGGACTTGCTCTATTCCTTCTTGCAGAGTCCATCCGATTCCCGGCTTCAGCCAAGTCAGCTCTCAGCAGGGTTTCCCTGTTATCCCTCGCTGTTCTTTCTAACCAACTTGTCGGGGTCCTAGTAGTGGGCACTCAACTGGCGACACTCGTCCATCCTTCGATAAGAAAGAACACAAGGTTGTTCTCGCTTCAATTTTCGCCAATCGCGCTCTTCCTGCTAATTCTGTACGCAACTATGCAGACTGCGCTGGCTCCCGGGCTTTCGATCATCGGACCCGGAGCCAACTTGTCGATCCTCACAACCAATCTCTCCTTCCTCCTCTATGCTTACATCTTCGTGGTTCCACTAGCGCTGTTTGGTATCAAGCTCCGCGAAAAGTCAGTTTTCGTCCCTTGGACCATCGCGTGCGGGATCGGGCTGGCCCTCTCAGTAATGCCGGGGCATGTTTTCCAAGATATTGGGTATAGATGGGTCCTGCTCCTCTCCTTGCCCCTCCTGTTTCTGGCGTACGAGGGCTACTCCGGGTTGCGGGTCGCAAGCGCATTCGCGAATAGGAATTGGGGAGGATTGCTACGCGTAGTAGTCATCGTCTCACTCTCAAGCTCTGCAATATCATATGCCATTCTTCCCGCTCAATCAGCGCCGACTCTCTTCACTGTGTTTCCCCAGTATGTTCCTACTTCGATGGTTCAGAGCAGCCTGCCCCTTTCCGATTATCCGAACGTTGTGAGTGCGATGGTCTGGGTGGACTCGCACCTAGACTCGAACAGTGTCTTGATCACGCAACAGGCGTTCTATGGCTGGGCGCGATCCTATCTCTCGCCCGACAAACAGGTGCTCAACAGTTTCCTAAGCTCCCCAACTTCTGCAATCGACCAAACGGGATCCTATACTCACGTCCTCACGGTCTGGTGGGTTGAAGGAGCAGGATGGTTCCAAGGCTCGTTCCCAGTCGGTGCAAAGCCATTGGTGAGGTTTGGAGACCTTGCGGTCTATGAGTATCGTTAGGCCAATGCCGCAATTGGTTGGAGTATTTCGCCAAAGCAGGATGCACCAACCAATACAATTAGCGTTATCAACCCTTCAACTTAGGGGTCAGCAACTTTGATGCAGCGCGCGGAGTCGGGGGGACTAAAAGACATGGTCGAAAAGAGGCTAGCCCTTGACCCTCAAACGGCTATTTCCCGAATAGTCGACTTCATTCGGACATCATTCAAGTCTTCCCGATGCGCAGGAATCGTTGTAGGTCTCAGCGGTGGAATAGACAGCGCCCTAACAGCCACTCTCTGCGTCAAGGCTGTTGGACCCGAGAAAGTGACGGGAGTCTTCATGTTCGAGGAGAGAATGCAACACGGAATCGATGCACGCCATGCCCGCGAGATTGCAAATAACCTCCACATCCGAACCGTTGACTTGACCCTGGATCCTCTCATCAAGCGTTTCTCGGAGACCTTTCCAGTCAAGATCGAGCATCAAGTAGCGAGAGGCAATCTGAAAGCGAGAATGCGGATGATGAGCCTCTACTATCTCGCGAACGCGAAAAACCTCCTCGTCGCAGGTACCGGTGATAGGAGTGAGGACCTCATCGGCTATTTCACAAAGTACGGAGATGGGGGCGTGGACTTTCTTCCCATCGCGCACCTGTACAAGTCACAGGTGAGATTCCTGGCGAAGCACGCGGGCATCTCGCCGGAAGTAGTCGAGAAGCCATCGTCTCCGAACCTCTGGGAAGGCCACAGGGCTACAGACGAGATCCCGCTTGACTATTCACAAATGGATAGAGCAATGGTCTGCCTCTTCGAACTCAAAGCGAGCCCGGAAGACACGGCGAAGAATCTAGGAATCGACGAACGGAAGGTCCGTGACATTTTGTCGAGATTTCAGAATTCAGCGCACAAGAGATCGTATCCGCCCATGATCGGGAGCTGGTAGCTTGAATCTCCAGAAGAGACTCCGTAGTCACAAGGCCAAGATCGCCGTCTGGGGAACCGGATACATTGGCCTCTCAACCATGGCCTACTATGCAAAGAATGGGATAAGGTGTGTCGGGTACGACATTGTCCCAGAAACGGTTCGAAGCATCAATGCCGGCGAAATTTCGCTCCCAGGTCTTGGCCAATGGTTAGGCTTCTCCGCGGCCCCGCTCGTCAAGAACGGCCTCATGCACGCAACAAGCAAGGTGAAAGACATCATCGACGACTCCTCGATCAAAGTACACTTCATCTCGATTCCCACAGAACGGAAAGGCAAACCCTGGGACGGTGCGCTGCAAGACGTTTCCAAGAAATTAGCAGCGAAGAAGGTCGAAAACGGGCCGGATCTAGTGATAGTCGAGTCAACGCTCTCGCCTGGACAATGTGACAAGGTCCTGGTTTCTACGCTGCGCAGATCAGGACGGAACGTTCCAGAGGAATTCCAGGTAGCTGTAGCTCCAAGGCGTGACTGGTTCGACAACCCTGGGCTTAACGTCCACACTATCCCACGGGTTGTCGGAGGCCTAGACGAAGAATCGAGAGGGTCCGCCATGGACGTGTTAGGGATCATCTGCTCCAAACTAGTCCCAGTTTCCGATCACAGAATCGCAGAACTGGTCAAGTCCACGGAGAACTCGTTCCGAGCATTGAACATAGCCTTCGCCAACACTCTATCACGCGCCTTTCCAGACATCGACACCATAGAACTCATCAACGCGGCCGCGACGAAATGGAACTATGTTGCACACTATCCTGGACTGGGAACTGGAGGATACTGTATTCCCCTCGCCCCTGAATATCTCATCGAAGGATCCCGGAACAAAGGGGAGCACACTGATCTTCTGTCACAGATCAACCGAGTCAATAGATCACAGACCCGATTCGTTGGAGAACTTATTTCAAAGAGCCTCTCGGGAAGCACAGTCGGGATACTCGGCCTTAGCTACAAGCGTAATCTGAAAGTTCACGTTCTCTCACCGACTATAATGCTCGCCGAGGTTCTGAAGAAAGCGGGAAAGCATGTCGTAATTCAGGACCCATTCTACTCCTCTAGGGAGATAGAGGAGATTGCAGGGGTCGGCACTTTCAGCTACCCGGACGATCTGAAAAAATTCGATTCTGTCGTGGTGTCCGTTCCCCACCTTGAATATACCGAGACGCCTGTGCCAGCACTCTTGAAATCCATCAAGTCAGGCACGTTCGTGCTAGACGCCGAGGGTGCCTGGCAGAGTTACAGAGACTTCTTCCAACAAAAAGGCATCGACTATCGAAAGATAGGCGACGCTGGTTGGGCATTACCGAGATCGGTGAAATGAACGGACCTATTCCCCGATTATCGGTCGTAATTCCATGCTTCAACGAACGAGACAATATCCAGAAATGCGTAGAGGGGATTGCGGAGGCGCTTTTGACTGAACAGATTCCATACGAGATCCTCGTCGTGAACGATGGAAGTTCGGACGATACTTTGGCTCAAGCTCGTTCTCTTATGCTCTCCAATTCGTCCGTCCGTGTGATTGATCTCGGAGAGAATTGTGGAAAAACAGTCGCCCTAAGAGAAGGAGTCCGTCGGACCAGAGGCGAGATTGTTGCATTCTTCGACGCTGATCTTCAATATAGCCCACAAGACCTAGTGACAATGATTGCCAGATTGAGCGACACTGTTGACTTCGTAAACGGAACAAGGGATTACAACGGCTATGGTGCTTCTAGAACCGCGTTCTCTCGTCTCTACAATAGAGTCGTGCGATTGCTTTTTCGTATGGAACTCAGAGACTCTAATTGTGGAATAAAGGTCTTGAGAAGAAAGGCAGCAGATGCGGACACAATTTTCAATTACGGGCTTCCTCTAGTTGTACCTCTCTTGAAGATTAGGGGATTCGAATCCTGCGAAGTCCCAGTAGTGTTACATGAAAGAAAGAACGGAGAGTCGAAATACTTCCAAGATGGACAGTTCCTCGGGGGCTCCAAGAACATTCGAGACATTACTTACCATTCAATAATGCTTCTGAACTTAATCGCGCATGCACCTTTAGAGTCATTACGACAACGGATAACTCGTGATCAGGCGTAACCGCCTTACTCATTTCGTCTGAAGGATCCGAATTCGGCAATGGCAAGAGTTGTAGCTCTGAGTCGTCGCAATATCACTCACCCCTCGGCTGGGGGAGCCTCGCAATATTTGCACGAGGTGTTGAGACGTCTTACCAAATTCAATGACATAGTAGTTTTGTCTGAAGGTGCCCGGAGAGGAAGAGAGAGAGAAGAGATAGATGGCATACAGTACGTAAACGTACGTACGGCATTCCCCAGATTCGCGATCCCAATCAAGTACTTCACGAGTTTTGCGAAAACGGCCGATGTACTCATTGATCACGCTGACGTCGCGATTCCATGGCTCTCACCCCTCTTTGTCAGCAAGCCCCGAATTACGATCGTTCACCAACTAGTGAAAGAGATTTACTACTATCAACTCACCAGGCCATTGGCCGAGGTTGGTGTTCGAGCAGAAAAAGCAATCTACAAACTCTATTCCCGATCGAGAATAGTAGCCTCCTCCGGAAGCACGGCTAAGGAATTAGCAGAATTTGGAATACCGAGTAGAAATATCTCGGTAATAACTCCAGGTTACGACAAGCATGCCGTTTCGAGACTTCCTTTACGAGATCGAGCTCTCAGAGTTGGCTGTGTCAGTAGACTTGTTCGATACAAAGGCATTCAATGCGCTCTTCTAGCGTTTCGTGAAGTTCTGCGCACTTGCCCCCATGCAACTTTTAGAATAGCGGGGACAGGCCCCTATCAGCAGGCATTAGCTCAAGTTACCGAGTCCCTTGGTATCGGTCGAAATGTAGAATTCCTAGGCCGGATCCAGCAAGAAACCAAGTTTGATCTACTCTCAAAGTCACGAGTGGCTGTCTTTCCCTCAATTCGTGATGGCTATGGGATTTCGGTGATCGAGGCGAATTCTGTTGGCACACCGGTGGTAGGTTGGAATGTCCCTGGGCCTCAAGACTCCATTGTCGATGGAATAACTGGCTTCTTGAGTCCATTCCCGGACGAACGGGCGTTTGCAGCGAATGTGACCAAACTCCTTACCGACGATGCAACTTGGGAGAGGTTGTCGGAGAATGCGCGCGAGAAGGCAAATGCGTTTTCTTGGGATAGGGCTGCCTCGGATTTCGGAAAGGTGATTGAGTCTTCATTGAGCGACGCTGTTGTCGAGAGGACATGAAATGGAAGGACTCACTGTAGTGATTCCAACGTACAACTCTTCAAGCGCTCTGAATCGGTGCCTGGATTCAATTAATAGGCAAACTCATCCATGCGAGGCCGTCATCGTGGTTGACCGTTTTAGCCTCGACCGCACCCCACAGATCGCAAAAGCGCATCGAGCCCGACTAATCCAATCGCACTCAAATAGAAGTGCTGCCCGGAATTTGGGAGCACAGGCTTCGAATTCCTCTGGAGTCCTTTTCGTCGATTCGGACATGATACTGTTCCCCACACTGGTCGAGGAATGCTCAAGACTGCTCCTTGACCATGACTCGCTCGTAGTCCCCGAAGCCTCAGTCGGTAGAGGGTTCTGGGCATCATGCAAGCGTCTTGAACGTGATACATACCTCGGCAACGATTTAATCGAAGCCCCCAGATGTTACAGAAGAAAACCCTTTTTGGCCATTGGCGGCTACGACGAGAATCTAGAAGCAGGAGAGGATTGGGAATTGCGTCAACGCTCCACACGAATGAGATTCAAACTGGGGAGAACCCAATCGATGCTTCTCCACGACGAAGGCGAATACTCGCCCTCTATGGCCTTCAGGAGAAAGTATGCGTATGGCAGAACGATCAGACGTTACATGCAGAGGAACCCTTCTGCAACTCTGAAGCAAGTCAATCCTCTAATTCGGGTTCTGGATCCTAGTGTGAGAATAATGTCAAAGGACATCCCGCATGGCCTGGGGGTGCTTATACTAAGAGCCGTAGAGTTTGCAGGAGCCGGCATAGGTCTCCTGACCGGAGAACCCAATATTTCGAAAGGAACTCTCCAAACAAACAATTCGCAGAGATTCGAGGCAATGTCCAAATCTGCAATTGGTTGGGCAACACAACACTCATGGGATAATGCTGCCAAGGCATTTGATCAGGTTATAGAATCCGTCATTTCTTAGGAGAATGGAACATCAATGACGTTTCTTCGGATTCACAAACTTACTTTGAGTCGAACATGCACTCGCTTGCTCTTCAGCGTTGCCTTGGTAACCTCATCAATTAGAGAGTTTCTTTTTGGAAACGGACTCTACGTTTACAAGGATTGGACTTGGCCGCTTTCGACGAGCCTGACTCCGGTTTCCAGTTTCTCTCCAAACATCATAACAAACTTTGTTGGGCCCGATCCGCTCGGCTTTGTTCGGATGTTCATAACTTGGCCGATTGTGGTTATCGATGACACGACTGGGAACACCGTCCTTGCTGAGAAAGCTTACGTGCTGTACTTTTTCTCCATTTTCATCTTCCTCTTCTTCATTCTCGCGGAGTTGTTGGTAAGACTGCTTGACAAAGAGAGGAAGATTGCGATTAGCCCCTGGAAGCGGGAACTCTTCGTGTTGTCGGTGGTTCTCCTTTCTTTCATCAACTTCTGGGCGTTGAATGAACTATCAGACTTTTACTTCGTCGATGTAATAGCATTCGCACTGATTTGCATTTCAATGATATTGCCACTCGCCGAAACGGGTCTGCAAAGAACGGCAATTCTGCCAGGCGCCCTTCTTGCTCTGTGCGTCTTCCTTAACCCGGACATGTATCCGTATGGGCTTATTGCGGTAGCATTAGTTATTGTCGGGACGTCAATGTTCGAGTCACGTTCAGTCAAGAAAGTGCTAAGATCACTAGCACGGATTCCGGTTATGCTTGCTCTAACGTTGCCATCGCTCTTAACGATGCTATTTGTATTTAGCATCTCAACGGGAACGAACCTCAGGCCTCTAAACACCTTTCAAGCAAGTACTGGAAATCTTGCTCTGACCAATGCTCTTAGGTTGTTTGGATATTGGTGGTCTAACATCGCGTATTCACCTCCATCTTTGATCATGAAGGGAAGCGTACCGTCTAGTCTTGATTCAATTGGTGCCCCACCCTTCATCTTGCTACCCTTAGGCGTACTGACGATGATCTGGTTGATCTCGACCTGGGTGGTCCCAGCGATGTCAATTGGAACGGCCCTTTTTGCCCCTTTCAGAAGATTGACAGTACCTGTAGCTTTTGTCGCAGTCATAGGTCTTCTATTCACTCAGCCCTCAATCTTTCCGTACCCTTACCGACTTGCTGCAGAACTTCAAGGCACGCCATTGATCGGAGGGGCATTGGTGACATTTTTGGCTATTCCTGACCACGCCTTGATCATAGTCGCGTCGTCGTTCACTATCTTGGTCGCGATAGGAATATACAGCCTCATGACCAGCGATTTGCCGAGCCGATTAGCCAAGTTCTTGCATGTTGGAAGCAAGTTTAGGACGAGCATTATTGGAACAACAAACGTCAGTCAAGTAGTTCCTGTTTTGACCGTGCTCGCACTGCTAGTTTTTTCAGGATGGCAATTCTTCTCAGGGTCATTCTACCCTTCAGGATATATCTGGGGAGGCTCGGGAAACGGGGTTTCCAACGTTGGTGCTTTCTCCCCCGCCCAAACACCCCCTGGAATGGTGCAAGTATATGATTGGATGCTCTTACAGCCGGGCGAGTTCAACATTTACTGGCCTGGCCCGAACGGTGCTGCCTATCCCTGGAGCGAGAAAGCAACGGGTGGCATCGCATTTCAGGACTCTCCCAAGCCAGAAGTTTTTCCAAGGGCTCTTCCATACCTGATAAGTTCGAACCTAACTGCAGACATCAAGGACTACCTCTCCGCGCTAAACGTGAAGTATCTTGTTGTCCAGCCCTTTTCATCAATCGCTATGCAATACGACTGGGGAGTCGGAGATGTCGCTTCTCTGAACAAGATATTACAATCGGTTCAGGGATTAACCCTAGTCCAAAATGTGGGAGACATTACTGTCTACCAAGTCGACAACCCATGGGGAGTTGTGTACTCGTCGCCACTAGTTGCCAGCTACAACGCAAGTGATTCCAAATACGCCATAGCGTACGGAGTCTTCAAATCATTGGGTACGAGAATCGCGCTCACAGACGTTGCGACTAGTGCAGACCAACTATGTATTGACAATATGACATGCTCTATCGATCTTGTTCCTCCTGACGCAATCGCACTCCAAGCGTCATTTGCCACAGGACTAGAGACTCTCAATGACACATCCATATCCTGGCCCGATTTCGTGTTAGACGCGGGAACATCGAAGGCTTTGCCTGGCCCCACGAGCCTCTGGGAAGTGAGCAATTGGCAAACGCGAAACGCCACGGTTGGCATTACCAACGGAGTTATGAAATGGACCTTTAACCACGCAAGCACATATCTGAGTCTGAGCTACAACGGCACCGTCTCGAATCACAATATCGGAGGCGTGAGCATCCCCCTCAACGAAGTCGTCTCAACCCAAGTGGGATTCTGGTACAAGACATCGGGTGGATTCGACGGTTCTCTTCAGATTGTGATTCCTTACCTTAACCCCACGGGAACGACAATCGCAGAACCTGTGTCCCCGAACTTTACCCCATCTCTGGAATGGAGGTTTGCTTCTTTTAACATGACTCTACCCACCGATGCAAGCTATTTTACCGCTAGGTTCGCAGCTCAGGCCTCGACTGGATCCGTGGAGATCCGCGACGCCCGAATAGGCACTATCTTCCTCCACAGTGACTCAAGAGCACCGTTTGGGTTCACGATGCCTGTTCGTCAAACCTTTGACCTAGGTCTACCGAATGAATACATGTTCATCGAATTTCAGGGTAACGGCTCGCTCGACCTCAACGGTCAAACCTTCAGTTTCAACAGCCCGAATGAACTGTCATGGTTTTCACTTCATCAAGAAGCGAGTTCATTTGCCAGACTATCCGGAAGCGGAATCATCGCCGCGATGATACAGTCCAGAAGCACTGTCACGCCCTTGTCAATGCATGAAAAAGCCGGGAATGAGGGGAACCTTTCGATCGTCCTAACATCAACAAACTCTGTGGTGTTTGCTCGACCTTTCACACGCGGGTATTCTCTCACTTCATCGCTCGAATCCTTCTCGCCGCATCAAACCATGGACGGCTTGAACCTGTTCAAGGATGTGAGTTCCGGTGACTACTCAGTCTCCTTCCCTCAGATTGGCTATGCTCGGACCGCCTATCTCGTCAGTTTGGGAGCTATTTTCGGGGTTGTGCTCGGGTCGTCTCTTCAGTGGCTTCTCCCGACATTTGTAAGCCGCCAAAAACCTCCTCCCGATAACGAAACTAGAGCTTCTGTTCGGGAAATAGGTCAAGTAGAAGCGTCTATTGACCCATCTTCCGAAACCTGACAAATCAGGTTCAGAATCTCCCTTTGAACCTGTTCTCGCGGAAATCGCTTCTTGGTGAGAGTCCGATACCGTTAAGGGCCATTTCATTTACCAATACAAGGCTTGGCCACTCTAGGTCAGCGGAGTAGCCTTGACATTAACGACTGCCGAGGAGAAAATCGGCAAGAGCTCCTCGATGGACAACAGTGTCTTCGGTCTCAAGGCATCGTTCGGAAACGTCCAGCAACAGATGGACAAACTCATCCTTCAACTCAAAGTTGACTGGCCGGTTCATAAAGTGGCAATCAAAGTCAATTTGTGTGATTACCGGATGGCGGAAAGCGGAGCTACATCCGACCCCAGAGTTGTGAAAGCACTAGTGCTGTCCATTTTCCGACATTATAATAATCCAGAGGTTGCGATAGTCGAAACAGACTCTTCAGGAACAAGATGTGAAGCACTCTTTTCCATCCTTGGGTTCCGCGCACTTGAACAACAGTTGGGTGTCTCTCTAGTCAATCTTCGTAAGACTCAGTGGCAAGATTTCGCGCTTCCTGGGCTCCATTTCAGTAAACTAAAGGTACCCACTCCCGTTATCGAATCTGATCTAGTAATAAACCATCCCAAAATGAAAACGCATGGGAAAACGAAAATCACAATCGGGCTTAAGAACATGTTTGGTTGCGTTCGAGACAAGTACAAAGCAAGGTACCATCCGTATCTTGACAATGTAATAGTCGATGTTAATAGAGCAGTGAGAAGCGACAACATTATTGTTGATGGAATCATCGCGATGGAAGGGTGGGGTCCTACATACGGAACCCCCAAAAAAGCAGGGCTGCTGATTGGAGGAAGAAACCCTGTTTCAGTCGATGCCTTCTGCGCGTTCTTGATGGGGTTTGATCCCAAATCCGTGAAACACGTCGCTCTTGCGGAAAGAATCGGGTTGGGGACAACATCATATAACCTTCAAGGAGAATTCGATTCGAAATCCATCAGAGAACAGCGCTTCAAATTCGACTTCGCTCGTTATCATTTGACGAAAAGGGTCGAAGGACAAATCGCATGATTCGTCTAGGTCTAGTAGGGTGTGGCCAAATAGCGAGGGAGTTCCACATACCAAGCATTCGAGATTCTTCGGAGGCTAGATTCGTAGCGCTTTGCGACAACAATCGAGTCTCTCTCCAGAGGGCATCCAGCCTCACTTCTAGACCAAGATTATTCGATTCCGTCGATGAACTCTTGGAATCCAAGCTAGTCGACGCTGTCGACATCTGCACCCCCGGATTCACCCATTTCGACATTGCAAGCAGGTGCCTTGAGTCGGGACTTGATGTCCTGGTCGAGAAGCCTGTGGCCCTCTCGCTTCGTGAAGCGCAGGAACTTGGAGCGCTCAGCACGAAATGCGGGAGGAAGATTTGCGTTGTTCAGAGCCTTCGATACCATCGCAACGTTCAGCTTCTCTTGAGGATACTGGAAAATGGGCAATTAGGTAGAGTGATGAAGGTGGTATGCACCTATCACGGAAGAAATGTTCACAATGAGGCATCTTGGCTTCACGATGAGACCAAGAGCGGGGGCATCATCTATGAGCTTGCCATTCACCTGATTGACCTTATGGCTTTGCTCCTAGGAAAGCCAAACTCAATCGTGGGAATACACGCGAGATACCGTCCCGAGATAGAATCCACGACCGAAATTGAATCAATTATCGATTTTGGTGATGGGAAGATTGGCATCGTTGACCTAACTCAGGACACCACATTGCATTCAGCATCATATACACAGGCAAGCATCTACTGCACCGGGGCGGACGCCTTTCTCAAATTTGCCCCCGATTATATCAGAGTGAGTTCTGGTCAAGTTAACCCGTTACAAGAAACCTCCGAAGAATTGAAACGTCTAGCCTCATTTGGATTCAAAATTGCAACTAGGAGGTACCGAAGAGATAGGACTGAACCTCACAAGCGCATCCTCTTGGGCTTTCTTAACTCTTTGAGGACAGACACAACGCCCCCAGTGGACGTTTCTTCAGTATACAATACGATGGCTCTGGCCGATCTGCTTTCTTCTCAGGTAAAACACGTCTCAAATATATCCCAGAGCGTTGACCCCCTAGCTCCCCAAATTGACTAGATCATCAGCGATGACTCTAACCAACATACGATAAGAGTTCATCCCAATGAGATTTGCCATACTTATCGATCAGCTTCGCTACGTTGGTGGACCCTTCAAGATTGCTATTGAAGAGGTGAAGTCGCTCTCTAAACTAGGGGAAGAAGCAACCCTCGTAGTTTTGAAGAGAACAGATTCGACAGCCTTCCCTGAGTCTCTTCAAGGTATTCGGACGATTTACCTTTCCGACTCTATGCCAAGAATACTACGGTTTTCATTTAGATTTCCTGTCTTCAGATTTTTTTCCCTTTTCCATCTTAGCTATGCTATTATTTTCCGGTTTCTTCCGCTAAGAGAGCGCTTCGATGGGATCATTGCCCATGGAACATACACCTGTTTCAGCGCCATAGCAATCGCGAAGAACCGAGCGATCCCGGTTATCGCGTACGTATGGGATCCAATAACCTACATACTTAGGACAGTCTACTTCAAAACAAATGATCGAGGCCCTGCCCGACAATTCGCCCTGTCGATAGGAGCGTTTCTTGACAAATGGATTTGTAGAAACTCATCCAAAGTTCTTGTTGGTAGCGGGCGTCATAAGGCCACCTTGGACCGGCTCATTGATGATCGCGAAAAAGTGACTGTTCTAGTCCCGGGCGTCCAAGTTAGAGAACATAGCGGAGCTCAGAGAGGAGATTTCGCGATTCTGGCAACAGCATGGAGACGAGGAAAGGATCCGGAATATGTCTTGGATCTTGCATCACGTGTGCACAAAGCACGGTTCTTAATGGCTGGCGTTTGGTTGGATGGTTCGTTACGGAGCTCCTTCATAAAACGAGTTGCTGAGCTCAATCTTCAGGATCGAGTCGAAATTACAGGTGCTCTCAGCGAAGAAAAACTGCTTGAACTCTATTCTCGCGCACTTGTCTTCCTTCAGATCCATGCGGATGTTGGCTTTGGATTGCCAGCTTTGGAGGCAGCGGCTCAGGGCTGCACTTTCGTGATTCCCGAAGGACAGGGAGTTTGTGACGTTCTCTCTGGCCCAGGAGAGGGCTATTTCGTTCCGGAAAAACAAACGGACGTTATCGTTAACATTCTTACAAGCCTCTTCGATGACCCTAGTTCTGCCATTAAGATGGGCGAACTAGCTCGCGAGCAGGCAATGGGATTTTCTTGGAAAGGACATGCCGAGCGACTTAGAGACATTGTCGGTGCCATCAAATCCGACACAGCCTTACGCAATCCTCGTCGTCCGGTCGAAGAGGCTTGTTTGAAGCGATGAATCGTTCTTCTCAATGAAATCCATGGGAAAGCTCATGACGCATTCTTAGATCATCAAGTTCCTCGACGATTTCTCGAAGCGCATATGGATCGCGCTAACATGGTGTACACTAGATTCCATCTTTCATGATCTGCGGGGGGTCCGAGTGAGTAATTGTCACAGATTCGTCAGGTGCCAGCCAAATTGTTGCTGGCGACGAAGCGAATATGGCTGTGCCGTCCTTTGATATCTCTGATACGGCTCCTCCGACGACATACACAGCTTGGGGATATCCATCTCGGTTGGTGTAGGTAAATGGAGAGCCTCCTACGGGAATAGAAGCTAGCCCTTGAGGATTGTAGCCGAGATTGCCCGTAACTCTGCGTAAGGAACAATCGAGTTCGCCGATGGCGCCTGCTCCGTTTCCTCGAAGATCATTATTCGATATGAGCACATCGGTAATTTGATTTAGCATTTGCGAGATCGAAACTCCATATTCTTGGGTGGGTATAGATTGATCATCGAAGCATCGGTTTCCAATTATCGAAATATTCGATATCAACGGGGCCTGCCCGGTCAGAACTATGATCCCTGCCTTCCTTGGAGCCGACTCACTCGAATCTTGGTTATTGTTGTAGCAGATATTCCCTTCAACGATTGTGTTCGAAGCCGCAACACTTATGCCGAAAAATGCATTGCCCTTGCAGATGTTTCCTCTTATTATCACGGTTCGTTGAGCTGGGCCGTTCGCGACAGCTGTATCGATTACGATTCCGGATCCGGCTCCTCCACAGTTTGGCGCGTCAAAGCAATTATTGGCTTCAACGATAATATCCTCGCAAGCCGCCCATGCGATAAATATTCCTGGTCCGTAGCCAGAGATCTTGTTTCCCCTTATGATTGCCTTCTTTGTTGCGTCGTCCACTATTATTCCGGACGTCTCTTGAGGAGGATTCAGAGTATTGGTCAAGATGTTGTTTGAGACCATAGAGTCTGTGTCGAAATGTAGGTAAATTCCGCGCCCATAGGTATCGCTGATTTGGTTATCATGAATATTTGACTTGGAGGTTGAGCCCGACAGGCGGAAGACGTATACAGCGTTGGCGGATTGTGGTGGGTTAGTGCTCAAAGGATCATTGTAGCTCTTGCCAGTACGCTGAATCAGACAACTCGCGATCTCTGACCCGTTGACATCGCCGTCTGATGCTGCCAACCAGATACCAGCATTCCAAGTATCGTGCACATAGCAATTGAAGATCTTTGCATTTTGACCCGAGCGAATCATGATTCCACTCTGCATGTCCGGGTTTGCAGGAGCGGGATCAATTGTAGTTCCTGCAACATTGGCGTTTGCAGCTGCGTTGCCATCTAGGTCAAGGTTCTCTATGGTGACATCGTCCCCTTTGACTTCGAGAAGGTTGAACGGATTCGAGAAACTCTGTGAATGATCTCCTACTCTTAGGACCGCGCCTCGCTCGCCGAGTAAATGGATTCCTTGACCTAACTTGATGCTATTGTTTAGAGGATAGATTCCTCTTCTCAAGACAATTAGACCACCGTCCTGAAGAGCATCAATAGCTGCTTGAATTACTATCCCGGCATCCGTCCCAGAGTAGTCAATTATTCCCGTAGTACCGTTCTGCGCGTAGAAGTTGTCCTGGTAGTAGATGATGTAACTTGCTGTGGATAGTTGGTTACCTTGGTTGGGACGTACGTTTGAGGATGCACCAAAGATCGGTTCTACTCGTAGAACTCCTGCTAAGCCAACTCCGGCGATGACAGGGACCGCTTTCTTCAGGAAGTCCCTTCGAGAGACGTGACCCACGGTCTGTTCAGCTTTGCTCTTTGTCTCTTCCTTTCTTTCCGTCTTCGAAGGCTCGCCTAGCTTCGCCCAGTGCTCTTGCAAGCTCGGGCACCTTCTTCGGGCCCCAGACAAGCACTGCCACGATCAGTAACACTACGACAATTTCAGGACCCACAAGCGCCATCTAACACATGACACCTCCCATTTCCTATCTGACAGAATTGCGTCTGATTCCGGTGAGAGTACTTGGCTCTCTAGTTACCGTTTACCTTCATCGTAAGTGACTATCAATGGTCACCTATGACCGATTGCAATGTGCGACGTTGGCGTTCGTCACCTAAGACGCTTAGGTTCAATCTGTTCTAATGGCTCGCCAATACGTGAACACACGATAGTTGTCCAGCTTTCGAGCCTCGTGCGAGGATGCTCTTCACTTCCTTTTCTTCATCGAGGACTCTCAGCCTAGGACAGGAATTCTTGCAAGCCGATCAGTCTTCAGGGAAGACTTATCACCTCAGCTTGGGAAACGCGAACTCGCGACGATCCCGAATGTCAAAGGCTGCTCATTACGAACCCTTTTGGAGAGACAAGAGTGTTCTTGTTACAGGATCCAGCGGATTTGCAGGGCGAAACCTATGCGTGCTTCTCTCTAGTCTAGGTTCAAGGGTTCGTTTCTTTGATAGGTCGAAGAACGATTTCTCGGCAAATCAGCCCGGCACCAGCTTTGTTCTCGGCGACGTTCAAGACTATCAGAGTGTACTGGATGCGCTGAAAGGCGTTGATGTAGCCTTTCATCTCGCGGCAATCACCCTCATACCTGAAACAAGAGCTAAGACTTTCAATACATTCGCCACGAATGCGCTGGGAACACTCAACTTTCTCATGGCCGCCAAAGCACAAGACGTTCCGAGGCTGGTTTACGTGAGCACCTGCCATGTTTATGGTAGGCAGGAGAAGCTCCCGATTACCGAGGACGCGGCTCCCAAGCCGATCGATATCTACTCGGCGAGCAAACTATCCGGGGAGAGTCTTGCGCTCTCATTCGCAGAAATGCATGGAATGAACATATCCATCTCTCGTGCCTTCAACCACTACGGACCCTACCAGCGACCCGACTTCCTCGTTCCGTCGATTATCCTCAGATTGTTGAGAGGAGAGAAGCTTGCAATGGGCAATCCCACGCCTACTAGAGATTTCAGCTACGTCGAAGACATCGTCCGAGGTTATGCTCTACTCGCAGAGAAAGGCAGGTCCTCTGAGATCTACCATTTCAGCAGTGGAGAAGAGAGATCGGTCCAAGAAATCGTTGAAACCATCATGAAGATTAGCGGCGTAAAGTCTGAAGTCCACTGGAACCCCGAGGCTCGACGCATCGACATTCCACGAAGCGTAGGAGACTACTCCAAAGCGCGGAAAGAACTCGGCTGGACACCACGAGTCGATTTCGAGGATGGGATGAAGAAGACCGTGGCTTGGTACAGGTCACAGCTAGACCAACGGAATCATGAGATGATCCATGTCCCAAACGCTTGACCGCATCAGGCCTTACCTCCGAAAACACTTTCAGCTCAACAAAACAGAATTCGTCCCTGGCAAGACCCGGATTCCTCTCACGGTGCCCACCTACGGCTCGGAAGAGGTGGAAGAAGCCGTTGACAGCATGCTCTCAACCTGGGTAACGATGGGGGCCAAGGTGAAGAAGTTCGAAGAAGCCTTCGCCCAGTACAACGGCTCGAAATACGCAGTAATGGTCAACTCAGGCAGTTCCGCGAACCTCCTAGCCCTCTCAGTCCTCACCAACCCAATCCTCCCAGACCATATCGAGAGAGGAAGCGAGATCATAACGCCAGCCGTCACATGGGCGACAACCGTCTATCCCATCGCAAACGTCGGCTGCATACCAGTTCTTGTCGACGTCGACCCGCGATCCTTCAACATTCTGTCGGAAGAGACGGAGAAAGCAGTGACCTCAAAGACCCGGGCAGTAGTGCCAGTTCATCTCCTGGGTGGTCCATGCGAACTAGATGGGATCAAGAAGATCACTGAAGACCATGACCTATTCCTCATTGAGGACGCGTGCGAGTCAACCGGAGCTGAGATTCACGGCAGGAAGGTGGGCAGCTTTGGCGATATGGGAACATTCAGCTTCTTCATCAGCCATCATATCTCGACCGTCGAAGGCGGCATAGTCGTAACCAACGATGACGCCCTCTACGAATATCTCAAGGCTATGCGAGCCTTCGGCTGGGTAAGAGATCTAAAAGAGAGAACAAGTTACTCCTCGGCGAACAAGGGAATAGACCCAAGATTCCTTTTCATTACCCATGGCTACAACTTTCGGCCCACGGAAATACAGGGCGCCTTCGGAATCCATCAGATCCGCAAGCTGGACAGTTTCATCAATCAACGACGCGAGAACGCGAATTACTGGACAGAGAAACTCTCAGACTACACGGACAAGCTGATCCTGCCCACCGAACCAGAACACGCCAAGCATGTCTACTTCGGCTATCCCATAACGGTGAAACCGGACGCAGGGTTCACCCGGGAAGAACTCGTGAATCATTTGGAGGAGAAGCTCATCGAAACCCGACCCATTATGGCCGGTAACATGGCGGAACAACCTGCAATGAAACATATCGACCATAGAACAGTCGGACAACTACCAAACTCTCAGATGATAATGCGATGTTCATTCTTCTTCGGCAACCACAACGGAATCGGACCAGAAGAAAGAGAGTACATCGCTGATACAATCATCGGATTCCTGGACAACACATCGAAGCGCTAGAAACACCAACGTTGCACCGGTTAGCGCGCACCGCGGATCTATCGACAAGTACGCTTGAATTACTAGGATGCGATGAGACCGAAACTAACTTAATGCTCCCCCGTTCTTATCTGGTTTGAGAGAAAACGAACCTTTTACGTGCGTCCATTCTACTCGTCACCCTCTTCTCAACCCTCCTTGCAAGCACAATATCGACCCCAGCCGCGGCTCAGCCTATCTCCTCAAATCTTCTTGCGCAGAGAATGCAGGCTGCTTGTTCTTTTCTCAAGAGCCTCTACAACCAGTCTCTCGGGCTGGTGAGAAGCACCTCAAACAGCAACATCTACTATATTGCCAGTGACAACCTACTCGTTGAGAAAGCGTTCTCGTCATGCGATCCCACTACTAGCCAGGCGATCAATCAATCGATCAGTTCCTGTTGCGACAGCGGCTACGATCAGATGCACGAAACACTACTTGGAGTAAGGATCCATCTTCCAATCAACAACGGTGGAATCTACACTGTCGCGAACTCCACCGCGGGCAAACTTTTCCGCGGAACCTCTCCAACCACCACAGGTGGCAACTACACTGTTCTCTGGGAGGTTCACAATGCCACTGGAACTTTTCCTGACTGCACATACGCCGACGTCACCGTCTACACGGCCCTAGAACTGAGACTGGAGGGCAACAGCACTGGCGCGCAGCACGAGATAGACTGCCTCACTACCATGTTTGACGGCCGGGGTATGGTTGATGAGGCCTACAAGGCCGGCTCAGCAATGGAGCATGGGATCTACCAGACCTACAAGCTCGCACTCTACATCTACGCTCAACAGAAAATCTCGGGAACGTACTTTTACGGAGAAGAGAATCTCTTCCGATTGCAAGGCCCCGACGGAGGCTTCCACACCGGCTACGACCAGATCGGAACATACGCCGGAACACAAGAGAACGCTGAGACAACCTCAATCGCATTGATAGCAGTCTCCAACCTATCCACGACAAACCCATTCCCGTTCCAACTCTTCGCCATTCCCTCATGGATAATCTACTTCCTCGCCGCGTGGGCCGCAATAGGGGTAGGAGTCGTTGTTATTGTTCTCGTCCTAGAAGGGAAGAAACGAAAACAATCATTCCAAAGCATTACCCAAACACCCTCCGTTTAGGTCGCGCGTGCGATCATGTCAGAATCAGTTCCGAAGGAAGCACCGGGTCGAGAAGAGTAATGCTAAAAAGTTCAATCTGAAATTCTGTCTACGTCGTTGCAAGCCGGCCCGCGGAATAGTACGACACTGGTGCTGAGCGCAGCGTTCTTCATCTCAGCAGCCATTGACTTCACGGTTCCAGGCCCAGGCGCGACTATCACCCCGATCATAGAAGCTGCCCTGGCAATCATCTCACTAGCATACTGGGGGATTGCACAGCCCCGAGAGCCGACGAGCACTAGACCCCTTGGCATAACAATACTCGCGGCCGAGAATCTGATTGGCGGGCTCATCCTCGGACTCGCAGGAATATTGCTATTGTTTCTCCCGGTACTCGGAATAATCGGAGCGGGCGCCGTCGTAGTTGGCGTTGGACTGGTCTATCTAGGCAGGGGACTCTGGAACGGGAGAGAGTGGGCTTTAACAGTTGAAACCGTTGTCACAGTCATAGCGATCATCTCGGGATTCGCAGCGGTAGCATTCCACCAAGGAAACCCGACACTCGCGATCTTTCAGCTCTGGTATCTTAGAAGACCATACGTAGAGGAATTCTTCCAAGACACCACCACAACGTGGAGCAGCGGTTTGAAGCAACCTGTATCGCGTACTGAGAATACATGTCTGGTTTGCGGAGCACGGAGCCAACGTGCGACTGCGAGCTGTTCGAATTGTGGGATCCGCATCTTTTCCAGCTCAGAGGGTATTCCCTTTGCGGGAGCAACGGAAACCGAGAACATTGTACGTCTCAAACTCGAACGAGTACAAGAAGAGCTTC
>Ga0137365_10001186_pt1 | contig 19929 bp, 21 predicted proteins | sample SagtaG_9_FD_104799 | JGI IMG/M metagenome (GOLD analysis project Ga0137365, IMG submission 104799) | Vadose zone soil microbial communities from Sagehorn Ranch, Mendocino, California, USA - Sage1_L_40_16 metaG | ecosystem: Environmental > Terrestrial > Soil > Vadose zone | place: USA...
GGTTACTAGCAGCCCTTTCAAGACCGGAGACTTTAGCATTGAATTTTATAACAATAATTGCCTCCACCCAACGGTTGCTTCGGATATTGTTGATTTGGTAAGTGATCTAAAAAGTCTTGTCAGTGAAATACCGAGCGCAACAATTACTGAAGAGAAGTAAAAACATTAATTGCCCATTATCTGCTTCGTGATAGTTTTGCGAAGCAGGTAACGTCTTGAAGGTAGATAAAACCTCAGGTGGCACCGTCACACCCCCACTGCCTCTATCGGGACGCCTCCCCCGTAACGGGAGGCAGAAGGGGCCGGTGAGAGATCACTTCTGTAATATATCTCCCTCTCACCTCATCCATACACGCATGAACAACCTTAGAACTATTTCTCAAACCATCGAACCGCAAACCGCCATTGAAGGCGCAGGCGTCAAGTTGCGCCGTTCCATTGCGCCGCGCGTCAGCAACGAATTCGATCCCTTCCTGCTCTTCGATCATTTCGCTTTCAACGATCCTATCGAGGGACCCATTCGCGGCTTCCCGATGCACCCGCACCGCGGCATCGAAACCGTCACTTACATGCTCGAAGGTTCCACCCAACATCGCGATAGCCTCGGAAACTCCGGTCTCATCGGGCCTGGCGATGTGCAATGGATGACCTCAGGCCGTGGCATCCTGCACGAAGAAATGCCACGCCGTAGTGAGAATGGAGCGATTTACGGTTTCCAACTCTGGGTCAACCTTCCCTCTCACCTCAAGATGATTGAGCCGCGCTATCAGGAAGTGAGTGCTGCGACCATTCCTACCTATGAAAAGGATGGGATCAAGATCCGTGTCGTCACGGGAGAAGTTGAAGGTGTCACAGGTCCCGTTACTGAAATCGCCGCCTCGCCTCTTTATCTGGACGTTCAACTTGCTCCCGATCAAGAATGGACTCAACCCATCCCCAGCGGACACACCGCACTTGCCTATGTCTTCCAAGGTGAGGGAGTCTTTTCAGGTAATACGATTGAAGCGGTCACGCTGCTTAAATTCGCAGATGGCGATCATATTACAGTCAAGACGGAAAATCATCCTGTACGCTTCATGCTGATTGCCGGGGCACCGTTCAAGGAACCAATTGTTCCGTATGGGCCTTTTGTAATGAATACGCTGGAAGAAATTCAGCAAACATTGCAAGAACTGCGCAACGGAACATTTATCAAGGCATAACGATGTAGGGCTGGACAGCTGTCCAGCCCTACATCGTTAAACAATCCCAATCTCCATTAACGCTTTGATCAGAATACCTACCCCGATCGCTGAGACAAACAGCGCGCTCAAGACCGGCAAAAAACTGATGATTTTTCCTTGGGATGGGAAACGATTAAAGAGCCGCCCTGCATAGATAAAGGTCATTCCAATAGCAGTCAGCGCGCCTGCCAGCCCCAGACTAAAAACTAATACCAATATCAAACCGAAGCCAATCCGATTCAAGGCAATCGCGCCGAGCAAAACGACAAGCGCAGAGGGACAAGGCAATAACCCGCCCGAAATGCCGAGCGCCAGTAAACTGCGCCAGGTGACAGGTGCATCATTTGCTGCTCCGGGCGGCAGATGGGAATGATCAGCATGATCATGATCATGACCTTCGAGTCCGTGAGAGTGAGGCTGCGCGTGATCGTGCGAATGAAAATGTTCCTGCGAAGAACCAAGTACAAATTTATGCTGAGTAATATTGCTCGAGCCGCCGTCCCCGGCGGCGACTCGTAGAGGCGCCTCACGAGGGGAGATACTAAACTCATATTTTGGTAACTTTGCAGATTTTATTCGTAACGTATGAATCCAAGTTCCCAACTCCGAAGACTTAAACCGACTCACCAGAAGATTGAGACCAATTCCAACCACGAACAATCCAGAGAGCAAGTTCATCCAAGGGTATAGCTTTTCAGGGACAATGAATTGAGCTGCAAAGAGTGTGATCAGTCCAAGGGCAAACACGCCTAGCGTGTGGGTAATCGTCGTGGTGAGACCCAAATACACTGCATGCTTCAACGTGCCGCGTGAACCAACGAGATATGCACCGACAATTGTCTTGCCATGACCGGGCGTCATCGCGTGCATCGCGCCCCAGATGAACGAAATGAGCAATGCAAAAAGAATGGTGGGAAATGTGAGATTCTGCAATGTGATCAATTGAGTAAACCGATCACTGCGACTGCCAGCCAGAGAAGGGATTGAGCTAGGAACATCTGATGAATGATTCTGATTGGATGCAGGCAAAGAGCCAATTCCAAGTCTGATCTCGCGCTGATCTAATGGAGTGGATAGAAGGTCTTTCGGGTAAGAAGTGAGGCGATTACTGACACTTGTAGAGGAAAAGTCTCCATTCAACTTAAGGCCTTCCGCGGTGACGACAATCTCGCGCCAGCCAATGCGTTCTGCATAAGAGTGATCGGCGAAGGATAGACTAGTCATTTGCCCTATGTTTGGGATCGACGCGCTGAATTCGCATGTCAGACGCAAAGTAGGTAAGCCGCCTGCTCCAGCTGGGAATTCAACAGAGGAAGACTCTAAAGTTAAACCTAACGATTTGTTGTTCAGGAGCAGGCTGAGGTTTGGTTGGAGGGATGTGCATTTTCCCGCGTGATACGCCTCTGCCTCTGAAGCATCTGCTTGACCATTTCCATTGGTGTCAAACATCTGAATCTCCTGAAAAGCAGGGATCTCCGCCATATCGAGCACGAAGTCAATCGCAATTGCATCGCGGCTCACATGCAAACCCGCGAAATGATTGATGGTGAAATTGCCAAGTGGATGAGCAAATGCTACTGGGACAAAGACAAAGCAAATGAACAGAGTCAAAATAACAACAGCGATACGTCTAAACTTTTTCATGTTGATTTTCCTCTTACTCAATTCTTCGCTTGAATGTATAGGTCGCTCAAGCTACGGCGGGCGATAGGAGCCTGCATAAGATCGAAGTGAGGGTTGATCGCCAATGCTTGTGAAAGCATTTGTTCCGCCTGCTTATCTTCACCGAGTGACTGGTATATCATTCCGGCATGGTAATAAAGCATCGCATCACGCGTACCAAGCTCCATTGCATGTTTCATCATCTCGGCTGCTTCACTGTAGCGTTTATTTTTATATAAAGCCCATGCATCGGTGTCATAGGCATAGATGTCTTTCCTATTCTCAAGTTCCTTTTGCGCCATGATAAGGCTTTTCTCAAGGTTGCGGTTGTGATTAGCATAGAACAGCGCTAATTGCCGATTGTAAATCACTTGATTGATGGCTTGTAATTTGCCAATGAACTCGACTGTGTCATATTCCTGTTTAGCTTTGACAGAGTCACCTGTCAGTGTATATAAATCACCTAAAGCTGCGAGCATGTCTGGCTGGGGAATGATGCGAACTGCTTCTTCATAAAATTTGATCGCGTCGTTGTAATCTCCTTGCGCGGCGTGTACTTTCCCGCGCCCAGCAAGAGCCAGATAATAATTGTCAAATGCTTTGAGTGCTACGGCATACTGGGCATCCGCCTTTTCTAATTGACCTGTATTGAAATAAAGCTCGCCTAATTGAAAGTGATACCAGGCTGAGTTCTCGCCTGAAAGCCCAGTCTCATCGCTATCAGCAATTGCTTGTTGCATCAAATTCAATGCATCGGTCGGTTGGCCGTGAAGCCAAGCCAAACGTGCTAAACGTGTGTATACCGGCGCACTTGGGGCTTTCTTATTAAGTTGCTCATAAGTAGTTTCGGCTTCCGTATAGCGACCCAATTCCAATTGGGCATCACCTATCGTTGCCAGAGCTTGGATGGCGTTCGGATGGGCGGCATAGACCTGATTGGCAAGGTCAAGTGCTCCTAAAAAGTCGTGTTTCACATACTGAACCACGCTTAGGTACGCCTGAGCGACCTCATAGTTAGGATGCAGCTTGAGCGCCTTCTGCAACGTGGCATCGGCTCGTTCATATTCGGTCACATCGCCAGTTTCACGCGCTTTGCGGATAAACGCATCCCCTAGAAAAGTTAAGCTGATGAAGTCACGCGGGTCCCGTTCGAATCTGGCTTGCCAGAACTTGATCATCTCGTCCGTAGTCTTCATACCAGGCGCGGGCACTGGGCCCTCTAAGCCTACGGAGACGCTGGCTGGAGTCGATGGACTCGCTGCACGATTCATGCGCGACAACCCATGTGAGCCGCCTATAATGACTAAGGCTGCGATCAGCATGAGAATTATTTTGCGATACGTCATGCTTAAACTCCTTGAGGTAGCTAAGGCTAATAGTGAATTCCATAAGGGCGGCTTAAATAACCGCCCTTATGGAAATGTTTTGATCTGCTGCTTAGTTAGCTGGTGCCAGATATGGGAATGTATTACTAAAATTGGAGTCGTTCGCTACGCAGTCAGTAGTGATGGCTCCACTGCTGATAACGCTCAACTCAGTGTCAATCACGTCGTCTGCCAACCGCCGCCCGTTGAGGAAGCCAGCGGAACTGGAGGTGTCAAAGGTCAGAATATCGGGGAGCAAGATGTTGGTCACAGCCTCTGCATAGGCAGGAGCGTTACCCAGAGCGATAAGAGTGTTATACACATCCTGATGAAAATCGCGCTGGTCGTGACTTGGAATGCCAGCATTGAAGGCATCCTTGCCTGCATCTGTGTGCTCGAAGACAGTATTGATCGCGGGTCGTCCCATTCGATCAATCTGTTGTCCGCCCAATGTTGTACGCGCCCAGACACCAATATTGGTACCGAGGCTGGAGCTAGGAACCTCCAGAACGATGGAGGCTACATTAAAGCCGGCAAAGAAGTTGGTGCCAACGCCGCCGGGGCAGAACGCGAGGCCGTTCCTAAAGGCTACGAGGTCAAAGAAGAACGGATCATCGAACACACCCACGCGCAACATACCGCCACCACTCACTGGAATGTTCGTGCCAGTTTGGCCCCGAGCGAGAACAGCGCCACTACCACGGGCTGGTACACGGCGGAGTTGCACACTTTGCGAGCCATTGGAAACCGCCGAGAAGGTAACTTTGTAGGTTATATCTTCTTTGGCATCCCCGTTGGTATCAATCTTGAGATCATAGGATGCATCAGGGTGAAAGGTGGTGGGACTCAGAACACCCGCAACGGGATCAACATTCATGATCAGCACAGTGTTCGCAGGGTTCGAGGGTGATTGGAAGGCGTAAACGTCAGTAATGTCGAGCCGTCCGTCATGCTTTGCCATAGGTCCATCTAAGTGATCCGCTGCCCTTGCTGGCAGGGCAACCAGACCAAATGCAAGCGCCAAAGCCAGAAAGCTATAAAGCGCAATTGTCGAAATCTTTTTCATAATTTTCTCCTCTGAGATAATAAACTACGTCACGTTTAGCGATAAACACACCAATAGTCTTTTCCTGAAGCTGCCTCCTTCCTTGTATGTAATCAGCGGATCCGTAGGGGGTATACCTATTTATGATTACGCAGGTCAATTCATTTTGCATTTATGAAAATAATAATTGTCGTTTCACTTCAATATTCTTTTGATTAACATCACCTCCTTTGAAACATAAACAAAATAACCGCCGAACAAAAAATGCGGTAGTTTGACTGGACGTTTACGCTGGCATGCAGACCCATAACTTTGCGCCTCTGTCTCGCGGTGGGTTTGCCTTTTCGATACTTACTAGTATATTAGTTTCTAAGAACAAAACAATTGTGTGTAACCTTTTCTAATCAAAGCATGCTTGATAACCAGTTGAAATGGTTACAGATCAAACAAAAAGAGTGTTGAGAATAATATTCTCAACACTCTTTCAAAGAGACGAAAATTTATTTACAAATCACTCAACACGACGATGTCACCCGTAGGTTGTGGACTGCCTCCCTTAGGCTCAACTGAAATCCCCAATGACTTGAAGGAACCAATGGCTTCCTTTGATGTCACAATAAATACAGCTTGCCCGTTTTCATTAACTGTTAATAAACCCGCGCTCACAGGCGCGCCTCCATCAATCAACCAGACCTGATAGGTCTTGCCTGCTTCAAGGGGAGGCAACCCTACGATCACCAAAACCGCGGATTGGCTCTTCGGATCCGCGATCAACTGTCCCTGCGCTTGAGGTTGTACGTTTGTCCCTTTGAGTGAAACAGTGATTACATTCGAGGGAGTCGCTTGAGGCAACTTTGCAATAACCTGATTCAATGAATTGGACTGTGCTTCCAATGCAGTGTTAAGAGTGGATATTTGATTGCGCAACAGTGTAATTTGCCCATTCAAAATAATTACCCACACGATTGCCAACGTCGCGATTCCCAGAGTGAAGGTGCGAAGTATATCCCTGCCTCGCATCTCACGGCGGGACGATTGACTCTGTTTCGAGGAGCGTGCACGAGCTTCTGCGTCCTTAACGACGCGCGCCATTACCGCTTTCTTCGCGCGGCGCGGCGGTTCGACGGGTGATACGCTCAATGGTAACGCCGAGACTGTGTCGCTCATTTCTTCGATCTGCCGGCGCGCTTCCGGATGCTCTGCCAAATACTTTTCGACAAGCTCACGCTCCTCATCAGTTAATGCATCCAGCGCATAAAACGGCAGTAATTCCTCGATATCCTTATCCATTCTTATCCTTCAAACTCTTCGCGATTCAATTCTTCACGCAATTTCTGTAATGCCAAACGAGCACGAGTATGAATCGTCCCAAGCGCCTCCCCGGTCGCTTCTGCGATCTCTTGCCGGGTCATTCCATAAAAATAAGCCATTTCAATGACCTGTCGTTGTACATTTGGCAAAGAGGTCAGCGCATTCCGTACTTGACGATTCTGAATTACCGACTGAACTTGTTCTACAACGTTCACATCTGGGTCAGGCGCTTGCTCTAAAACAGACTCGTTACCATCTAGACCGGGCATCGCCTGCGGGCGTATATTCCGCCGACGATAAGCGTCAATGGCAAGGTTGCGCGCGATCCTAAAAAGCCAGCCTGTAAAAGAACCTCGCTCAGCTTGATATGTGGACGCGCTCTGCCACAGGCGCCAGAAGGTTTCTTGCAACACATCTTCAGCCAAAGCTTGATCACCAATCACCTTAAGCGAGATGCCTAAGACGATTGAAGCGTAACGGTCATAAAGCGCTTCAAGCGCGAGACTATTGCCTCGAGCGACCTGAATCACCAGAATTTCATCGCTCAGTCGCTCGGGTGCCATTTCATCCTGCGCGCGCAATGGACTGCCTTCACTATTAATACGCACTGGAACGCCGGTTGCATTTTGTTTTGAGCCATTGAATTGACTCAATTTTACCGCTTATCTTATTTTTTTCTAAACTTTTGGGTAGTGATATGTAAGTAAGTGATGTGAGGCGGGATACCCTTCGAGTACAATGTGACATCCCGCATTACCGTAATTTGGCGGGATGTTTCGCAATCCCGCCCTATGATGTACATTATCCATAACACGGGATAAAGGAATGACAAAATGACTCAAGTTCTCTACGGTCCCCGCCTAAGCAAACAAGGCAAAATAAGATTGGGCTGTTCTGCCACGATTTTCGATGAACACGGGCGAATTCTCCTCACACGCCGCACAGACAATGGTCAATGGTGTTTGCCGGGTGGTCGAATGGAATCAGGGGAGTCCGCGGCTGAGGCCTGCGAGAGGGAAGTTTTAGAGGAGACAGGCTTGAGCGTCCGTGTGAAGCGTTTGGTCGGAGTCTATAGTCATCCTGATCAATTAATCATTTACCCTGGTGGGAACAAAGCTCATATCGTCGCGTTGCACTTCGAAGTGGAAATCGTTGGCGGTGAACTAGGTTTGAGCAACGAAACCACAGACTTCGGTTATTTTACATTACAGGAAATCGAGGGGATGGAAATGCTTGGCAGACATAAGGAACGTATCGTAGATACATTGTCTGCACAGTGCGAGGCGTTCCTTAGGTAAGCGGGTTGGGAATGGTCAAAGCGGCAATGAATGGATTCAGGAAGCAAGGATAATTATCAAAACCTTCGCAAGGTTAGATCTTCTGCCACCACACACCTGTGCACTCAGGCAAAATAACCCAGTTGTTTCGTTTTACCTTGTCGCCTAATTCATTACCGAAGAAAAAGCGCGAGAGATATTCGGCCTCTTCAAGCGACTCAAACTGATAGTCAGTACGAATCCACCTGTTTTGGAATCCCGCTTCATCCAGCCATGGATAAAAATTCTTAAGATGATCTAACTTGATTGGCGATTCATTGCCCGTGCCCAGCGATTCAAACAAGACGATGGTACTGTCTCCCTTTAAAACGCGTTTCATTTCGCTGAGCCATTTTCCCAATTCCTCTCGCCACGATTCTGGATTCCATACCGCGAGATAGCTCACGCTCCAGCCTGAGACCGCAAGGTTTGCGGAATGACCATCTACAGGTAGTTGACGGTGATCTGCGATACCCACCTGCCAATTGGAGAGTTCACTCGCGATCAATTTTTCGCGACAGACGCGCAGCATATCTGGAGCGATGTCAAAGGCATAGACATGCGAAACCAGCGGAGCCAGCATACCAGCCAATCGTCCGGTACCAGCTCCGATATCCAGAACCATCTGGTTTTCTAGAGAGGTAATATTCCGCAGCGCCGCGAGAATATTCTCCTGATAATCTTCCCGCGCGATTAAGGCTTCGTATTCATTCCCATGATAAGTATAGACGGTCTTGTCCAGAGGACTGCTTCGCTTGTTATCGGGCATCTCTTTCCTTCCAGTTGTAATTTGACTTCAAAACTTTTGCAGGGACTCCGCCAATGAGAGCATTGCTTTCGGGCAGGGGGCTACTAACCACGCTTCCCATTGCCACGATCACATGATCTCCAACGGAGGAACCTGGTGAAAAGCGTACTGCGCTGCCAATATAGCAATCTGCTCCAATCTTTATATCACGCTCTTTTACGCCTGCACCATGTGTCCAGAATTGAGAATCGATTCCCGCAATCCACGAGCGCTCGCCCAAGGTGAGGCAACCTGATAAATCGAAGTAATGACGCGAGGTAATCAGCGCGTCGTCGCAGATCTCTAGAGAATGTGAATAATGATAATCTTTATATTCGTCGCGTAAAATCCAGTAACCACAGATGAATTCATTTCGATTTCCAATTGAAACTCCTTGATGAATATGAACTTTCATTGGCCCTGCAAAAACATTGAATGGACCGATTTTGGCTGAGTCGATCTGAACTTTATCAACAGCAATGATTGTCCCGAAACCAATCCGCGCGTTCTGGATTTGATAACCAAGCAAGCGGTATCCAAGTATGCGTAGTCCATTCAATGGAAGAAGACTGATGAACGCAGCCAGGACAATTTTCAATTTCCTCAATTTGTGCTCCTGAGATTGATGGTAATTGTAGCAGATTTGAAATTTAGAGAAAAAGATAGTTCTCAAGAACGGCATATTCGAATTACCATCATGGTAGATTTAAGCAAATTACGTTCTCAGCGCCGAGGACAGCGGCGTGCGCAGGATGGATAACAAGATGAACAATCAACCCGAAAATCAATTTGACTTCTGGCTTGGTGAGTGGAATGTGACCTGGGGTGAAGATGGAAAAGGGACAAACCGCATCGAACGAATTCTCGATGAAAAAATCATCCAAGAAAATTTCATCGCACCTGACTTGCATGGGATAAGCGTTTCAGCCTATGACCCCGAACGTAATTTATGGTGTCAGACCTGGGTGGATAACAGCGGTACATATCTTGATTTCACTGGGAAGTTTGAAGATGGCAAAATGATCCTTTCACGCGACGCAATGGTCAGAGGCGAAACATGCAAACAAAGAATGGTTTGGTATGACATCCAAGCTGACAAATTTGAGTGGAACTGGGAGCGGTCAGATGATGGTGGTAATACTTGGCGCGTGCTTTGGCAGATTCATTACACGCGAAAATAGCTCGTCATTGCGAGGAGTGGCGCCAAGGCACCACGACGTGGCAACACCTGCACTCCCTGGCACTGCCCGCCAGGGCACTTGTGCGTGCGGTGCAAGTGTCTCCTGTAAAATTGGGGATTGCTTCGTCGTAACAAACACTCCTCGCAATGACACCGCTTATAATTGGCAAATGTCAACTCTCTCCCCTTCCGCACAAAAAATTCAGGATCAACTCAAGTCGCTTGGATACAATTACACGGTGATCGAACATGCCGAATCCACGCGCACGGCTCAAGAAGCCGCGGACCGCGCAAGTTGTGAACCGGGTCAAATTGTGAAATCGCTGATCTTCAGGGGAAAGGAGTCGGGCAAGCCGATCCTTGTCCTGACCAGTGGTGCGAACCGCGTCGATGAGAAACGCATCAGTGAGTACGCGGGAGAAGCCATCAGCCGCGCGGATGCCGATTTTGTACGAGCCGTGACCGGCTTCGCGATCGGAGGCGTGCCGCCTATTGGTCATCTCCAAAAGATGGAAACGTATCTCGATGAAGACTTCCTACAATATGAAACCATCTGGGCTGCCGCGGGGACTCCGAATGCGATCTTTGAATTAAAGACATCCGACCTGCAAAGGATGACAGATGCGAAAATCGCAAGGGTGAAATGAAAGATATCTACAATTACTGGTTTTTGGATGAAAAACTTTCGAGCAGCGGAATGCCAACTGCCGAGCAAATGAAGGAAGTTGCGGACGCGGGCGTGAAGGTCGTGATCAACTTGGCACTTACCACTTCGCCAGGAGCATTGCCAAACGAAGATTCGGTAGTCGAGTCGCTGGGCATGAAATACATCCATATTCCTGTTGAATGGAATAATCCGACGAAACAAAACCTTGAGGGTTTCTTTGACGCAATGGATGAGCACAAAGAGGCTAAGGTGCTTGTTCATTGTCAGGCAAATTATCGCGCAAGTTCTTTCATCATGTTGTATCGCACCCTACGACTAGGATGGAAAAAGGAAGATGCAATCCCGGTTATGGAAAAAATGTGGAACCCCGAAGATTTTCCGGTCTGGCAAAAGTTTATCGAAGATATGTTGAAAAGAACCCGGGAAGCTTTATAAAACATGATTTGCTTGCATAGGGGTCTCTAACGCACCTGTTAAACGGAAAACACTGAAGACACTTACTCTCGTTACAATATGAAAGTTGTGTAACCTTTTCTAATCTATTATTTGTTGACCTGAGCTTACCAGATTTGTATAATGAGTTCACAACATTTAGAAATATCCCCCAAAACAGCCAACATGACAGCCAGCTTCCGTCACTTTCAAGAAACGGAGGTTTGAGAGCCAACGATATTCTACTTATCAGCTATTGAGTCTAAATTGCGCACTGGCTCATGCTGCAATCGCGCTCACGGAATGTCTAGCATTTTAGGAGTATACCTATGACTACAATAAGAAATAAGCGCGCAAAGCGCATAATCATTCATAGCCTGATCTTGGCGTTGCTGTTAATGGTAGTTACTTTTGCACCGGCGCTCGCCGATGGTGGCCCGACCAATCCAAATTGTTGGGGCACAGTGACATCACAACGTGCATCCACCGTTCACGACATTGGCGAGCATGTGTCCAGCCAAAGCGAACCACGAGACGGGCTAGGCAACGTAGCTCGAGAGCTATATGACCTCGGGCTGACCGGTGGACCACATGTCAGCGACCTGGGAAGTTTTCTGGCTTCCGTAGATGGACTAGACGCAACGCAATGTCCGTAATTGTAAGATCCCCATAGTAATCTATCTCTGTCAGCCCATTTCAGAAATGAACAGCCACCCCATAATTGTGCGGGTGGCTGTATCATTTTGAATGATCTTTATGTAAATTTAATCTTTTTCCTATAACGTTTTGTAAGAAATGCGTTTTTGATTTGCAATCAGACTTCCTTTGTCGTAAAATCTTAATAGACCAACCCTTCGACTGCCGCTGCTGAACGCGGCGTTCAGGGCAAGCTAAAGGAGGCTGAATGGCTACGACTATTTCTAAACCCGAATCCCGCCCGATGACCGAGGAAGCGGATTTCCTACAAATTAAATCTATTGATCATGTCCACCTTTATGTGGGCAATGCCAAACACGCTATGTACTACTGGTGGAAAGCCTTTGGTTTCAAGCCGGTCGCGTACTCAGGGCTTGAAACGGGTAACCGCGCTTTTGCCTCATATGTTCTTGAATCGGGACAGGCGCGGTTTGTTGTTTCTGCGGCATATTCCCCCACACACGAGATCGCCGCGCATCACTTGGTTCACGGCGACGGCGTAAAGGTCATTGCCTTAGAAGTGGATGACGTTGAAAAAGCATGGCAAGAAACAACTTCACGTGGCGGCAAATCCGCCTGGAGTCCACGCGAAGAGAAAGACGATCACGGCATCTATCGCACCTCTGCAATTTATGCCTATGGAGAAACGTTGCATGTTTTTGTTGACCGCGATGATTACAAAGGTGTCTTTGCGCCCATGTACAAACCAATTAATTATGAAGCGGAGTCAGCTGGACTTGCAGCGATTGATCACATCGTGGGCAATGTGCAACTAGGGAAGATGAATCACTGGGTCAATTTTTATCACCAAGTGATGGGCTTCCGTCAGTTGCTGCACTTCGATGATAAAGATATTTCCACTGAATATTCCGCACTCATGTCCAAAGTGATGCAAAACGGAAATGGCCGCGTCAAATTCCCAATCAATGAACCCGCTGAGGGACGCAAGAAAAGCCAGATCGAAGAGTATCTCGATTACTATCTTACACCGGGTGTCCAGCATATTGCCATTATCACGGGCGATATTCTCAGCGCTGTGGATAATTTACGCTCGCGCGGTGTCGAATTCTTGCGCGTGCCTGATACCTATTATGAAATGCTGCCGGACCGCGTCGGCTCGATCAAGGAAGACATGCAGGCTATTCATGATCTCGGCATTCTCGTCGACCGTGATGACGAAGGCTATCTCTTGCAAATCTTCTCGCGTCCCATCCAGGACCGCCCTACGATGTTCGTGGAAGTAATTCAACGTCATGGCTCGCAGGGATTCGGCAAAGGTAACTTTAAGGCTTTGTTTGAATCGATTGAAGTGGAACAGGAACACCGCGGGAACTTGTAGCGCAAATTGACAATTTGCGCTACAAGAAACATTATGAAATTCGCAACTGTCTCCACGCTGCGCGCGTCGTCCCAGCCTGCTCTCGTTATCGATGATCGAGTCCACACCTTGCCGTATGCCGACATGCATGCGGTCATCGCCATAGGTGCAGACGCTATGCGAGCCGCGCGTAAGGCGTCAAGGGATTCATTTGCGCTCGATGAAGTCACATTTCATTCGCCGATTCATCCTACAACTTTGCGCGATGCCTATGCCTTTGAAACACATGTCAAAACTGCGAACCGCAATCGTGGACAAGAAGTGCCGGAGAACTGGTACAAGTTTCCTGTCTTTTACTTTTCAAACCCAAACAATAACTATGGTCACGAAGAGGCAATCCCTTATCCTTCCTATACTCAGGCATTGGATTATGAACTCGAGATTGCCGTGGTGATAGGGAACAGCGGAATCAACATCAAGCCTGAAGATGCACCCAACCATATTTTTGGTTACACCATTTTTAACGATTGGTCTGCGCGCGATTTGCAAGTGCAAGAAATGAAGGTGAACTTCGGTCCCGTCAAATCCAAAGATTTCGCTTGCTCGTTTGGACCAGTCATTATCACACAGGAAGAGCTTGCTGATAAAGCGGTGGGACGCCCAGGCGTGTATGATTTGTCTATGATAGCGAGAGTTAATGGCGTTGAGATGTCACGCGGCAACTTTAACGATATTTACTGGTCGTTTGGTGACATCATCGCACGGGCCTCTCAATCTGTGATGTTAAATCCAGGTGACGTGATTGGTTCAGGCACAGTCGGTACAGGCTGTCTCTATGAACTGACCAAGAATCAGGGACCCTGGCTCAATGAAGGCGATGTAGTTGAACTTGAGATTGAACGAATCGGTGTTTTGAGAAATATTGTTGGAAAGAAAGGGTAATTACGTCCACTATTGGTGGTTTCAGCAAATGTAAATTGCAGAATGGAGCAATTCCGTGGAAAACTCTCTCGAACATGACATTGAGTTGTACCCTCCTGAATCCTTCACTACCCTGTTAGATCACGAAGTCAATAGGTCGCGCCGCTATGGGGAGCCTCTGACGCTTCTTGACCTTACTTTTGAAACAAAGCCCGCTGATCCGGAAACCCAACATAGCGCGGAAGTATTTACGATCAACCTCCTCAACTTGCGTTTACGGAACACAGATATTCCATGCAAAAAAGAGAACGAATTCCTGGTGTTAATGCCATCTACAGATGAACAGGGTGGACGCATTGCCTGCGAACGCCTGGAAAAGTTGTTTCATATAGAGCCGCGAGCCTACGACAGGGTATCTTTCGAATTATCCGCTTTTATTGGAATGGCAACTCTACCAGGAGACCGCTCGATATCTAGTAAAGAACTCATGCAAAATGCATCGCAAGCCCTGCAACACGCTCGTGAGAATCGACTAACGAACACGGTCATATTTTCCGAAATGAAGCCCTGAATAAATGTCATTGCGAGCGTTCTTCCCTGGCACCGTGCGGCTTAAGCCGTACCAGGGCAGGTGTGTGAAGCAATCCCCTGTTTTCAAGCAGATTTATGAGTAATTTGAGTCGTGAGATTGCTTCTCGTAGACTCGCAATAAGAACACAATTGCTTAGTCATTATCTTGAAAGATCATCGAGGGTCAAAGGTTTTGGTGAGAAGAGATGAAAACGCAAACGATTTTTGTACTGCTTGGGGTGGCCTTTGTTCTATTGGCTTGCACATTCGTTACAACGAGAACGCCAACACCAGTAGATGAAGTGGGGACAATCGTAGCAGCAACTATGCAGGCGCTGACCGCAGCGCCTAGCGCGATGACTTCAACGCAAAATTCAACTCAGCCAACTGGAATTCCGGTGTCATTCGAAAACGTTTCATTGGTCATTCCGAGTGGGTTAGCAAGCAGCGCGAACCCAGAATCTGTGGCTGCGATCGGTGAAGGCGGAGGTGCGCCGTGGGAAGTGGCACCTACACACCTAAAGTTCACCTTGACCGGTTATCAATTGGAAGGCAAGTTCTTTGAGCCGACGATCTTTGTTTATCCAGCAGATGAATACGCACAAGCGAACTCTGGTGCGGCTGAACAAATCAATCGACTCAAAAAGGCACTAGCAGGTTCGCCACTCTTGAAAGAGACCCTGCCGATGGTTCCTTTCTTTAATGCGGCTTCGCTCATCGCAGCGAATATACAACTCCTCCCATTCCCAAACGGCAAGGGTGTTCGCGTGCTGACGCAGTACGACCAATATGCCGCGCCGGTTAATAATCATGAGTTGTTCTATCATTTCCAAGGCTTGACAACTGACAACAGATATTATGTGATTGCGATCCTGCCTATTACTGCAGCGATCCTGGCAGAGAATGAGACACCAGCAGCCCCAGTTCCCTCAGGAGGCGTTCCAATCCCAACCGATGTTGGACCAAATAATGTCTACTATAGTTCTGTCACTGAGAAATTGAATTCGTTGTTCTCCGATTCCTATACTCCCTCGCTTAATGCGCTGGATGCACTGATTCAATCAATTGTAGTGACAAACCCTTAAGGAGGTACCATGCCCTTTTACCATAAACTTGGACAAATTCCCCACAAACGTCACACACAGTTCCGCAAACCAAATGGAGAGCTTTATCGCGAAGAGCTGATGGGACTAGAGGGATTCTCATCCCTTCAATCTATTCTGTACCACAACTTTCTTCCGCCGCGCGTTAAACAAGTGGAAGACCTCGGCTCACGCCTGCCCGAAACTGTGGACTTTGGCCCCATCCGTCACCGCGCCTTTCGAACCGCTGATGCCCCGCTTGGAACTGATCCAGTTTCCGCACGTATTCCGCTTTTAGCCAACAGAGATGTGATTCTTGGCGTTTCACGCGCCTCTCAAAGCATGGACTATTTCTACCGCAACGCGCAAGCCTATGAGACCTGGTGGGTGCATGAAGGTAGCGGAACATTGAAGTCACAATTCGGAAATCTAAAATTCCGTAAAGGTGATTACATTGTGTTTCCGTTTGGGACAACCTGGCAAATGCACATTGATGGGAATGAAGCGCGCTTCTTTACGATTGAAAACCCATCACAGATCGAGCCACCGAAACGCTATCGAAATGAATTCGGTCAAATGCTTGAACACGCGCCGTATTCTGAGCGCGATATTCGCCCCCCTGAAGAACTTGAGACTCACACCGAGCGTGGCGAATTTGAAGTTCGAATCAAAGTACGCGACAGACTCAGCAAACACGTTCTGGATTATCATCCCTTCGATGTCGTTGGCTGGGATGGTTATCTCTATCCGTGGATTTTTAACATTGAAGACTTCGAGCCGATCACAGGCCGAGTCCATCAACCACCGCCGGCACATCAGACATTTCAGGGACATAATTTTGTTGTATGCTCATTTGTGCCGCGTATGTTTGATTATCACCCGCTATCCATTCCCGCGCCGTACAATCACTCCAATGTGAATTCAGACGAGATCATTTATTATGCTGAAGGTGATTTCATGTCGCGCAAAGGGATTGACCGTTGCGACATCAGCATGCATCCCTATGGCTTAGCGCATGGTCCGCAACCCGGCATGACGGAAGCCTCAATTGGTAAGAAAGAGACAAAAGAACTCGCCGTGATGGTTGATACTTTCTATCCGCTGAATCTCACCAGTCAGGCACTCGAATACGAAAAGCCAGAGTATATGGCCTCATGGTTGGAAGGCAGCGGAGAATAATCAATAAGGGCAGGCGCAAAGCGTCCTGCCCTTAATACCTATTTCCCATCGTTTTTGTAAGAAGAGGGGGGTAGGTCATTTCAATTCATCGGAGCACGATCAGTGCGATCCAGATTGGAGAAAAATGGTTGACCTACTTCCATTCCTTACAAGCCTTATTGGACTGCGCGATCCGCATGGCAAAGGACATTCCAACCATGTAAAGGAGCTATCCGTTGCCTTTGGGCGAAAAATCGATCTGACATCCGCACAAATCGAGACTCTGGCATTTGCAGCCGAGATACACGATATAGGCAAGATCGCCATCAACGGATTTATCGTCAACAAGCCTGGTCGTTTTACGGAAGCTGAATATCTTATGGTTCAACACCATGCACAGTTGGGTGCTAATCTGATTGAAACGCTTGGCCTGGATCCTTTGATCCCTTTAATTATCCGTCATCATCACGAGAATTTTGATGGAAGTGGGTATCCACACAAACTTAAAAGCGATCAAATCCCGTTGGAATCAAGAATCATTCGAATTACAGATACCTATGATGCTCTGACCAGTAACAGAGGCTATCGTGCTGCTTATACTAATAAGAAAGCGCTGGCGATCATGGAACAGGACCATGTTTTTTTTGATCCACAGCTACTGGAAGTTTTTTTGAAAATGCAGCATGGCAAGAAACATTAGTCTGAAACTTTTGTTTCTTCATCGGTAAGACCAATAATAAGAAGAGAATAAAGAACGCAAATGAATCTTTCGACATCAGACATCGCAGATCCAAATTTCAAGAAGATCGCCCAAAAGATTATCTCGGAAATGAAACGCCTGCAAGTGCCAAGTGTGGCAATTGGAATTTGGCACAATGGAAAAGAATTGTCGGAAGGCTTTGGTATCACCAGTGTGGAGCATTCTCTGCCTGTTACACCTGATACTCTTTTTCAAATCGGATCGATCAGCAAAACATTTACAGGGACAATGCTCATGCAGTTGGCAGAACATGGAAAAGTGAATCTCGACGCGCCGGTTCGCAAATACATCAAAGACTTCAAGCTGCGAGATAAAGAGGTGGCGAAAAAGGTCACAGTTCGCCAACTTCTCACGCATAAGGGTGGATGGGTTGGTGATTACTTCAATGACTTCGGCAATGGTGAGGATGCACTTGACAAAATGGTGAAGGATATTGCAAAGCTCCCGCAAATCCAGCCGCTGGGAATGATCTGGTCATACAACAATACGGGATTCAATGTTGCTTCTCGCATCATTGAGATCCTCACAAAAAAACCATATGAACAAGCCGCGCAGGAAATGTTGTTCGACCCGATTGGGTTGACAATGTCCTTCTTTTATCCAAGCGACATCTTGTTCACCCATCGCTTTGTCGTTGGGCATCAGAAAGTGAAAAATAAAGTACAAGTGGCGCGACCATGGGCAATTGGCAGAGCAGGCAACGGCGTAGGGGGAGTCGTGAGCACCGTCCGCGATCTGCTAAAGTATGCGCGCTTCCATATGAGCAATGGGAAGAAGAACGTCATCACAGGCAAGAGTCTGCGAGCAATGCGCGTTCCAGAGGTAGATACAGGTCCGCGCGGCTTGATGGGAATCACCTGGTTCATTCGCAAAGTTGGCGACCTCACTATTTACGCGCACGGTGGCGCGACCAATGGACAACATGCTTACTTCTTCTTCATCCCTAAGAAGGATTTCGCGCTTGCCATCCTGACCAATAGTGACGATGGTGGGATCATCAATGAGGAAATTTTCAATTACGCACTTGAACTTTATTTCAACGCGAAGTCAGATTTGCCGAAACCAATCAAGACTCAGACCAGTGAACTTAAAAAATATGTCGGCAGATATCGGATTGGCACGGAATGTTTTGACCTAAAAGCAAAAGGCGAATATCTTATTTATCACCATATTCCATTGGGTGGCTTCCCCAGACCGGATACACCGCCCGGTCCTGCCATGCCGCCCATGCGTTTTTCATTTTATGAAAAAGATAAGGTCATTGGGTTGGATGAACCTTATAAGGACACGCTCGGAGATTTTATTCGGGATGAAAAAGATAAATTGCAGTACTTCCGCATCGGCGGACGAGCACACAAGAAAATCAAATAGACCTATAATTAGAGTCTATGAACTATATACGGCTCGGTCTACCTGCTTTGATTTTGCTGGTAGCGATGCTGGCCTGTAATTTGCAGTTTGAACAAGTCGCTCCGCCGGACGAAGCCCAGACCGCAGTTGCCTTGACTGTGCAGGCAGCAGTAACTACTCCTTCCATTGCCACACCAACCTCCACTATTTTCGCTTCAAAAACCCTCTCTGCTTCTGCTACTAGCGCCACGCCAAACAAAACCACTACTCCCACCTATTCGGTGCCTATGCTGACCGTACGCGAATCGACGAACTGTCGCACGGGTCCTGGAGACGAGTATGAGGTACTCTTCACTTATTTGGCTGGAAAGCAACTGGAAATTGTTGGTCGCTACGATCCCGGAAATTTCTGGCTGGTTAAATCGAATGAGAGCCCAGCCGGAACTTGCTGGCTGTGGGGACAATATGTGGACGTGGTGGGCAGCTACTGGGCCGTCCCAAGCGTCACACCACCGCCCACAGCAACTAGCGCGCCGCCGCGTGCCCCAGGCATACTGGAATGGAACTTTTCCTGCAGTGGCGGGACGATAACCTTCACTGTGAACTGGGCAGATAATGCCAATAATGAAACAGGCTATCGAGTCTTTCGAAATGGGGAACAGTTGATTGAGCTACCAGCTAACTCAACCACTTACACAGATACGTTTACACTGAGTGCGGATCAAAGTGTGGAATATTACTTACAAGTTTATAGTCCCGCTGGCACGGCTAACAGTTCGATTATGAGGATGAGATGTTAATAGCGACGAATAAGGAAAGGTCTCGGATTGATCCGAGACCTTTTTAATTTGATACAAACGCCTCGGCGGATGGCGGCTTGCGCTAAGACTACGCTTCTTCCAATTGTTCTTTGATCTTTTTCGTTTGTTTGCCGCGGTCTTCGGTATTAAGAATACGCTTGCGAATGCGATACGATTCAGGCGTGACTTCGAGCAGTTCGTCGTCAGCCAGATATTCGACCGCTTCATCGAGAGACATTTGTCGGGGCGGCGTGAGGCGGATTTCCATGTCGCCGCGCGATGAGCGA
>Ga0137365_10001194_pt1 | contig 19856 bp, 18 predicted proteins | sample SagtaG_9_FD_104799 | JGI IMG/M metagenome (GOLD analysis project Ga0137365, IMG submission 104799) | Vadose zone soil microbial communities from Sagehorn Ranch, Mendocino, California, USA - Sage1_L_40_16 metaG | ecosystem: Environmental > Terrestrial > Soil > Vadose zone | place: USA...
AGCGAGCGTCTTGCCGTCTGGGCTGAACGCGACAGCCTGGATGCTCGTAGCTGCCGGCTCAGCAAAGGTCGCGGCAAGGGCGGTCTTGGTGCCCGAGCTCACGTGCCACAGGTAGGTGCTGCCAGCAGCGTCCCCGGCGGCGAGCGTCTTGCCGTCTGGGCTGAACGCGACTGCTTGAATGCCCTTGCTGGCCGGGTCGGTCAGGGCCGCCACCGGAGTGGCTCGTGCGCCAGGAGTCAGGTCCCACAGGTAGGTGCTGCCGTCGCGGTCCGCGGCGGCGAGCAACTGGCCGTTGCAGCTGATGGCCACAGCCAGGACACCGCGGCTGCGGGGATTGCGGAGCTTCCTGGTGATACCGCCAGCGGCGGCGTTGACCAGGTATGTTGTGCCCCCGAACGTGCCGATGGCCAGTGTCTCGCCGTCGGGGCTGAATGCCATCCCTTCCACGACCTTGCCGCGTCCGGTGCCGAGTTCCAGCAGCGGACGGTCGGACTGGCCGGCGGACCAGCTCGCCGGCCTGGGAGATGGCCGCGTGCGGCAGCCACTGGCCGACGTGCCGGTCGGGGATCTGCCCATGATGATTGCGGTGGCCGTGCCAGCCAGCGCTAGGACGGCGAGGACAACAGCCGCCCAGGTGAATGAATGGCGCCGGGGATGGCGGGTGGGCCCGTGGCCGGAGAGCTGAGGCCGAGTCGAGCGGCCCGGCGAGATGGCTTCGGTGGCCGGGCTGCGGGGATGGCCCGCAGCCGCGGCCACGGGCCCGGGGCCGGAGTGGTCGTGTGCCTGGCCAGCGCTCGCCATATCGGTGGCGGGCGGGGGTGCGGCGACATCGGTGGCCGACCACCCGGCGCCCGGGATGACGCCAGGATCTGGGTCATACCGTCCGATCCCGAATGCCGTTCGCAGCGCTTCGGAGAATTCCCGGCAGCTCCCATAACGATCTGCCGGGACCTTGGCGAGCGCCCTGGCGACGACCGCGTCGGCGGCCCGCGGAAAATCAGGCCTGCGGCTCGTCAATCCCGGAGGCGGCTGGGAAATGTGGGCGTGCATGATCGCCATGGCATCGTCACGCTGGAATGGCGGAGAGCCGGTCAGCAGCTCGAACGCCGCCGACGCCAGTGCATATTGATCGGCCCGGCCATCCACCGGCCGGCCCTCGATCTGCTCCGGGGCGCTGTAATCCAGCGTGCCGAGGAACTGCCCGGTCCCGGTCAGCGTGCTGCCCGCGAGCTCGGCCTTGCTCAGCCCGAAGTCGGACAGGTAGACATGTTCGGGCCTGCCGGACCTCGTATCCAGCAGCATGTTTGCCGGCTTAACATCCCGGTGCACCAGGCCTGCCTCATGGGCTGCGTCAAGAGCGGCCGCCACAGGCGCGATAATGGCCGCCGCCCGGCTCGGCAGCAGCGGGCCGCCGCGGCGCACCAGGGTCCCGACATCTCCGCCGCGGACCAAGCGCATCGCGATGAACAGCACGCCAGAGGCCTCACCAGCCTCGAACACCGGGATGATATGAGGGTCGTCGACCGCAGCGGCCAATTGGGATTCGCGGATAAACCGCTGCCGGAACGCCCCGTCCGCCGCGAGCACCGGCGCCAGGATCTTCAGCGCCACCTGCCGCTTCAAGCGCAGGTCCAGAGCACGGAATACGACCGCCATCCCGCCCTGGCCGATCTGCTCCTCCAGCAGATAGCCGGCGATGCGCGATCCCGCCGTCATACCGCCAGATACAGCCAGGATGTCCTCGTCCACGCTGCCTCCAGCACCGCTAACCCAGGCAACGCCCCCAACTGATCTCGGAGTACACCGCGCCGTTCGGATGACCACGACTCTATGAGGACCGAGCCGTTCCGCCTAGCGAACGGCCGACGAAAGCGGCCCAGTCTTCCGACATCGCCGGGTGACGGCCGCGACAGCAGGTTCAACCCTTCCCCAAGCCGATCTGAACCGGCGCAGCGCTCAGCTGGATGACCCCATACCGATGGTGCTGGCACCGGCAGTCTGGTGCGACGGGACACCTAGCCGCGCAGAACGATCGCAGTGATCTCCGGCGGAAACTCGCTGCGGGTTTGCGTTATCGGTCAGCTGGCGGCACGAGGTGGAGGTCGGCTCGCGGTGGTCGCGGGTCGGCCGGGCCGCTGCCATTGACGGCGGTCAGGGTGAGGCCGAAGACGTGGCCTTGGAGTTCGTCGCTGGTGATGCCGATGGATGCCGCGATGGTGGTCAGCGTTTCCCCGTCGTCCCTGGCTGAACGCAGGACCTTGGCGAGCAGTTGTGATGACTCGCGCGGGATGCCGCTGGGCTCGGAGCGCCGGTAGCCGAGGCGGGAGAGCTGGACGCAGGCGGTGCGGTAGCCCCATTCGGTGAGCAGGCCGAGTTCGTGCAGCCGGTGCGTTAGGGCCATGGCTGCGACCTTCCAGGTTCGCTTGGCCTGCAGGATCCGGGCGGGCGTGGCATCGCGCAGTCCCTGCGCCAGGACGCTGGCCCGTGGCATCAAGAAGGCAGCCGCGAAGCGGTTGGCATCGACTTCTGCGGCGGGCCGGTTGAGTGTCTGGTACTCGCCGTGCAGGACGAGATGCCCTAGTTCGTGTGCCGCGTCGAAGCGGCCGCGCTCTCCGCTTTTGGTGGTGCTCAGGAAGATGAAGGGCCGCCGGTGCCAGTAGAGCGAGTAGGCGTCAAGCTCGTTGTTCTCGGCGGTCAAGGAGTAGATCCGGACGCCATGGGCTTCGAGCAGGTGCAGCATATTGGCGATGGGCCGCTCGCCCATGCCCCACCGTGCGCGCACCACCTCGGCCGCGGCCTCGGGGTCGTGGCCGGTCAGACTGGGGATGTCCGGGGCGGGCAGTTCAAAGCGGTCATCGATCCAGTCGTTCACCAGCAGGGCGACCCGGCCTGTGCTGAGCGCCCGGTCACGTTGGCGGGCGGTCATCTTGCTCAGTGCCCTGAAGCTCACAGCCTCCTGGGGGATCTCGTCGGAATCGGGGCCGCCCAGGAAGGCGGGCGAGACCCTGAGAGCGCCGGCCAGTTGCAGCAGCGTCTCTTCGGCAGGTTCGTGGTGCCCGTTCTCGTACAGGGAGATACTGCGGGTGCTCAGGCCGGTCAGCTCCGCCAGGCGGGTCAGCGTCAGCCCGCGCCGCTTGCGGGCGATCACCAGCCGGGACGGGGTGAGCATCACAGCCAAGTGCCTCCGGGCTCAGCGGCGAATGACGTCGACCACGATCTCGCCGTCCTGGTCATCGCCGCCTGGCGGCCTGCCTGCGGGACGGTCCTCGTCGCGCGGGAAGACCGGCAGGATGATCCGCTCGGCCCAGCTGGTGATCCGCCCGTCGGCGATCGCGTCGGGCAGCGACAGTTCTACCCGGAACCCGTCTTCGTCGGCATGGAACAGCATGAGCCAGGTCAGCAGGTACTCGGCATCGCCGGCCTTGCCGTCAGCCGTTCCGAGGTCGAAATCCCCGAAGTCGAGGGCGAGCTGCTCGTTGATCTGGACCGCCCGGATCGTGGCATAGCCCTTCGGGTATTTGGTCGCAGGCAGCAGGTCCAGCAGCCCGGTCAGCTCGTCACCGGTGGTTGCCACGATCGCGAACTCGCCGCTGGGATGGATCGTCCGAGGCAGATTCCGCGGATTGTCGAAGGACCAGCCTGCCGGGATCAGCTCCTCGCGCAGGAACCGGTTAGTCCGGCCCCAGCGTGTCAGTCCTTCCATGATCGGCGGGTCCAGCGCTGTGCAGATGCTCGCCTCGGCATCGGCCCGCCGGACCACGCGCTCGACGATCTCGGCGCTCAGGCCGAGAACGGCCAGCCGGTCGGCAGCCTCACCATCGAGCAGGACCCGGCACGCCATCTGATCGGACCTCCTCACACGGCAGCCGCCCCGCCGACTTCGCGAAACGATACCTCAAATGAGGGCCCGCAACGCGAAGCCACGTCGGCCGGCCGCATTCTAATGTTCGCGCCGGTCAGTCCAGGCTCGCGCTCTGCGGGTATGTCGCCGGTTGCCGGGAGAATAGGGCCCCGGAGGCGGGGTGAAGATGGAGTGGAGTCCTACCGCCGCCAGATGACCTGCGCCCCCTCAGCTACTGCACCGCCAAGAACACGGGACAAGACATGCCAGGCTCACCGTTTGAACCCGCCCCATACACCGCCGACCCGCGCGTTGACGCCTACATCGATGCCCTGCCCGGCTGGCAGCAGTCCATCTGCCGCGAAGTCCGCGACCTGGTCCACGCCGCCGACCCGGAGGTCACCGAGACCGTCAAGCGCACCAGCCGCCCGTACTTCGTGCTGGACGGCAACATCTGCGCGCTGCTGGCCGCCAAGGACCATGTCAACGTGTTCCTCTACGACGGCGCCATCGTCCCCGACCCCGACGGGATCATCACCGGCGGCCACGGCAACAAGGCAGCCCGCACCGTGGCCGTCCGCCAGGGCGAGACCATCAACGCGCCCGCCCTCACCGCCATGTTCAGGCACATCATCGCCGACAACCGGGCCGGCGGCCGGCGCAAGCTGAAGCGCGAACGCTGATTCACCGCGCTCAGCTCAGCCATCCGGAAAGTTCCTTCAGGGTTCCGGGGATGACGTAGTAGTAGGCCCAGAGCCCCTGGCGCTCCGAGCCGACCAGGGCGGCCTGGCGCAGCACCTTGAGGTGATGGGAGATGGTGGGCTGGGAGAGGCCGAACAGCGGGACCAGTTCGCAGACGCACACCGTCCCGGCGTGCTTGCGCAGCACGTCAATGAGCTGCAGCCGGACGGGGTCGCCAAGGGCCTTGGCGACCGCGGCCATGCGGATCGCCTGCTCGCGCTGCACTCCTGGGTAGACGGTCGGCTCGCAGCGCGGTTGACCGGCGGGGCGCTTGGTCTTCGGAGTTAGCTCTAGTTCCACGGCCATAGGTCTGCACCTGCCAGTCTGTTGGATGTATGTCAACGTGATGTCGGGCCGCTAGTCCGACCTTGGCGGGCGCGTCGCGGATCCAGGCGACCAGTGGCGGGATCACCTCCCGGGCGTCCTGGCTGACGCCCCTGAGGGTGTTGGAGGCAAACGAGCGCTGGTATTCCAGGCCGAGGTAGACCAGGCCGAGGTGGGTGGAGGAGATGCCGCGGACGTGAATCGGGGCTGCGTCTGCGTCGAGGGCGCCGAGCTCGCGCAGGTAGTCCAGGCTGGGCCGGTATCCGGTGGCGAGGATGATCGCGTCGACCGGCTCGCGCTGGCCATCGCTCCAGATCACCTGGTTTCCGTCGAGCGCGGTGAACATCGGGCGCCGGTCAACGCGGCCGTCGGCGAGGGTCTGCTGGAACCCGACGCTGTCGGTGACCACGCTGCCGCCGATGATCTTGCTCAGCCATTCGGCGGGCAGGGTGTCAAAGCCGCTCTCGCGCAGCCAGAAGTGGACGTCCTCACCGCCCAGCCGCTGGGGGATGAACCGCACCGGGTGGCGGGTGGCCAGCGTGACCGTCGCGACCGGCGCGAGTTCGTTGGCGACCTGGGCGGCGGAGTCGCCCGCTCCGACGACGATCACCCGCCGGCCGGCGTACGACGCCGGGTTGCGGTAACCGGCGACGTGCGAGAGCTGGCCGGTGAAGGCCTCCTGGCCAGGGAAGCTCGGGCGGTAGGGGTTGGCGAACGATCCGCTCGCGGCCACGATGCCTGACGCGCGCAGCGCCCGCCCCCCCTCGGTGACGACGATGAACTCCCTGCCGTCCTGCCGGATCGTCGTCACGCGGGTGCTGGTCTGGATCTCGACGTCGAGTCTGGCGGCGTAGCGCTCGAGGTAGCCGGCTACCTCATCGCGGCCCGGGTAGCGATCCGGCGCACCGGGGAAGGGCATCCCCGGCATCGAGCTGTATCCCGCCGGCGAGAACAAGCGCAGGCTGTCGTAGTAGCACGGCCATGATCCGGCGGGGCGATCGCTGGCCTCCAGGATCACCGCCGGCATGCGCAGCGCACGCAGCGCCCGGGCTGCCGCGAGGCCGGACTGTCCGCCGCCGACCACGATCACGGGGGCGGCGGGGCTGGGCACAGGTTCCAGATCGGGGCTCATTCATATACGTATATCGATTAAATCGATATACGTCAATGCAATGAATGGCCGGGTGATCCGCCACCGTCCGAACGTTCCGCGCCCTATCCGCCGGGGACTCCCTCGCGGCTGCATCTCCGGGATCTTCGCCGCTTCCGTGGCCTTCCCGTGAACGGCCCGACTCGGCTCTCCCTCAGCCAGGAGTCCACATCCGATGGCCGCCATTCGACCTTGCGGGCAGTCGCGACATGAGCACGGCGGGTACCCGGCCCCGACCAGCCTGCGGCCACCCGCGCCAGGCGCAACCAGCGGGTGGCACCGGGTCGATAATGCTTGGGGTGGACGTCGGGGTGATGCTCAGCACGGTCAATGCCGAGCTTCGCGATCGCTGGCGGCTTGAGCGCCGCCTGGCTGGTGGCTGGAACGAGGGCGCTTACCTGCTGAGCCGCCCCGATGGTTCCAGGGCGGTCCTGAAGTGGCGGGCGGGCGAGCCGGAGCGGCTGCTCGGTGCGCGTGAGCGGGTGGAGGTGGCACGGGCCCGTGGCTGGCCTGCTCCGGCCTGGCTGGCAGCGGGCCGGGCGCCGGCGGGCGGGGCATGGGTCGTGCAGGACTTCATTGACGGCCGGCCGCCGCAACGGCTGGACGACCGAGTCGCGGAGCAGATGATCGAGATCCTCGAAGTGCAGGCGTCGTTGTTTCCCGGTGCCACCGGCGGATGGGGGCAGTGGGCGTCGGGGGTGGTGTTCGAGGACTGGGACGGCCTGCGGGACCGGGTCGGGTCCGGCGTCCCAGGGGGGCGGCGGATCGTGGCGGCCGTCGACGCCATCGCCGGTGCCTGCTCGCCCGACCCGCTGTCCAGCTATGACCTGGTCCACGGGAACTTCAACCTCGCCAACACCATCGTCACCCCTGGCCGGCTGTGGGTGGTCGACGTCGAGGGCCTCGGCGTCGGGCCGCGTGCCTACGACCTGGCCGAGGCGTTGCTGGTCGCCGTCGGGGAAGGCGACCTCGCCGAGTCCGCGGCTGCCAAACTGTGGGCCTACGGCGCCGGGCTCGACCGCCGGGAATTCGCGATCTGCGCCGGCTCGGTCGCCATGACGATGGCCGAGTCCTTCGTACGGCACGACCGCACCAGCCAGGCAGCGGGCGCGGTCCCTGGCATGGTGCGGACCCTGGAGCGCGTCCTTGCCCTCACCGGCGCATGACCATGGTTCCCTGGGCATCGCGCGGGCCGGTGTCACTGGACGTGCGGGCCGGTTGCATCGGCGCCCGGCAGCTCGCAAGATTGCGGCGTCGGGGCTTGACGGGGCCGCGAGTGAGCACTGTCGGAGTCGGATAGTCCCTGGGGGCGATATCGCCTGTGCTCCCTTGATGCAGTTGGCCTCGCCCGGCGGGTCCCGGCGGGCGGGCCGGTGAAGGGGGCGAGCTCGCTGGCCGCGGTCACGGCCGTTGTCGTGGAGGCCCGCTGGTGCGCGGGCCGTCTCCCCGGCTCAGGGTGTGGCTGATGCTGGTCAGGATGTGGCGATGTCGTCGTATTTAGTATAGGTCGGGTTGCCGGGGCGGTTGTCGTCCTTGCTGGTCAAGGTGATGGCGTAGGAGTGCCCTGGGGTGATGGCATGGGAGACCTGGACCCAGCCGGAGCTGGCGGCGCAGGTCTTGGCTAGCACGGTGGTGGTCTTGCCGGTGGTGTTGTCCTTCAAGGTGGCGGTCGCCCAGTCGTGGGCGACCGTGTCCGGGCAGGTCAGGTTGTACCAGAAGGACAGGGTGCTGCTGCCGGCCGGCGCGGTGAAGGTCTGCGTGATCGACGATGCGCCGCTGGTCGGGCTGGTCGATCCGAGCAGGGCCGCGTAGGTGCCGGTGTGCGGGCCGGAGGTGGTCACGCCGGCGGCCGGGCCCGCGGCCGTCCAGCCGGATAGGCCGCCGGTCTCGAAGCCCCCGTTGGTGATCGCGTTGGTGGCGGTGGCGGTGACGGTGATCGTGTAAGTGGTGGTGCGGGCGCTGGCCGTGCCTGTCCCTGTGATGGTGATCGGGTAGGTCCCTGGCGGGGTGGCCGAGGTGGTGGACAGGGTGAGGATCGAGGAGCCGCCCGCGGTGACCGAGGGCGGGCTGAACACCGCGGACGCGCCGGCCGGCAGGCCGGAGGCGGACAGGCTCACCGTCTCGGTGTCACCGCCGGACGCGGCGGTGGCCACGGTCGGGGTAGCCGCGCTGCCCTGGATGACCGACCCGGATGCCGGGGTCACCGAGATGGTGAAATCCGCGGCTGGCACGACGGTGGCGTAGATCTCCGAGGTGGACCCGGTACCGTTGGCGCTACCCCAGCTCAGAGCGATCTGGTTGCCGGGCAGGGTGGCCAGGCCGAAGGTATCGCCGGGCCAGACCGAGGGGTTGCCGTAGGCGGCGGACACCAGCGAGGCGTGCCCGCCAGGCCTGTCGTGGTGGAGAAGGTCTGCAGGTAGGTCGCGTATCCCTGGGAGGGCGCGCTGGTCTGCCAGGCGACGTAGGCGGTGCCAGGGGCGCCGCCCGCCACCTGGACGTTGTGCATCGCGCTGTCGGTGTCGGGGGTCACCCGCACCGGGGTGGACCAGGTGGCCCCGCCGTCGCTGGAGTAGGACAGATATCCGATGTCGCCGTTGGAGGTCTGGGTGTCCCAGGTGGCATACAGGGTGCCGCCGGAGTCGATGGCCAGGTCCCCGTCGATCCACCAGGTCGGCAGTGCGATCGAGCCGTCGGAGGGGTAGAGCTGCTGCGGCGAGGCGGGCCAGGTAGTCCCGCCGTCGGACGAGGAGGTGAAGTACTCATAGCCAGGTGACAGCGCGTAGGTGTTCGGGTCGGTCTGGTGGCCCCAGTACAGTGCGTCGACCCGGCCGGCCGGGTCGACGAGCACCGGGGCGCTATAGCCGCCGTTGATCGGGTAGTTCGGACCGATCGGGGTGATCGGCCCGAAGGTCCTGCCGCCGTCGGTGGACTTTTGCACCACGGCGTTCAGGTCGCCGTTCGAGTAGGCCCCCTGGTCAAAGGACGCCGATACCACTGGGTAGTCGTAGCCGCCGGACGACAGCATGTAGGCCACATAGACGATGCCGGTCGGCCCGACCGCGATCGCCGGGTCCCAGGCGCCGCCCGAGCCCGGCATCTCCACCGCCGCGCTGTAGCTGGCCCCGGCATCGGTGGAGCGGGCGTACCCGATCCCCCCGCACCCGATCCAGACCTGGTAGATGAAGCCAGGTGTCGCGGTGGCCTCTTCCACTTCGGCGTTCTGGCCGGAGCAGTTCTGGCTGACGTCGACCGGACCCGGATTGCCAGTGCCCCAGCAGGCTGAAGGTGAGTGCCAGGCCTGCGGTCAGCAGCACCCAGGCCCGGACGCGCGCCAGCCGCATGGCATGCTCCTTCGCTCAGGAAACCTTGCGCAAGCATCACGCGAAGCCATTTATCAAAAACAGGGACCAAAGTCCTAAAGGCAAAGCCACTCCGGGCCTCGCCGCGGCGCTAACCGTTGATCGCGGCGGCACCGCTCGGTGCGCCGGCCGATGCCACCCGCCGTTGGATTACCGGGTCGAGTAGCGCCGACGGTGGATCGACCAGGGCGGCGACCCTGGCGTAGGCGGTCGACAGACGCACATCGTCTGGCAGCTGCGTGCCGATGTCCTTGCCCTGGCCGGGGGCACTACGCCCATTTGAGTGATCCAGCCGCCGGCCGAGGCCGCGATGAACGCGTGCGAGCAACGTCCAGCCGGCGCGGACGTCCTCGTCATCACTGATCCATTCAGTCCAGCGCTTGCGGCCAGCCGGGAAGCCGGGCCTATCGCGGAACGCAGACTCATGCGACGCCACGCCAATGAGCCGCACGCCGTCGAAACCGGCGTAAGTTCTGGCGCCGGCAAGGTAGCACTGGTTGAGGAAGCCCGGGCAGGCGGCAAAGCCTGCCCGCCATGAGCAGACAGGCGAAAGCCGCCCGCTCCAACCGGTCTAACTCCTCCTGGGCCGGCAGCTTGCCGGTCTTCGGGTCTGACTTCTGGGCACCCCGGATGTTCGCGGCGGGCGAGCCGCTTTTCGGGCAGGACCCCGTTGACGCAACCGACCGATTGCTATAATGTGGCAATCGGTCGGTTGCTACTTGGTCGGTTGCTACTTGGTCGGTTGCTACTTGGTGGAGGGGTCATGGGTTTTCCTGATCGCATCGAGCGGATCGTCGAGATCGCTCACCCGCCGGCCAAGGTGTGGGCGGCGCTCACAACGGCCGAGGGGCTGGGCGCCTGGTTCGGCAACGAGGCGACGATCGACCTGCGTCCTGGCGGATCGGCCCGGATGAGATGGACCGGCGGCCCCACGGTCGACATGCGGGTGGAACGGGTGGAGGAGCCGACGGTGTTCGGGTTCACCTGGCCCATCTACGGGCTGCCCGATGACGATCCGCGCCGCACCTATGTCGAGTTCACGCTCGAACCGGTCGGTGCGGGCACGCGGCTGAAGGTGGTCGAGTCCGGGTTCGCCCAGCTGCCCGAAGACGCCTACCGGAAGGCGTACGACGGAAACACCAAGGGCTGGGCGAGCGAACTGGGCGAGTTGGTCGGCTACCTCGATGCCGCCTGACATCGAGGCGATCGCCGAACGGGTCTTCAATGCCCTGGCCGACCCGACCAGGCGCGCCATCCTGGCCGCGCTGGCCTCCGGGGGTCCGGCTACGGCCACGGACCTGGCCGCTCGTCTGCCGATCACGAGGCAGGCGATCGCCAAGCACCTGGCCCTGCTGGCCGAGGCCGGCCTGGTGACGGCCGAACCAGGGGAGCGGCGCCGGGTGCGGTACCGGCTGCGCTCGGCCCCGATGCAGGTGGCGCAGCAGTTCCTGGCCGCGCTGGCTCGCGACTGGGACGGTTCGCTCGATGCGTTGAAGTACCACCTCGACCGATCTGCTCGCGGGCCCGCCGCAACCCGCTCCGCGAACCCCGAGGACATCATGGCCGATCACACTGGAAGGTGGACATCACAATGAAGACCCCCCCGATCGTCACAGCGCAAGAGTGGGAGGCAGCGCGCCAGCAGCTGCTCGTGAAGGAGAAAGAGCTGACCCGCGCCCGGGACGCGCTGGCCGCCGAGCGCCGGCGGATGCCGTGGCTGGCGGTGGAGAAGGAGTACGCGTTCGACGGGCCTGAGGGTAAGGCGAGCCTGCTCGACCTGTTCGATGGCCGCCGTCAGCTGATCGTCTACCGCGCCTTCTTCGAACCCGGCGTGTTCGGCTGGCCCGATCATGCCTGCCGCGGCTGCTCTCTGGTGGCCGACCAGGTCGCCCATGTCGCCCATCTGAATGCCCGCGACACCACTCTCGCTTTCGCCTCGCGCGCGCCGCAGCCAGACATCGAGCGCGTGCAGGCGCGGATGGGCTGGAAGATGCCCTGGTACACCATGACCGACGGCTTCGACACCGACTTCGGCGTGGGCGAATGGCACGGCACGAACGCGTTCATCCGCGACGGCGACAGCGTGTTCCGTACCTACTTCATCAACAACCGCGGCGACGAAGCGATGGGGAGCACCTGGAGCTACCTCGACCTGACCGCGCTCGGACGCCAGGAGGACTGGGAGGACTCGCCCGATGGCTATCCCCAGACCCCGCCGTACACGTGGTGGAACTGGCATGACGAATACGGCGACGCCGAGCTGTCGCAGGGATAGCCGGGCGCCCGCCGCGGCATGAGCAGGAGGGCGTGAAGGTGAACGCCGGGCCGGGTCGAAGGCTTCACAGGCTGGGACATGGCCGCCGCCGCGCTGCCAGCGGCCCGGCCCGGTGCCGGGGGGACGCAGCGTCGGCTTCAGGCTCGGCCGCCATAACGGCCGCGAGGCCAGCTGCGACGGCAGCCGCGCTGGCCGGGACGCTCGGGCTGGCCGCCGCGTGCTGGGTCCTCGTGGTCCAGGAAATGAACGGGATGGACATGGGGCCCGCGACGCGGCTCGGCTCGTTCGGCTTCTTTATGGCCGTGTGGGCGTCGATGATGGCGGCGATGATGCTGCCTGGCGCGGCTCCGGCGGTGCTCAGGCGCGCCCGGGTCGGCGGGATGCGCGCCGTGTCGCAGTTCGTCGGCTCGTACCTGGCCGTCTGGGCACTGGCAGGCGTGGTGGTGTATGCGGTGGACCGGCCGCACGGGACTCTGCCTGCCGGAGTGGCCTTGATCGCCGCAGGCGCCTACGAGTTCACGCCGCTCAAGCAGCGCTGCCGCCGGCGTTGCCGGGAGAGCGTCCGGTCTGGACTCGGGTTCGGGCTGTCCTGTGCCGGGTCGAGCATCGGGCTGATGGTGGCGCTGGTGGCGCTTGGTGCCATGAGCATCACCTGGATGGCGGTGATCAGCGTGCTCGTCCTCGCGCAGAAGCTGCTGCCCGCCAAAGCCGCTACCGATATCCCGCTGGCACTAGCGATCACCGGGCTCGGGATCTGGATCATCGTCGCGCCGTCGGCGGTTCCCGTGCTGACCCCGCAGATGTGAGAGGTCACCAGCGGCGTGGCGGTCGCGCGTGAGACCGGACGGGATTACCCGATTTGCGCCGAGTCCAGCGGCGACTCGCCCCAGGAGTCCTGGTCCGGCGACGAGCCGGCCGAGCCCCGGCCGTTCAGCCTGGCCGACGTCAACCGCAGCCTGGCTGCCCTCGGTCGACTGGGCTGCTCAGCGCCGATGTCCGCGCTCCGGCGGCGGGCGAGACACGGGCAGGCGGCGCCAGTTGTGCTATTGCCAGGCGATCGGATCCGCCGACACGGGCCGGATGTCCCGTTCAGACGGGGCATTGTCCGCTAGCGTGCTCCGCGTGACGACGGCCGTCCTGACACAGCCGGATCTGGCGCCGGCGGATGATCTGCTTTCCGAACTCGGTCCCTACCTGTCCCTGCTCGGCGCGCTGCGGCAGGGCGCGCCCGTGGACGACGCGCGCGCCAGCCTTCTGGAGGCTGCTGCCGACGTGTGGAGCAGGCCGGGTTTCGACACCTTCCAGTCCCGGCCGAGGCTCGGCTTCGAGCCCTTCGACTACCAGCTGCAGACGGCGCAGACGGTACTGCGCATGATGCGGGGCCGGGCGATACTCGCCGACGAGGTGGGGCTCGGCAAGACGATCGAGGCCGGGCTGGTGCTATCGGAGCTTCGGATGCGCGGCCTGGCCGATCGGTCGCTAGTGGTCGTGCCGGCCGGCCTCACCCGGCAGTGGCAGGAGGAACTGGAGCGAAAATTCACGTTGCCGACGGTCATCACCGCCAGTGGCGAATGGGACGGAGGTCCAGGCCGCCACCAGCCGATAGTGATCGCGTCGCTGGCGACAGCCCGCCGCGAGCCGCTTGCCGCCGCGCTGACCCGGCAGCCCTGGGACATCATCATCATGGATGAGGCGCATCGGCTGCGCAATGCGCGCAGCGCGTCGGGTCGGCTGGCGCGAGCGCTAAGCGCGCGGTACCTGCTGCTCCTTACCGCGACGCCGGTGGAGAACCGGCTGCAGGACTTGTACGAGCTAGTCAGCCTGGTCGCGCCTGGCCTGCTCGGCACGCGGGCGCAGTTCCGCGCTGAGCACGGCGCTGGCACGCCGGCCGTGCCGCGCAATGTCGCCGGGCTGCGCACCCGGACCAGGGAGGTGATGGTGCGGCACCGGCGCGGCGAGGTGAGCCTGATGCTGCCGCAGCGGCTGGCCGAGACGGTGCTGGTGGCGCCGTCAGCGCCGGAGGCTGCCCTCTATGCCGACATTGCCGCTCGGATAAGGCAGGAGGCGCCGGGCGCAGCCCACTCCCGGCGGCTTACATTGCGCAGCCTCGCCAGGCAGGCGGGCTCGAGCCCAGCCGCGGCCGCGCCGACCCTAGCGAAGGCCGGCTGGGCGGATCTCGCCCGGCGCGCGGCCTCGATCACCGACTCCAGCAAGGCAGCCGAGCTTGCCGCCCGGCTGCGTCGGGCCGCTGGAGAGAAGGTGCTCGTGTTCACCGCGTTCCGGCAGACCCAGGAGGCGCTGGCTCGCGAGCTGCGCACACACGACATCCCATTCACGATGTATCACGGGAGTCTCGCCCGCGCCGACAAGGAGAAGGCCATCAGCGCGTTCCGCGAGGAGGTGCCTGTCCTGCTCAGCACCGAGTCGGCCGGCGAGGGCCGGAACCTGCAGTTCTGTCACGTGATGGTGAACGTTGACCTGCCGTGGAACCCGATGCAGATCGAGCAGCGGCTCGGCCGTCTGCACCGGGTCGGCCAGGACCACGACGTGCTGCTCACTAACCTGGTCGCCCGCGACACGATCGAGCAGCGCATCCTGCATGTGCTGGAGGCCAAGATCAACTTGTTCGAGCTGGTGGTGGGCGAGCTGGACATGATTCTCGGCCGGGTGGATGACGACTTCGACTTCGAGTCGTCGGTGTTCGACGCCTTCGTCGGAACCCGCGACGACCAGGAGTTCGCCGAGCGGCTAGCGCAAATCGGCGAGGACCTGGCGCGGGCCAGGACCGAGTACATGTGCGTCCGGGCCAACGCCGACGAGCTCATCGGGCAGCAGCAATGAGCACCGCGACGGTTGAGGGCGGGCTGGCGTTCTGGCTCAGTTACGTAGAATCCCGCGGCGGGCTGTGGGAGAAGTCAGCGGACCGAGCACTTGTCATGGTGCCCCCTGCGCTACAGCGCGCGTTCGATCTGCCGGAAGAGTTCACCGTCACCGAGCATCCCGAGGTTGCCCGCGAGGACGGGGCTGCGCTGCTGACCACAGGTCACCCCTTGCTGACCGCCGCAGCGGAAGACGCCCTGCAGACCGCTGACGCTGGCCTGCTCACGCTGGCCGAACCCGCCACGCAGCGGCCAGATGACGGGCGACTGCTGGATCGGGCCCGCGACCGATTCCCTGTCGATCACGGCCGGATCGACGCCAGGGGTCCGGCGGCCCGGGTTATGCGGCAAGTGCTGCGGGTCGGCGCGCTGATCTCGTACTCGGCCTCCGCCGACGACCGGTTCCACGAGCGCGCGGAGTGCTGGGTGGACGTGCTGTCCCGGCTTGAGCTGGCCGGGCAGGTCTCGGATCGACTGCAGCGGGTCGCGGCGGCTGCTGTCGGTGCTGGTCTCGGTGCCGTCCCGGCAGACCTGGCCCAGGTGCCCCCTGCCCTGGCGGAGGCGCACCGGCTGCTGGGCCGTGCGGCAACCGGCCGGTGTGAGGCACTCGCGGCCGGGATGGTGCGCGAGGCGGCCGAGGCGGAGCTGGAGCGAACGCGGCGGTACTACGCCGAGCAGTTGGCGTCGCTGGCCAGGCGTCAGGTCACCGCTGCTGCGGATCGTCAGGGGATGCTCGCCGCCCGGATGGACGGCATCCGGGCGGAGGAACGGCGGCGGCTGGCCGAGATCCGGGAGAAGTACTCGCCCCGACACGAGATCCGCCCGTACCGGCTGCATCTGCTGCGCGTCCCGGCCCTGCGCTTGGACGTCGATGTGCTGCGCGGCGCACGCCGATTCCCGCTGACGCTCGCCTGGCTGCTGCCGGCCGGCGCGTTCGCGCCAGTGCGCTGCCCGGCGTGCGGCGCCGACACCGCGCGGTGGCCGCTGGTGGTCGCTAAGACGCACCTTGGCTGCGCGGGCTGTCTGCCCGGGCACGCCGCGGTCTCGCTTACGCCGCGGTCACCCGCAGTGCCAGCTCCCAGGCCCGAGTCGGCCCCAAGTCACGGGTCGGTCCCGGGTCACGAGCCGGCCGCCAGGCCCAGGTCAGCAGAAGCGCACGCGCGTGCGGTGCCTGCCGGGCCGGCGCATCGGGACGGGGCCGGCGCCGCGACGTCCGTTGCCACCGACGAGCGGTCGCATCGTGGCCAGGAGGGAACGCAGGCCGCACGACCCGCGCGGTTCGCACAGCCCGCACTGCTCGACCCGCAGGCGCTAAACAGGTCAGGCCAGCGGCTGGCCATGGACCTGTGGTCGATGGCAACCCAGCAGAACATGCGCGCGCTGCGGCGGATGTGCGCCCCGGACTCGCCGGCCGAGGCCGCGATCCGGCTGTTCGGCCCGGCCGGTCCCTGCAGGGCAGTCGGCCTTGCCCCGGGCGACCAGCCGGAGAGCCTGACTTCCGTCACGTTCGCGCCCGGGTGCGGGGAGCTTGCCTGTACCGGCGGCTGCCTGAAGACTGGCACGGGCAGCTATCCCTACCTGCTGCGGTGGCAGGTCGGATCGCGGCAGGCGAGCGAGATACTGCCGTTCGAAAGCATGCTGCACCGCCTCCTGCCGTCGGCCAGGTGGCTGTTCAGCCCGGCCGGAGCGCGCATGTTCGGCGGGCTGCCCGAGCCGGATGCCGACCTTGACCCGGTCGCGCTGCGGCTGTGGCGCAGGGTCGTGCCGGCGCACGGGCTGCCGCTCGCCCTGCGCTGCCTGGCCGCGTGGTGGCGGATCGGGGATGCGGGCGCGCTGCTCGCAGCGCACCGGCCGAGTGAGCTGGCAGCCGCGATCCACCGGATGGTCGGCTACCGGTCAGGAGAGGCGGGAGTCACGCACGACAGCATCAGCGGGCTGTACCAGGTGCAGGCGGCCCGCACCCGCGCCCTCACCCCGCTGCTGCAGACCCGCCTGCACCTGTCCGCTCAGCAGCCCTGGTAGCCGGCGGTTGCCACGGCGGCGCCTTACATATGCGGGAACGGCCTGCTGACGGCGGGATTCCCGCCCGTCACGCCGACACCGCCCGCGGCCGACGCACAAGGCCGGTCAGGGCGCGGTTGACGGGGAGCCGCAGCACTTCTGGAGCTTCTTCCCGCTCATGGGAAACACCGTGTCCGCGGTGTCTCCTGCGGGGCCAGAAGGGGTTCGGCTTCGACCTCGCGGCTACTCTGGGAACAAAGTCCGCTGGCTAGCCGTGGTTCACGTCGGCTAGGCCGTCCGACTCATTGGTTCCAAGTTTGAGGCCACGTATCGTTGCCAGCTGCCATCGGCACGGGGACCGCGACGATCGGACTCGGGTCTGTTGCCCGTCAACGGGTGCCTGCATCCCGGGTAGCGCTGCTCATGACGGGACTCATCCGTCGTGGCCGGCGAAGAACAAGTGGGGCGAAGAAGCCAGAGTGCTCTGGCTGATGCGCTCGCATAGGAGATGGTCTGGTGCCAACCCCTGGGTGCCATCGCGGCAGACATCGTGCTGGTGCTTGACGACTACCACGTCATCGACGCGCGTGATGTGCAGGACGCGATGGCGTTCCTGCTCGACCATCTGCCTCCGCGGCTGCACGTGGTGATCGCCGGCCGCGCCGATCCCGCGTTGCCGCTGGCGCGATTGCGGGCGCGCGGCGAGCTGGTCGAGATCCGCGCGGCCGAGCTGCGCTTCACCCCTGATGAGGCCGCGGCGTACTTCAACGGGATGATGGGCCTGCAGTTGACCGCGCGGCACGTGGCCGCGCTGGAGGGACGCACCGAGGGCTGGATCGCCGCGCTCCAGCTGGCGGCGCTCTCGATGCAAGGGCGAGACGACGTCGCCGGCTTCATTGCCGGCTTCGCAGGGGGACGATCGTTATGTCGTCGACTACCTGGTCGAGGAGGTGCTGCAGCGCCAGTCCGGTCGTGTCCAGACCTTCCTGCTGCAGATCTCTATCCTGGGCCGGCTGAGCGGCCCGCTGTGCGATGCCGTCACCGGGCAGGGCGGCGGCAAGGCCATGCTGGAGGCGCTGGATCGAGGGAACCTGTTCCTGGTCCCGCTTGACGACCGCCGCCGGTGGTATCGCTACCACCATCTCTTTGCTGACGTGCTGCATGCGCGCCTGCTGGACGAGCAGCCCGACCAGGTGCCTGACCTGCACCGGCGGGCGAGCGCGTGGTACGAGCAGAACGGCGAGCAGCCCGTGGCCATCGGCCACGCGCTGGCCGCCGAAGATTTCGAGCGAGCGGCGGACCTGGTCGAGCTGGCGATCCCGGCAATGCGCAGGACCAGGCAGGAGGCCACGGCGCGTGCCTGGCTTGAGATGCTCCCCGACGAATTGATCCAGGTCAGGCCGGTGCTCAGCGTTGCCTTCGCCGGGGCACTGCTGACTAGCGGCGAGCTCGAGGGAGTTGAGGGCCGGCTGCGGGACGCGGAGCGGTGGCTGGACCCGGCAACAGGTGCCCGTGAGGGATCCCAATCCCCGCCGGCGGAGATGGTCGTCGTCGACGAGGAGGAATACCGACGTCTCCCGGGGATGATCGAGATGTATCGTGCCGGACAGGCTCTGGCCCGGGGCGACGCATTCGGCACTGTCAGGCACGCACGCGGGCGCTCGATCTTGCGCTTGAAGAGGACCACCTCTGCCGTGCTGGGGCATCGGGGTTGCTGGGGCTCGCGTCCTGGGGGAGTGGGGACCTGGAGGCAGCGCACCGGGCGTATTCCGAATGCGCGGCGGGAATCTGGACGGCGCACTTGACCTGCTCAACGAGGCGGAGCGCCTGTATGTGAGCGACTTCTTCCCGAATGTACGGCCGGTCCCGGCGTTGAAGGCCCGGGTTTGGATCACGCAGGGCAGGTTCGGTGAAGCCCTCGGCTGGGCGCGTGAGCAGCGCCTGTCCGTTGATGACGACCTCAGTTACCTCCGCGAGTTCGAGCACATCACCCTGGCCAGGGCGCTCCTGGCGCGGTACCGGGGCGAGCGTGCAGAGCGCTCCATTTCCGAGGCGACCCGACTCTTGGAGCGCCTGCTGCCGGCGGCGGAAGCAGGCGGTAGGACGGGACGCGTCATCGAGATCCTGGTGCTGCGGGCGCTCGCGCACCAGGCGCTCGGGGACACCCCGGCTGCGCTTGGCTACCTGGACCGCGCGGTGACGCTGGCCGAGCCGGAGGGCTACGTCCGAGTCTTCGCGGATGAGGGCCCGCCGATGGCCTCCATGCTGAGAGCGGTCGCGAAACAGGGGATGACCAGGAACTATGTCCGTCGGCTCCTGGCAGCCATGAGCGAGACCGGGCACGACACCCCCATCAAGCAGGCCTTGACCGACCCACTCAGCGAGCGCGAGCTCGACGTGCTGCGGCTGCTCGGAACCGAGCTGGACGGCCCGGCCATCGCCCGCGAGCTCACGGTGTCCCTGAACACTATGCGGACTCACACCAAGAACATCTACGCCAAGCTCGCGGTGACCAGCCGCAGGGCAGCTATCCGCCGGGCCGCGGAACTCGACCTGTTGTCGCGAACCCGCAACCGCCAACCCTGACCCGTCGCGCGCCCGGCAGCCACGTCCGCTTGTGCCGAACCACGGGCCGAGTGGTTCTCCTTTCCTCACCGCGCCCCCGTCGCCTGAATCACCACATCAATCACCAGGTGTGGTGATGCCTGCTCACCACATCCGCTCATAGCTTCCGATCAGACCCAGGAACGTTCGCAACACCGGCGGAGATCCAGCCGGGCGGGCAACAGCAAGGAGCGCCATGAGCGAGATATCGACCGGCCGCCATCACGGCCCCGGATGGTACGAGATCCGCCTCAAGGGGCACCTCGGCACCGGGTGGGCCGCCTGGTTCGACGGGCTGGCCATTGCCCACGGCAGCGACGGCACCACCATCATCCATGGCCCGGTAGCCGACCAGGCCGCGCTGTACGGCTTGCTCCAGAAAGCGCGCGACCTGGGCCTGCCGCTGATCTCGGTCAATCACGTCGACCCCGACCATCCCCGGCCGCCCGCAGCCGAGGCCCGATAACTCAGCAGTTTCACGAAAAGGAGACCGACATGGCCATCACCGTCCGAACCCCGGCATCGAAACCGCCGGCGAAAGGAATCCCGATGAGCTCGACAAGGAAGACCGCGCTCGTCGCGGGCATCTTCTACCTGATCACCTTCATCTCGATCCCCACCCTCGCCCTCTACGGACCGGTGAAGAACCACCGGGATTGGATCCTCAGCTCCGGCGGTCACA
>Ga0137365_10001200_pt1 | contig 19783 bp, 17 predicted proteins | sample SagtaG_9_FD_104799 | JGI IMG/M metagenome (GOLD analysis project Ga0137365, IMG submission 104799) | Vadose zone soil microbial communities from Sagehorn Ranch, Mendocino, California, USA - Sage1_L_40_16 metaG | ecosystem: Environmental > Terrestrial > Soil > Vadose zone | place: USA...
CAAAAGTTCATAAACATCAATTTTCTTTTCAACTAAAGCGTTTAGAACCGTTTCAACGTTGTACTCACTACTTGATAAAAAGGTCTGAAAATGTGCTAAGGCAATACTATAACCTTTTTTAGTTGCTTCGCTATTTCTTGCTTTAGAGTTGAGAAATTGTTTAACTTTTGGTAATTCTAAAGTCTCCTTGATTAGGAGAGTTAACGGTCTTGTCATTGATTTTACTCGCAGGAACCAATATAATAATTTTATTAAATACCTGTTTTTTATCAAATTATAAATAATTAATCAGTTAATAAAGTGAACAAAATGGAATGGAATTTGAATAATTTCACGAAGCTGGCATTTACTAGGCTTATTCAACCATTTGGAGATGATCTTAACGATGTTGTAAAGATCACTAAAGCCTTTAGTTATGCCGCAAATGTATATTCGGGATTATTTAGGAATGAAAGTCATGAACCTTACATCAATCATGCCATGAAGGTGGCGTTAATATTATCTGATGAGTTAAATGTTCATGATGTAGACACAATATGTGCAGCTATTTTACATGAAGCTATAGAAAAAAGTAAGAATGATGATGAAATTATCGAATTTTTAAAAGCAAATTTTGGAGAAAATGTGTATGATACCATCAAGATCCTGACTGAACCAAGAACAAACGAAGAAAATAGAGAAAAATTACTCAACAAATATTTTGAGAATATTTCGAAAAGTCCAAAAATGTCTCGCTTCATAAAACTTGCTGATCGTTTAGACAATGCTAGGTTTTTAAAAAATGACATAAAAAAGAAAAAGGCGCTACGATATAAGGAAGAAACCCAGAAATACATATTACCCCTCGCGGAAAAAACAGATGATACAATGGCATTAAAACTCTCAATAGCACTATACGAAATAAAATAGTTCAAACTTTTTTTTCTTCACAAGTTCCATCATTATTCATCGTATGATGTAACCAATGTCTATGACAACCAAATAACTTGTGTTGAGTGCAACCACAGATAGGACACTTTTTCAATAACATATTATCCGCATTTCTTTCTTATCAAATTTGCTCAAATTTAGTTGTAGTTGTAATTCCTATAGTTTGTTGATTAGTTGAATTGTGAAAATAGCTAAAATGAAAAATCAATAGAAAGATAAAAGTAATCAAATCAAATATTTCAGTATATGACGGAAAATTCTGTGAGACACATAGACTCATTAAGGGAAATGGATTCCATGAAAAAAGAGTATCAAATTCGCTGTAGTCATTATGAGTTGGAATTATTCAAAATTGAAAATCGTATTACTTGTGTAATATGTGGAAAAAATTGGGACTTTTTAGAAGAAAGGGGATATTCACATAAAAAACAGGTATACTCCGCTGAAAAAGAATGATTAAATTTTGTTAATACTTGTGATTAGAAAAAATTTTATTCTATATTTTTAAGATGAACTAGATGAAGAAAAAATTTAGGACTGCTTTAGTTCAAATGAAATCCTCATTGCATAAGGAGGAAAATCTAGCTCATTCTCTAAGATTAATAAAGCAGGCTGCTGAGAACAATGCACAACTTGTCTGTTTTCCAGAGTTTCAGATGGCGTATTCTCCACCCGAACAAAAACGAGAACAGTTATACCAAGTAGCAGAAAAAATTAATGGTAATTTCATATCAAAATTATTAAATTCTGCCAAGAAAAATAAAATAAATGTCATTGCAACGATATATGAAATTATCAATACCAACAAACAGAATCATAAAGTTTCGGATACTGCAGTACTAATTAGTGATCGTGGGAAATTAGAATCTGTATATAGAAAAATTCATTTGTATGATGCCTTGGGATTCAAAGAATCGAAGAAGCTAACTGCTGGTAATATTATTGAAAGACCAATTAAGACATCCGTCGGAACTTTAGGATTACTGATATGTTACGATATGAGGTTTCCAGAAATATCTAGAATTTTAACAGTTAATGGAGCAAGTATATTGGTATCTCCATCTGCATGGGTTAGTGGAATTATGAAAGAAGAACACTGGGAAATAATGTTAAAAGCAAGAGCAATAGAAAACGGTGTTTATGTAATAGCACCTAATCAGCTTGGTAATATCTATTCTGGTCGAAGTATGGTGATAGATCCATTTGGTTCCACCTTAGTTGATATGGGAAACAGGGAAGGAATGGAACTTGTTAATATTGACAACAGCAGGGTTGATACGATAAGAGGAACACTTCCACTTTTGGAAAATAGAAGAACCGACGTCTACAAAAATTATATCGATGTATTCAAGTCATGATGGCTATTAATTTTGTTATACTTATTTTGAGGGCAAGTTCTATTTACACAAATTCTCCATAACTTTCTTCTCGGATACATAATGATAATCGTAGGCCAACCACAAGAACAGACATTATTACTTTTCTTAATAAACCCGGTTTGGGGAACTGATGAAATTGCATTGCAACCAGTTACTCTATATTGAGAACAGACAAGATATCGTCTATTGGATTTGGATGATTTAATCATGATCATTTTTCCATCTAGACATTTTGGACATTTACCGATTGCTATTCTATCTTCACCTAGACTCAATATATTTTTTAATTCATCTCCTATTGCACATTCATTTTTTTTGATCTTGTTTAGTGGACCCTCTAATGATTTTTTTAGATAATCGCGCACATCGTTTAAATTAAGATCTCCTTCTTCTATTTTTTCTATTCTGGACTCTAATAATTTAGTTAATTTTGTTGAAACGATCTCAGAAACATAATTTTTCATCGTATTGACTATTGTAAATCCCAATTCTGTGGGTACTATTTCGTTTTTGTCTTCAATGATGTATTTACGCTTTATTAGTAAATTTATTATTTCAGCCCTGGTGGATTTTGTTCCTATACTCTCTATGTCCATCTTATCCAGAAGACTTGCTTGATTATATCTAGGGGTTGGTTTTGTAAAGTCTTGCGTTGCAGCAATTTTATCCACCTTCACAAATTCACCTCTACTAAATTCCGGCAATATAGATTGATTAATAGTAAAATATGGTTTATAGATAGAAATCCAGCCATTCTCCACGATTGTATTTCCTTTGGATATAAAGTCATGACCGTTCACATCAATGATTACTTCAGTGTATTTAGTTATAGCATTGTTTCCAAATGTAGATAAAAATCTCCTAATAATGAGGTCTAAGATTTTTTGCTGAAAAACGTTAAGTTTTTTCTTTTTTACGCCAGTAGGGTAAATAGCCGGATGAGCAGGATCTTCTTCTTTACCTTGATAGGGAACCAAGTACTTTCTTTTTAACAAATCATTTATGACATTTTCATATTTCTTGTCGTAGTTCATGCTTAATTGTTTAATTATTTGTTTATATCCTATGGATGGAGGAATTTTTTGACTCGAAGTACGAGGATATGAAATTAGTGCTGCCAAATAAAGAGATTCTGCAATAGAAAGAGTAGTTGCAGGTGTTATCTTAAAAATTCGATAAGCTTCTTTTTGTAGATTAGTAATATTGAATGGTGTGGGAGGATTGATCTCCTTTTCATATTGTGCTATTTGTTTAATAATGCCAGTTTCATTTTTGCACTCGCTTAGTATTTTTTCTATGTCTGAAAATTTATCAATTACTTTTTCTAGATTAGCTTTGAAAAAGGAACCGGATTTCTCAAATTTTCCAGTTATGTACCAAAATGGATCTGGTATGTGGTTTCTAATGTTTACCTCTTTATTTACAATAAATCCTAGAGTAGGACCTTGGACTCTTCCTATGGTTAAATTGTGAAATTGGTTGATTTGATTGGAAACATTTACGCAATTAACCAAAGCCCTTGATAGGTTTATACCAAAAATAAAATCAATTAAATGCCTAGCTATTCCAGCATCAGCAATCCTGATATTGGTTCTCTGTAAATTATCGAACGACCGATTTAATTCTGTATCAGTCAGTGAAGAAAATTTGGCCCTCTTAGATACTTTATATTTATTTTTACAAGCATATTGAAGTATATTGTAGCCAATGAGCTCACCTTCAAGATCATAGTCACATGCATGAATAAATTCAGAAGCCCCCTTTGAAATATTAGATATGACCATCAAGGTTTGCAGAATTCTTCTCCTTTCTCTTGCAATTATTGAATGTCGCGGAGACCATTTTACATCATATATTGGATATTTTTTTCGATTTTTCTCTAAAGGAAATAAATTATACAAGTGTCCAAGTGCAGAGCATACAATAAATCGTTGGTCACTTTTTGAAACTATTTCAAAAATTACTACACCAGGCAAAGGTTCTTTTTTTATCAGTTTTCTAGTCCCAAGGACTTCAGATATCCTTTTTGCAGCAAGTGGTTTCTCACAAATTACTAATTTGTATTGTTCTGCGCTTGCTCCTTGAAATTCTTCTTGCAAACTCAAAAACAATACAGCGAATAAGAATTTAGATTTTAGGTTTGATAAAAATTGATTACTTTACGTCCTTTATTATGAATAAAGGTATTGAAAATTGGCATGATGCAAACCATTCTCGAACATTTTTATATTCTCTATTGATATTTTCCATATAAATGGTAAATAATGTCTGCGTTCTTGGAGCTGGAAGTACAAAATATGGTAAACTAAGTGAGAGTGTTATAGAGCTAGGACTGGATGCGGCGAAAAATGCGATTGATTCAGCTGGAATTACACCAAAGGATATCCAAGCAGGTTACATTTCGAATGTTTTTGGTGTTGCTGATAAACAAGTGCATATGGCACCTGTATTAATGAGCAATCTTGGAATTCCTCATGTACCTGGACTGACAATCGAATCTGCTTGCGGCTCCGGTTCTGTAATGTTTAGAGAGGCTTATGCAAATGTCGCTGCGGGATTCTATGATTGTGTTTTGGCCGTTGGTGTAGAAAAGATAACTCATACTGGAACTACTTTGAGTACCACCCTCTTTTCATATTGTTCTGACTTCTTCTATGAAGGTGGAAATGGAGCTTCATTTCCAGGATTATTTGCCTCAATTGCCAGATCTTATTTGACTACATACAAAGCGACAGAGGAGGATCTTGCACATGTTGCAGTAAAGAACCATGAAAATGGATTATTAAATCCAAAGGCACACATTAGAAAAAAAATAACCGTAGATGATGTAATGAATTCACCTGTCGTAGCATCACCTTTGAAAATTTATGATTGTTGTCCATTTTCTGATGGTGCATCAGCAGTTATTTTGTGTACTGAAGAATTTGCCAAGAAGGTAGGCAAAAATTATATGAAAGTTATTGGTTCAGGTCGAGGTGGCTCGCCTGCTGCTGTACAATCCAGAGAGGATATAACGACTATTCCAAGTACAATAATTGCGGCAAAACAGGCATATAATATGGCAGGAGTAACTCCAAAAGACATTGATTTTGCAGAAGTGCATGATTGTTTTACAATTGCAGAAATTATTGACATTGAAGATTTAGGATTCTTTGAAAAGGGTACGGGAGGCGTTGCTGCACGGGAAGGAATTACTCGAAGAAATGGAGAAATCCCAATTAATCCGTCAGGAGGATTAAAATCCAAAGGACATCCTATTGGTGCTACAGGCATAGGACAAGTTGTGGAAGTTTTTGAACAATTCACTGGCGCAGCTGGCGAGAGAACCGTAAAAGATGCCGAAATAGCCATGACACATAACTTTGGGGCAACCGGGGCAAGTGCAGCTGTTCATATCTTTCAAAAAGTCTGATCTTGGTGTATCAGAATGGAAAAACATTCTAGCACACATGAGAGATTTATTGAAACAGCTAATAATGGAAAAATTTTAGCAAACAAATGTAAGAATTGCGGAAAAATAATGCTCGAGACTATGTACTATTGTAGTGGATGCTCCAAGAGTGATTTTGAACTTGTTGAATTTCCAGGAATAGGAACTGTTGTCACACATACTATTCAAGCAGTAGCTCCTGAAGGTTTTGATGATATCAAGTCATATGCTTGGGTAGTTTTCAAGTTGAAGGATGCACCTATTTCAGCTTCGGGATTTCTACCAGGAATTAAAACACCAGCTGATTTACCGATAGGTTCATCCGTTAAGGTAAAAGGGTATGATGCAAAACATGGGCTAACATTAGAAAAACAAGATCTTTAATGACATTATGATTTTGTTGGGAATCAAATTAAGTATTTTTAATTTTTTCTTAATTTCTTGAAGGTAAATTCCTATTACAAGATTTCATAATATACTAGAAATTTTGTAGATTAGCTTTATGTTACTCTTTTGTTGATAGAACCTGACAAGTATTTTTACATTCATCTTAAACCATATTTTTTTCGATGCAGCATCAAAAACAATTTCAAAACGACCTTTCTAATGCTGCTCAAGTTATTAGTAATCAGATTACAAAGTTAAACAAGCTCTCAAAAAAATATGATACGATGGACGCTGATTTTAGAAAACAAATTGTAGAAAACGTCAAAGTAGGCAACAATGTCCGTGCTAGGGCATTAGCCAACGAACTTGTAAATATACATAGAATTCAACGTACAACAAGAAATATGGGAATGTCACTTGAAGTTGTAGCTTTACGTTCCACTATAATAGGTGAATTTACTACGATAATGGATACCATAAATCCAACAATTGATTTGATTAAAGATATAGAAAAAGATATTTCAATGGTAGTCCCAACAGCACATGAAGTACTGAACGATGTTACAACAGCCACTTCTGAAATACTAAATTACAATGTTAATTCTGACATGAAAATATCAATGCCTATAGATGAAGACGCACTAAAAATTTTAAGCGAAGTTGAACAGAGTGTTGAGGAGGAAACGAAATTAAAGTTACCTGATATTCCTGATGCAATTAATGTAATAAAAAGCAGGAGTGAGCTCGAGCCCTTATTGGAGGAAAATGAAGTAATGATTTAAAATTGATTTTCTGAAACACAGGTAAATTGTTTTGCACTATTAGTCAATAACTATTTACGACCCAATTTTAAATTATCTCAGGATAATATCGGGTGAGATGGAGATAGAGGCTAGTCATGATCTTATAACTCAAACTGAAACAAGACCTAGTGGGATTTTACAAGCAGCAAAAAGAGTTAGGATGATTTTTTCTGTTATGGCAAGTCCTAACAGGATAGATATTCTTCGTATTTTAAATTCCAAGGGACCTTTAACTTATTCAGAATTAAAATCTTTAGCTGGATTTAAGTCCAAAAAAGAATCTGGTAAATTTGCTTACCATTTAAGGAAGCTTTTGAGACAATCTCTTGTTGCATTAAACAAGGCAGAAAGAAGATATACAATTACCAATCTGGGAAAACTAGTTCTCAGTCTAGCCAGACAAATTGAAGAGCGATCAATCATTGAAAGTGGAAAAATGTACGTGAGAACTTCCAGACATTCCATTGAAGAATTTAATTCTAATAGAATTACTCAATCATTAGTTAGGGAGGCAAACATGCCTCTTGAACAAGCGCATAAGATTACCGAAGAGGTAGAAAACAAGGTTTACAAATTTCAAACCGTCTATCTTACGTCCTCGCTTATTAGAGAAACTGTGAACTCAATTTTGATTGAACATGGTTATGAGGAATTTAGATCAAAGCTTGCTAGGTTGGGCCTTCCAGGATCTGATATATCAGATATGTTTAACAATCCGATATACAGCAAAAATGGCGTAGAAGGAATTTTATCAGAAACATCTCTAGCTGTTTTTTCAGAAAACCTGCTTTTTAATATGTTACCCAAAGATATTACGGACATGCATCTTGCTGGGGAATTGAATATTTCTAACACCGGATTGTGGAATTTAATGCCTGACACCATTTTTATAGATACCAGGCATATCATAGAAAATGGTCTAAACTTTAAGGGAAAATACTTGAATGTTTCAAGGATAAATCCAGTTCGTATAATAGATGACATCACAGCAATTCTACCTGTTTTGGTTTCGGTCTTAAGTAGGGAAACTTCAAGGGAGATAATACTAGATAATTTTATTTCTACGATAATAAATAAGATTCAAAATAACCATGAAGATATTGAATCTGTATTTTGTAGAGCATTTATTTCATCATCACTTTCAAGATCATACTCATCCTCAGGATTTCCAGTCATTACTTTTCCTATCTCAATTGATGAACGTCCTGTCATTAGGCCGATATTAAATGCGTATATGAAATATTTGGACCAGACGCCTATCCCTACCATTGGGTTATCTCTAGTTGGTAATGGTCAAGACTCGGTTAAAGAAAATTCAGATTTGATAGGTAATATTGTTAAACATGGAGGAATCTTATCTATATCCAAGAGTTTTAGAAGTCATACAGGGCTGGTAAAAACTCAGATTGACGAGAAATCTAGTTCGGTTTTAAGCTTGCAGTCTTTGGCAATTAATCTGCCCAGATTAGCCTATCAGTCAAATAAAGACGAAATTTATTTCAGGGCTAGATTGGCACTGATGATAAAACCAGCTATTTCAGCCCTATTGGTCAGGAAGAACTCTATATTGGAAATGATAAGAAGAGAAATGCTTCCTATACTAGCCAATATAACACAAATGATGCAATTAAGCAAAATGAATCTAGTAATTAATTTGACAGGAATAAGGGAATCGGTATACAATATACTGGGACATGAGTTTGATGGAGAAGAAATAATTCAAAAAGTATTACAAACTGCAGTAGCAGTTGCTTCAGATCAAGGAAAACATCTTGGAGATGACTCTATAAGAATTGCAATGATCACAGACGATAGTAGTACAAGACTAGCTTCTCTAGATTCAGAAAAATACGGGAACATGTATCATCAAGCTGGTGATGAAATGATGATAAAATCTTATTCACAAGGTATTCTTATAAACGGCAGAGATCTTCTTTCAAATACCGGTCCTATAATAGAATCAAGCAATTCCATCGACAAATTACTTAATGGTGGGGTTTCACTTAATGTTGATGTAAGTGATCTTAGCGACAATGAATTAATGGATTGTATTGGAAAGTCACAAGATCTTAATTTCTTCAGGCCTGTGTACAAAAACAAAATTTGCATCTCTTGTGGTACAAAGAGATCCCTAGCATCAGAAGTTTGTCAAAACTGCGGTTCCACTAATTTTACAATATAATAATACCGAATCAAATACTTTAAACCCTCATTATATTATTTTTTAGTAAGATAATCCTTTTAAGCTAAGCTTTAGCTGTATAGTGCGTTATGGCAAAAGAAATTACCGAGATTGATAATTCTTCAAACAAAAACAAAAAACCGATAGCGCAAATTAAGAAAAGAGATAGGGGACTTGTTGATTTTAATCATTACAAGATTTCCAATGCCATTTACAAAGCATTAATGGCGGCAGGCAGAGCTGACTATAAGCTTGCTGAAAAATTATCTGAAAAAGTTGTACAAAAGATGGATCAACAATTTTCTATTTTTGAGACTAATAGAATTCCAAGTGTTGAAGATGTCCAGGATATGGTTGAATCGATATTAATTGAAGAAGGACTCTCAGAGACTGCCAAGGCTTATATCTTGTATCGACACGAACGACGAAAAATCAGAGATGAAAAAAAGAAAATTCTAAATAAGAAAGATCTAGATGAAGTGGATAAATCTTTTGATATTAATTCCCTCCGAGTATTGGCATCACGCTACCTATTGAGAGATAACAATAATGAAATAATTGAAGATGCAAAATCACTTTTTGAACGAGTCGCAATTCTTGTAACAATCCCTGATATACTCCACGATGCTGAATTGTACTCTAATGATGTATTAGTTCAAAATATCACAGAAGCTGAAGAATATTATAAGAAAATAGATGATTTTAATTTGAAACTAAAAATTGGCAATCACTATCTTAACAACTACCATTTTGAGTCAATGATTAGGCATTACGTTCATTTGGCAAAAAGCGGTCACATGAAAATTAGCTTTAAAGAGCTATTGCGATTAATTGCCGAAGGTCACTTTTCAAAGTATTCTGATAGAATCGAAGAATATTATAATTTAATGGTGTCAAAAGACTTTCTACCAAATACTCCTACTCTAATGAACGCTGGAGCTAAACTTGGCCAACTTTCAGCGTGCTTTGTACTTGATATGAAAGATGACATGTCAGAGATAATGAAATCTTCTACTGATGCGGCAATGATATTCAAATCAGGAGGAGGAGTGGGTATAAACTATTCTAATCTCCGTCCTGAAGGTGATATAGTAGCATCAACTTCTGGCGTTGCCTCAGGACCCATCTCATTCATGAGAATAATAGATACAATTACAGACGTAGTAAAACAGGGTGGAAAAAGAAGGGGTGCAAACATGGGGATAATGGAATCATGGCATCCTGATATTGAAAAATTCGTCACAGCTAAAACTAAACCAGGTGTGTTCGAAAACTTTAATGTAAGCATCGGTATTTGGACTGACTTTTGGGAATCAATAATTAATGAAAATAATCACAGATACACACTTAGAAATCCAACAACTAATGCGCCGCTCAAACAAATTGATTCGCACCAGCTGCTAGATTTAATCACTTTCAGCGCTTGGAAAAGTGCTGAGCCTGGTGTTATATTTTTTGATAATATCAATAAATATAATCCTTGTATAAACGTGAAAGAAGGACCGCTAAGAGCAACTAATCCTTGCGGTGAACAATCACTTTATCCATATGAATCTTGCAATTTAGGATCGATCAATTTAGCTAATTTTGTTAAGCGTAACATTGATGGAAAATATGAATTTGACTGGCAACGCTATGAGCAAGCAATTCGTCTCTCAACTAGATTTTTAGATAATGTCATCGACATGAACAAATATCCTGTTGAAGAAATTGAACACAATACACAATTAACAAGGAGAATTGGACTTGGGATAATGGGTATTGCAGATCTATTGTTTACTTTAGAAATATCATACAACTCGAAGGAAGGTTATGAATTCATGAATAGAGTTGCAGAAGCATTATCTTACTATAGTATGGAAGAAAGTGTTGCAATAGCTAAGGGAAGGGGTCCTTTTCCTCTATTTAATCAAACTGATTATGTTGAAGGAAAAATGGTACCTGTAGCAGGATACTATGAAATCCCAAAGCAATATCATTCATATGACTGGGATTCATTAGTTGAAAAGATAAAAAAATATGGAATTAGAAACTCATGGACGACTACAATCGCTCCTACAGGAACATTATCTATGATAGCCGATACATCAAATGGTGTTGAACCTGTTTTCGCACTGGTTTTTGAAAAACGCGTTACCGTAGGAAGATTTTTCTATACAAATAGAATATTTGAGAACGTATTGAAAGAAAATGGATTGTATAACGATGAAATTTTAACAAAAGTTGCCAATAATTATGGTTCAGTAAAAGGGCTGAGTGAAATTCCCGAAAAGATACAGAGAATATTTGTGACTGCTATTGATGTACATTGGACCGATCATTTAATGGCCCAGGCAGTTTGGCAGAAATGGATTAGTAACGCAATAGCAAAGACTATTAATATGCCATCTGATGTTACAGTCGAAGATATAAAAGCGGCTTATCTTTTATCACACGAAATGGGATTAAAGGGGGTTACGGTTTATAGGGATGGCTCAAGACATGAACAGGTACTTCACATAACGGGTACTGATAAGGAGAAAAAATTCATTGTAAAACCAAGTGCTTATGTAACTGACTATATACACAGTAACATTAAAGAAGACTATGTTATGAAACAAGTTGAAAAAGTATTTAGAGAAACAGAAGAGATGGAAGCTACAGAAAACACAATAAATGTGTCTCAAGCCAAACTTAAAATGAATATGACAATTTCTCCAAATGAGTATAATGAGTTTGAAGCTTGTCCTTCATGTAATGCAAGATTGATTATTACAGAAGGTTGCAATTTGTGTATAGAATGCGGTTTTAGCTCCTGTATGTCAGGATAAAAAATCATCCCTATTTTTATTTTTAAGAAAATGGTCCAAATTTATATGGAAACCAAAAATAACCACTAGTTGGTCTTTGCACAATAGACAATTTTTGAAACATAAATTTAAATCAGGTATATTATCGCTATTTCATGTTCGCATATAACAGAAATAATGTCGTATGATGTTGATATAAAGGAGAGAATAAGCATCTGGTAATCCATAAGTATGATGTATACAGAAGTCCAAATGTAGGATTATTTGTACGAACCAATGATGAGACACTTTTACTTCCATTTGGATTTGCAGAATCAAAAACTAAAAAGCTTAAAGAATATCTAGCAGTTGAAAATATTATTCATGCTTCAGTAGCAGGAACCAGATTGATTGGACCGATGACAGTTATGAATAATAATGGCATGTTATTACCATCAACTGTATCAGATGAAGAAATCCGAATCCTTAAAAAGACCGGCTTAAACGTGGAACGACTGCAAAGCAAGTTTACAGCAGTTGGAAACTTGATTTCGGCAAATGATAAGGGAGCAATAGTTTCAAGTTTATTCAAAGGGGAAGTGGATCAAAATATCAAAGATATTTTGGGCGTACCATTTCAAACAATGTCGATTGGAGGATTTGTGCAGGTTGGGTCTATGGTTGTTGCTACAAATGCTGGAGCAATTGTTCATCCAAAAGCTAATGATGCTGAAATCCATAGAATATCGGAAATACTTCAAGTTGAAGCAGAGCCAGCGACCATTAATGGAGGTTCGCCATATCTTTCATCAGGAATTATCGCCAATTTCAGCTCAGTAATTGTGGGAAGTTTAACAACGGGACCTGAACTAATAATGATAAGCAGAGCACTTAAAGTATAACTTTATGATAATGTTATCCTGAGTGAATTTTTGATATTCTTGTTAGTAACTAGAAGCAAATATGCCAATTTATCTCTTCAATTCCAATCACTTGTAGTATATGTTTGGAGTTAAACGCGATGATGATATTGCATGATCATCGTTTGTAAAAATAACATCGATATCGGAGCTTGCAATTTGAACGTTAACACCGCTTAATTCAGAATCTGATAACTTGAATTTTTCTTTCAGTAATGTTTTTACACGTAGTACTTGGTCATAAATGTGGCTTGCATTGGACAATAACGAAACTTCCAGCGCTCGTTTTAGAAATGTTTGAGGTATTTTTCCACTAGTATCACTTAATATTGTAAAATCAATCTTATTGAAAATCATTTCTCTTGGAAGTTGAGGTAATGCATTGGCCGTGTAGAATACTTGTACGTCAATCAAATTTGATTGTGAATCATCAATAGATCTCAAAATTGATGCTTCTGGATTATTAGGATCAGGAAATGCGCCAATTATGTTGTTGTTTACAGATAAGGACAATAAAACAAACCCCTCTAGTAAGTTCTTACTATCAGTAACTAATGGCAGAATATCTCTACATGTTATATTAGTAGAGCTTTCAGGCTTGAGTATCTTGACAATTGCATTTGAAGAATTACCATCATTAGGTATTACATTCCAAAGAATTTTTATCGGATAATCTTGTTTGTTAAGGATGCTAACATCGGTATCATAGTGTCCTGGTCTTACCGGACCTTCATCTGACGATACATTACCACACAAAAATTTCGGAGTATAGGTAACACTTTCTATTGAATTGTTTTCCTTGTTCATAAAATTGGAGTATAGAGTCTTAGATTTAGTATCCGCTATTGTTGTATTTTTTATGGAATTTGATAAATTAACACGATTCTGATTAGGATAATTTTCATTTGGTACATTCTGAAACTCTGCAATTTTATATCCACCCACGCTTTGAAGCATAACTCCATATATTATAACCAAAATAAAAAATAAGGCCGCTCCACTCTTTTTCAAATTGCAAATCTTATGAGAAGAAATCTCTAATATATGCTATATAGACTATTATCATTGTCAAATTCTGAAGAGAATCTTTTTGTAAAGGGCTTTTTATCATAATATGATAGTGAAATTTAGTGAAGCCTAATCGGTTCTTTAATCGAGATGTTGTTTCAATTAAAGACTTCCAAAGAGACGAGCTTGAATTCTTATTTGAAAAAACGGATAAAATGAAGAAACTCAATCCCAAAGAGAAAGATGAATTAGGAAAAGCCAGAATAATGGGATATCTGTTTTATGAACCAAGTACCAGAACTAGAATGAGTTTTGAAGCAGCCATGGCGTCAATAGGTGGAAGTTCGATTGGCATATCAGATCTAAAATCCTCTTCAATTGAAAAAGGAGAAAGCTTACAGGATACGGTACACGTTATGGATCTTTATTCAGATATCATAGTCTTGCGTCACCAACTTGACGGTTCAAGTAAATTTGCCGCAGAAATATCTGATCATCCATTAATCAACGGAGGTAGTGGAAGTGAGGAGCACCCTACTCAGGCCATGCTTGATCTGTATACAATGATAAAAGAAAAAAAGAAAATAGATGGATTGACAATTTGTATCTTGGGAGATTTGAAATATGGGCGAACCATTTATTCCTTATTATACGGTCTATCCAATTACGATGTTAAAATTATTCTAGTTTCTCCACCATCATTACAAATTCGACAGGAGTCGATTTACGGTCTGAAAAATAAGATGAAAATTCTAGAATTGGTTGAAATGAATGAAACAGTTTTTCAAAATTCAGACATATTATATGTCACCAGAATACAGAAAGAAAGATTTTCAGATCCACAAGAGTATGAAAAAGTTAAAGGAACTTATACGATTGATAGTAACATTTTAAAAAAGTTCAAATCAGATATTTCTATCATGCACCCATTGCCTAGACTATATGAAATATCGCAAGATGTGGATAATAGCCGTAATGCAATTTACTTTAAACAAGCGTCTTACGGTAAAGACTTGAGATCGGCCCTTCTCGCATTAATATTAAATGAATCTCCTCTATAACGTACTTTCCATAGTTATTCATGTAAAGATTAATGCTTGATATAACGTTACTATTATTCAACATGATTTGAGAAAATCACAATTTTCTAATTAATATATGTGAGCCATTTCTTAAATTTTTCATTATTGCCATGTACTATCTCATAATAAGAATTTTGTAACTTAGTTGCAATTTTTCCAGTTTTTCCATTAGAAATAATTATCTTGTCAATTTCACCTATTGATTTTATTTCAGCAGCTGTTCCTGTTAAGAATACCTCATCAGCATAATACAATTCATCACGTGATATATCGCGAATTTGAAAGTTAATGCCAAGATGCTCTGCGATAGATAATACACTGGATCTGGTTATCCCATCCAGCGCACCTGATGTTATAGGCGGTGTAATTAGGATTTCATCCTTCACCATAAAAATATTTTCAGCTGTTCCTTCTACAACCATACCGCTCATATTCAACATAATCGCTTCATCAACTCCCGACTTTATTGCTTCTATTCTTGCTAATGCTGAATTTGCATAGTTTGCAGTAGCTTTGGCATGAATAGGCAAGCTTTTTGAATCTATTCTAGTCCAAGAAGAAAAAATAACTCTCATTCCCTTGTTACCTACCGTATGAATGTGGTCTTCCCAAGTCCACAAAGCTATAGAGGTTGATACTTTATTAGGTAAAGGATTGACTCCCATTTTTCCATATCCATAATAGCAAATAGGACGAATATAGCAATCTTTGATTTTATTAATTTTGATAGTTTCAATAATTGCCTCTGTAAGGTCTTTTTCAGAATATTGTAAAGTCATATGATACATCTTACAACTATTGAGCAACCTTTTCATGTGTTCCTCTAATCGGAAAATTGCAGGACCTTTTTTAGTTTTGTAGCAACGTATTCCTTCAAATACTGCCGTTGCATAGTGTAACCCATGTGTGAGAACGTGTATTTTTGCATCGTTCCAATCAACAAATTTTCCGTCCATCCAAATCTTGCTTTTATCATTCATTGCACATCATCTTGACCAATTCTATTTCTCTTATCATGAATTGCCCTTATCGCATCAGCGACCTTAGAATCGTCAACAATTATCAGAATACGCGATGTTTCCTCTTGCGCGTCTAAATTCAGAATGTTAATCCCATGTTCTCCTACAGTGCTACTCGTAGTAGATGCAATTTTAGGCATTTTCCACATGTTATCACCAATTAAAGTAACAACACCTCTGTCATACACAATCTCTGCTTTGGAATAAAATGCCTTAAAGTGATGCTCGTTGCGACGAACATAATCTCCATCAAGAAATAGAATTCGAGTAACTTCAATATCTTCTTTCTTGTATGGAGATAATTTGATAAAGTCGTGATACTGCTTATCACTTTCAAGTGCTGCCAATAAATGTGATGATGCTATGCTTTCCATTCTCACAATTGCACAATTTCTTTTTCCTGTTACAATTTTGACAAGATTATTTGACTGGTCAGAAGAAACCTTTGATATATTAGTTGTACAAATTGGATTTGCCATATCAGTAATTACAATAGGTATATCCATATTGTTGTCATCTATCTCTTTAATTGCTAAGGGATCAAGAATCTTCATACCAAACATTCCCGCTAATTTCGCTTCATTGTAAGACAGAAATTTGATACTATCCAATTCTTTCTTAACTATTTTTGGATCTGCACTCAATACAGCATTATCTTTTTCAAAATCCAATTCAGCCTTATATTGTTCGTTCAACAATATCGCGACATCAGCGGCAGATCTATCCGAACCTCCTCTCTCATAAGTAGTTTCTAGCCCATCAATTGTTTTTCCTATGAAACCCCCTATTGTTACTACATTATTTTTTTCAATCAACTCATAGAAATTGCTTGATTTTTTCCTAGATTCTTCAATCAAAAAATTTGCAGCTTCGAAGTTATCATCTGTAATTATTGGCCATTGTTCTATCTTGACATGGTCCGACTCTATATTCTTACTTTTTAGAACATAGTCCATTAAATATGACATAGGGATCTCTCCACTATATGCAAGAGTTCTTGATCTGGTAACATCAACAAATCTACGATTTTCTGCAGCTTGTTTAAGTGAAATTATGACTTCTTTGTGAAACCTACTAATATCGTCAGAAAATTTTTTATGAAATTCCGGAGAAAGATTATTGGATGCAATTTTTTCATATATTTCCAGTAATACATCGATCTCAATAGGATTGGATTGAGCATAATTCTTTCCAATATGAATTGCGACATCAGTCATAGAACTTAATTTGTCTCTATATTTAATTAAGGGCGCAGAAAAAACGGCAATAACCTTGTTCTTACTTTCTATCTTTTTACTTATTCTTTCAATTATTTTATCTATGCATGTACCGTCCTCTCCCAGTGTACTGCCTCCAAACTTCATAATTGTAACTGGTCGCAAACTAATTGATCTTGAAAATGGAATAATCTATACCTTATATTAGGCAACCTGTTCGATAAAAAACCGTAATAAATTGGTTATTTGAGGATCTTAAACTATACAATTTTGATTGGTTGTTGTAAGTTCCGCTTCATATGCCTTGAAATGCTATTAAAAATAAACTTGATATTTGATTTCTATGAGCGAAACAGAAAAAGAATGAAACAAAACACAAAATATTTGTAAATGACTAGGTATAAAGTTACTCAAATTGTATGACCTTGTTTTGGCCAATAAATTATTCTTATCTTCAATTTTAATTGTGATTCTTATCTCCTCCGTTTTCCTTCAATCATCTTTTTCGTACCTGCCTGACGGCACAAGACCACAGTATATTTATGATAATGCTAATTTGATAAGTGAACAATACAGACAATTAATTGATAGATATCTTCGCAATATGGATACTCAGACCTCTGCAGAAATAGTAATATACACAATTCCGAGTTTTATTGGTCACGGGATTAAAAAGGATGGACAAGAAATTCAGGACAGAGATAGTCTTACAAATTATATATTCAATGGAGTTACATTAGATGGAATCAAAGGCATAGGTAAGAAGGGAAAGGATAACGGTGTTCTTCTGTTATATTCTTTAAAACGTGATGCTGGAGGAGGTTCAATGCGTTTAGAAGTTGGTAGAGGACTTGAAGGAAATATTACAGATGGAACTGCCGGAGCAATTCTAGACTCTTATCTTGTACCGACAAGACAAGAATATGAAAACTACTGGAAATCTGGAAGTTCTTGATAAGGCTTTTTTAACAACAGTAATTGCACTTGGACAGAAAATTGGTTATAAAAACGAAGACCAGGTATATCAACCGTATGTACCTAATCCAGAAGAGAATATTTGGCAAATGGTAATGCCAATAATAATTCTTCTCGGTATTGTTGGTATCTTTTTTTATCTTGGGATAAAATACAGAGGTAGGGGATTTGGTGCCGGAGGATTAGGAAGAGGTGGACTAGGAGGCGGTGGTTTTGGTTGGGGAGGGCTTTTAGGAAGCGGACTAGGTTGGGCAGTGGCGGCGGCGGCGGAGGCAGTTCAGGTGGCGGTGACGCGGGAAGATAATCAAAGTACAATTATTCCAGTTAGAAAATGACAGTGGATTTAATAAGGACCGTTCTATATTGAGCAAAGTTATGGTGAAATAATTTGAGAGCTGCAGTTAAAGTTGGTATTGGTATCGCAGCACTAGTAATCATAATTATTGCAAGTCTCTATTCCATGTATTTTTCAGGTTTTAATGGTGTTCAGGCAAAGGATGAATCTATTAAAAAACGTGCAGCAGATGTAGATACACAGCTACAAAGAAGATATGATTTGATACCCAATTGGCCAGAACCATTGTACCGCAAGTAAACTTGAATCTAACGGGTTAGTAATTTGTAAATAATCTCAATAGGTCCCATTACTAAAATTCAGATCCTATACTCTTAATTTTATAGTTAAATATTCAAAATCTCACTATTTAGAAAGCACATATTACTCTGTTATGGTAAAGAATTTTTCAAAATAAACAAAAATATTCACGATCATTGGTTCATGGTATAAGATATACCAAAAAACTTGCGGCAACTACTGCTGCTACAATTATTATTGTAATAATTATACCCTTTTTAGTTGTTTTTTTCTTGTCCCCAGGAACGTCCTTATTTTGCGACACAGACTATAAATAAAATTATCTCTCCATATATAAATATACATGATATTCTTATTTTAAAAGTTATAATATTCGTATAAAACTCAATTTTTAATGCAATGTACTAATGAGTTGAGAACCATAGGATTAGATCAGTTCTGTAAATAGGTAATAAACATAATTTGGATATACAAATAAATCAAAATTGAAGACAGAAACGCCTAAAGCAATAATACATGATGAATTACCTTCATACGATAAAGCATTTCAAAAAGAATTTTTCACTTTGAAGAATCCTCGTGTAAAGAACATTAGAAGTATCTCTGTGAGGAATGAAGGGCTAAACTCAGTAGTAGAACGCCTAAACGGTACTGTAAGAGATAGAGAAAAAGTAATGCGGGGAATGAATTCAAGGGAATCGGCACAAAAGATAATCGAAGCAATGAGGATACATTATAACTATGTTAGGGAACACTCCAAATTGGGTAAAACTCCTGCGGAATCATGTGGTATCAAGATAGAAGGTGAAAATAAATTACTCACACTGATTCAAAATGCTAAAATAGGTACGGACAATAATCCAACATAGAACTTATGACAACTGTATCCGCACGTAAAATTGAAGAACCAAAAGAAAACACAAGGACAGTAATTGTTCCAAACTCTCCGCTTATTTTACCTGCTTTTAAGGGTTCAGGAAACACAAGTTACGCATGCGCAACATGTCATTCTATTCTAGTTGAAAATATATCGCATGGTCAATTGAGGAATATTGTGGTGAAGTGTCCGAAATGTAATACATTTAATG